>OLGV01000485.1_pt1 | contig 16520 bp, 7 predicted proteins | sample 1605761 | NCBI WGS metagenome assembly OLGV01 (sample SAMN03283245) | human gut metagenome | biome: human-associated habitat; material: feces | host: Homo sapiens | place: Peru | collected 2012
CGACCCGTCTGACGGCAGCATCAACCTCAAGGACTGCGCAGGAAGCCTCGAATGGGACAACGGCGCTTCAAAATGGATTTTCAACATGTGCCGCAAGTTCACTCCTGAGAACTAAGCACGACATCACTTCGGGAATGGGGCAGGTTCCGGGAAAGGCCTCCCCATTCTCTTTTTTTCAACAATACAGCCACATAGACAACCACTATGAAACGAAACCGTATTTTTTCCGTCATTTTCGCAATGGCGGCAATCGCTGCAGTATCCTGCAACAAAGAAGAAATCAAAGAACCCGGCAAAACTGATCCGGAACCGCAGAAACCGGAGGGAGTCAAGGAATATGTCCTGAACATCTCCAAAGCGGACAGACTTTCCGGTGAAATCTCCGACGGAATAGGATTCTACTCCACAGCCGAAATCTCAAGCTGCAAAATACAGGACGGCAAGGCGACAGTCCTTTTCGCAAAAGAAACGGAGGGAGAGGAAAAAGTAAGCTTCTACTCCCCTGCATCGGCGGAAGTAAAAGACGGCAAGGCAAGCTTCAGCATCCCTGAAAAACAGACACAGGAGGGCAGCACCTTCGACTTCGCGTCAGTGCCTATGGTATCCGCTCCAGTTGAGTGCAAATCAGGCGAGGCGGCGCTCCACAGCCTTGTCAGCGCCATCAACTTCAAGATTACATGCTCCGAGCCCAAGAAAATCAAGTCAGTGACATTCAATGCCTCAGCAGCCGCAGCCGGCAAATTCTCCGTAAGCCTTCCGGTAGTGAACCCGGAGGTGGAGGCGACTCTCGCAATCAGCGGCGTGGCCATAAAGAGCATCACGACAGAAATCAGCGGAGAGCTCACAGCAGAGCCGGAGAAAGCTGCCGAGGTGCATGTCATCGTGGCACCTGGCTCCTACATGGGAACCGTCAGCGTGACCACGGAAAGCGAAGTCTTTGAATTTGAACTTTCTGACGTCGTAGATACTCCGAGAGGAGAGGAAGCCACAGTAAACCTGGCAATAAAGAAAGCTGCGAAATCGCTGAAAATCGACACAGCAGTCCCTTACAACATCCTCGACCTCACGACATCCGAGGTGAAGGCGAAGTCCACGATGCTCGTATCCAAGGCCGACTTTGACGGCAAGACCAACTTCGGTGCAAAATTCACCGACGAAAGCGTAGAGGCCTACTTCAAGACAGTGAAGGACGAGAACATCGTGCTCTTGGGAGGATATATCGAGAAGGGAGCACCGGACTACGGATATACCTCAATCGCAGTTGTCATCTATGATGAGGAAGACTCCGCACACCCGGGCTGCAAGAGAGGCGAGATGCTCTCGACCAACCTCGCGGCAACCCTCTACTGGGACAAATACACCAGCACTCCGGGAACGGTATATTACAGTCCTGCCGACGGAGTCATCACCATCGAGAACTGCGCAGGCCACCTCGGCTGGGGATACGACTTCAGCTGGAACCGCAGATATGTCCCTGCAGACGACATCGAACTTTCAGAGCAGAGCGTGAGCCTCAAGGTTGAAGCCGGCAAGGAGGTCAGCATCCTCTACAGCAACGGGGAGTGCACCGCCGTATCGGCTGAGCCGTCAGTCGCAACAGCCTCAGTCTCAGGCAGCACAGTGACAATCACTGGAGTAGCCGCAGGCCAGACCACCGTCACGGTCAGCGACACAAAAGGCAAGAAGGCTGAAATCGCAGTAACAGTCAAGGCGGCCGCACAGGGCGGAATCGCAACCGACATCACCTACGACATCACCCTCCTCGAAGGCGACAGCGACTTCTCAGGCAGCTACAAGCCGAAATACACCGAGAGGGAAATCAAGGACGTATACTTCTGCTCAAGGGCCGACTACCTCGAAAAGGCGCCGCAGTCCGACGCATATTACAACGCGAAGGATTCGTTCGTCATCAAGAACTACTTCGACCTCTACACCGACGATGACCTAACTGCAATCGGAGGCTATATCGGAAGCGACGGCAAGGCGAACTACGCATACCTCGCAATCATAATACAGCTCACAAATGAGGACGCCCCTGCAGACGGCGGGTTCAAAGGCTGCAAGGTTGTGAATGTCGTACACTCAGTCCCTTGCGCGTCTGATGCCGCTGGACTTGACTGGTACAAAAGCGAGAAATACGAGAGCAGCACGGGCACAGGATATTACAACCCTGCCGACGGCAGCATCACCCTCGTAAACGTGAAAGGCAAGAAGGGAGGAAAGGAATTCTGCATCAACCGCCGCTACACTCCTTCAGAGAAATAGTTGTGTCAGTGTATATATAGAAAATGCCCGTATGGAGAATTTCCATCCGGGCATTTTCCCTTATTCCTCTGGAGAGGCGTCCTGCGGCTTGGCTGCAGCGGAGGAGGAGCTGAACTCGCCTGGACTTACGCCGAACTTCTTTTTGAAGAGGGTGGAGAAATATTTAGGATCATTGAAGCCGACGGTGTAGGCCAGCTCCGAAACGCGGATTTTCGTGCCGCTGTTCTGCTGGAGTATCCTGTAGGCGGCGTTGAGACGGATGTCGTTCACAAATGCGGAAGGGGTCATGCCCGTAAGGCTCTTCATCTTCTCCGCGAAAGTGGAGCGGGACATGTTCATCGCCTTGATGAAATCGGGCAGGCTGAAATCGAAATCGGAAAGATGCGCGTCCACATAGTCCACAGCCTTCTGGAGGAAACGCTCGTCCATTGTCGTGTAGTTGAGCTCTCCGGGGTTGAACACCAGCTGCTTGCGGTAATTCGCCCCGCTGCGCTCCACCCTGCGGAGCTGCCCTGCAATCACTGCGTCGAGCACGTCCATGTCGAAAGGCTTGGTTATATAGGCGTCCGCACCCACCTCATAGCCAGTGATCTTGTCGGCGGAGGTCTGCTTGGCAGTGATGAGAATCACAGGGATATGGCAGTATTCCAGACGGTTCTTCACATATGCGCAAAAGTCATATCCGTTCATCCCCGGCATCATTATGTCCGAAAGTATCAGACGCACAGGCGTGTTCCGCGAAAGCAGCTGAACGGCATCGTCGGCGGACGGAGTCCCTATGACGCTGTAGGTCTTTTCAAGATGGGAGGTCAGCAGATAGCGCAGGTCGTCGTTGTCCTCGACCACGAGCACGACTCCGGAGTTTTCCTCCGTGCCAGACTGCGGAGTCTTCGGTGTCTTGGCGGCAGGCTCCGGGAGCGCGAGTCTGTCCTCCATCTCAGATGCGCTGTAGGCGTCGGAAGTTATCGGGATAATCACGGTGAAGGTAGTGCCCTCCCCCACCTTGCTGTCCACGGTGATCTTTCCGTGATGCAGCTCCACAAGGTTGTTCACAAGCGAAAGTCCTATGCCGGTGCCGATGGTGTTGTGCTTGCGGTAATCCCCGTCGTAGAAGCGCTGGAAAAGGTTCTTCATCTGCTCCTCGCCCATACCGTCTCCGGTGTCGGAGACTTTCAGCACAAGGCTGCGTCCCTGCAGATCCAGCTCGACGCTGACTGTGACGCTGCCTCCCTCCCGGTTGTACTTCGAGGCATTGGAAAGGAGGTTGTAGAGGATTTTGTCGAGTTTGTCCGAGTCGAACCAGCCGATGACAGGATGGGCCTCATCAGCGACGAAACTGTAGGTGATTCTCTTCTGCGCGGCAAGCGGCTGGAATGCGACGACGCAGTTTTTGGAGAACGCCGTTATGTCACCCTCCTTGACCTTGAGCTTGAGGCTGCCGGACTCTGCCTTTCTGAATTCGAGAATCTGCTGGATAAGGCGCATAAGCCGCATGGCATTCTCCGTGATGAAGTCATACTGCTTCCGCTCCGGCTCCTCCTCCTTGAGCTCCTCCACTGCGGCGAGGATAATCGTCAGCGGAGTCATCAGCTCGTGGGTTATGTTCGTGAAGAACTGGAGCTTGGTGTGGGTCAGCTCCTCGGACTTGCGGCGGTTGATTTCCGCGAGCTCAAGCTCCTTCTGCATCTTCATCCTGTTATGCAGGAGCTTGGCCATGATGCCGATGATGAGCGCGGCCGAAAGGGCATAGAGGCAATATGCCCACCAGCTCAGCCAGGGCGCGACACCCACCTTGACCGTCACGGCAAGAGGCTCGCACCATCCGCTCCCGGACACGGAAGCCCTCACAAGAAAGCGGTACTTCCCGGCCTTGAGGTTGTTGTAGGATGCGTTGCGGTGGCGCGAGTCCGAATAAACCCAGTCGGGGTCATATCCCTCCAGACGGTAGGAATATAGAGCGGACTGCGAGCCCCGGTAGTTCAGCTGCGAAAACTCTATCTTGAAATTGTTCTGGTCATACCTCAGGGCAAACTCGTCCGAACGGTCTATGGCAAAAGGTGTTATCTTCTTCTTTGTCTCCTCCGGCATCTCCCGTATGGATTTGTCGAAGACGAGGAAATCCGTCAGTACGACTCCGAAATCGGACGGGTTGCGCGGTGCGTCGACCGGAGGAATCATCTGTATTCCGTGGGCGGAACCGATTATGGCCGTGCCGTCCTTTTTCAGGGCGACGACATTGTGCGGGAAGAAGGTGTCGAGAAGCCCATCCTCGCTGTTCGTTCCGGAACTGTTGCGGCTCATCTGGATTACACCTCGGTTTGTTGTGGCCCAAAGGCTGCCCCTGCGGTCCTCCCATATATTCGTGACCATTATCCCGTGGGAGAGTATGCTCTCGTCAGGGTTCTCCATGACGAAGCTGCGCTCATTGCCACGGCAGGAGAGAAGCCCGTTGTCCGTGCCTGCCCATATCCGTCCCGACACGTCTGCATAGATGCAGTTCGCCCCGTTAGCCTGCCCGGTCTTCACGCTCTCAAGCGAATACCCGTCCATACCCTTGCTCAGGCGGAACACGCCGTTGTCGGCAGTCGCAATCCACAGCCTTCCGTCAGGCCCCATGATGATGTCGTTGACAAAGCATTGCGGCATTTTCTCCGAACCGTCGGAAAGGATGCTATTCAGGGCCGTGTACCTCCCCTCTTCGGAAAGGATTCCGGCATCGGTTCTCGTGCCGACCCAGACGTTCCCTTCCGGATCTTCGCAGAACGAGGTGATGTATGGGTCTGAAAATCCATGGGATTCCATCTTCTCGGGCGCGGAGCCCTTCCTGCATTTCCATACACCGTTTTCCGTACCCGCAAGAACGTTCCCGCTGTCGCCGTCCAATTCATGGAAGGTGTTGATGTAGTTCACGCCATAGCTGCGGTAAGTTTTAGTCCTCACGTCATATTCGGTAAGCCCGTAGCCGGCGATGCACATACGCAGCACCGAATCCGACGACAGATGCAGGGCCCGGACCGAACTCGTGCCGAATTTCTTGCGTACGACGTCCATCCTGTCGCTGCTGACAAGCCTCGGACGAGGGTCGGTGAAGAATACTCCGCCGCCGTAGGAGCTGAGCCAGATGAGGTTGTCGCGTGTCGGGACTATGGAATTGATTTCATTGAAGGGCAGGTCATGGGAGTCGAGTGTAGGGGCATAGTTTACAAAGTCTGCTCTCCCCGGGTTGAGGATATCGCCGTAGCGGAGTATGCTCAGGCCCGAACGGGAACCCACCCAGAGGTCTCCGGAAGAAGGGTCCTGCGAGATGGTGTAGATGATGTTGTCGAGTATTTCCGATGCCACGCCCCTGCTCCTGCGGTATACGACAGGCTGAGGGTCGGCATTGTTGTAGGGGCGCCTGAGGCGTACAAGACCCGAGCCCCATGTGCCCACCCAGAGGTTCCTGTCCTTGTCGATGAAGAGCGTGTGCGAAGAGCGGAGTTCGGGGATATGGCTGAAACGGAAGGACTTGCGGGTTCGCGGATCGAAGCGTATGAGACCGTCGGCCCAGGTGCCTATCCAGATGTAGCCAGCATCGTCCTGCGCGAGGGTCTTCATGTCCGTAGGGTCGAGAGACCATTCCTTCCCGGAGCACCAGACGAACTCGGAACTGCCCTCCGCCTTGAGGAAAAGTCCCTTATTGGTCGCGACATACAGAGCTCCGTCGCGGGCGGGAAGTATGGCCTCCACATGGCTGGTCTCCAGCACCGGGACTCCGATTTTGCTCAGCACGGCGTCTTTCCGGTCCATTCTGAAAAGTCCGTTTCCCGTCCCTATCCAGAGCGTCCCCTCCGCATCCTCCGCCACAAGCTTCACCATGCCGGAGAGCACCTGCTTGTTGGTGGACTTGTCCACCTTGATGGTCAGGAAGTCGTAGCCGTCGTAGCGCAGAAGTCCGCCGTTGGTGGAAATCCACAGATAGCCTTCAGAATCCTGGAAAAGCTTGTTCGTCTCGACCGACGAGGCCGGAGTCATAGAGTTGATGGTATGAAACGACAATTGCTGCGCCTGTACTGAAATGGCGCAGCAAATCATCGCGAACAAAGTCGTAATCTGCCTGAACATATTATATTGCATATTTTACAGCATATCCTTGCTATTTGAGAGGAGAAGAGTCCGCATCCTTCGTCCAGTACGGGTTCTGATACAGAGGCGACGTGTCCTTGTCCTTTCCATCGGAGCTTGTGAGAAGGAATTCCTTCGCGTTGATAGGAGAGAGATAATATGCCATCTTCCATCCGAGTCCGGAGTATCCCTGCTGTTTTGTCGTGAGCTGGTAAGGACGCAGCCATTCGCTCTCGCTGCGCGGGGAGACATTGCTCGCAGATGTGCCGTCGTTCACAAGGCGTATTCCTGCGTCGGAGTAGATTTTCTGCATTCCGCTGCTCCAGATATGTATTCCCTCCGGGTTGTACGGGGAGGTTATCATCTGGTCGAGAGCCCTCCAGCGGATAAGATCCATCCAGCGCAGACCTTCGCTGCTGAACTCGCTGCGCCTTTCCCTGCGGATGTTGTAGCGCATGGCGTCCACAAGATGTCCGCCGCTGTATGCGCCCCAGTCGTTCGCTGCCTCACGTGACATGTCCGTGGCTGCGACCGTCTTTGTGAAGTCCTCGTCCACGCCTGCCCTTCTGCGGAGAGCCTTCCAGTAGGACTCCGCCTTGGAGTCAAGGGAGCCGTTCTTTTCGTAGCAGGCCTCGATGTAGTTGAGAAGAGCCTCGGCGCTGCGGAAAGTTATGCAGCCGGTGGTGCTGGAACGCTGTCCCGCCTGCTTCTGGTAGAGGGAGTTGCCCTTGCGGGTCGAATATCCCGTGCAGTAGGTCACCACGGCTCCGGTAATCGGAGGTACAGGTTCGGTCTCTATGGCCTGGTTGGCCTCGGTCGTCGGGTAGACATAGTTTTTCTGTCCCGGCTGCTTGAGGAAACAGCTCAGACGCGTGTCCCTGTCGGTGCGGACAGCCTCGAAAGTTTCGTCGCCCTTATAGAGGGGGCTTGCGTAGATCGGAAGTCCGTCCCTGCAGAGGTAGCTGTCCACCAGACCTCTTGTGAGCCCGGTGCCGTTGTTACCCCTCTGTGCGAACATCACGACGCTGTGGCCGACGAGGTTGCTTCCGTAAGGGCACCAGAGTATTACCTCGCTGTTGTCCAGAAGGCTCTCCGTTCCGAACATGTCCATATACGGGTTAGCCGCCTCTTCGGCGCTCTGCTGCACGAGACCGGTGTTTTCAGTGAGGACAGTGTTGTCGGCCACCTGTGCCGCAGCCGCCATCGCCTCGCCGAAGAACCACTCAGCCTCGGCTTCTATCGAGCCGGCAGGATATTCATAGCCGCCTTCTCCAGGCCACTCCGGGCCTCCGGGAACGAATGCTGTGCCGGTGAAATTCTTCAGCCATGAACCCTCAAACAGCGCGACCCTCGATTTCAGGAGATATGCCGCATTCTTTCCGATTCGGGTATTCGCCATCGAAACCCCGCCCATCAGCTCAATCGCCTTGTCGAGGTCGGAAATGATGAAACGCGCCACTTCATTTCTCGGGGCACGCACGCTGGCCGCGATGAGGTCGTCCCTTCTGTCCGGTATCGGTTCTGTCACAATAGGATAGTCTCCGAAACTCTGGAGTTTCGAGAAATAGCCGTATGCGCGGAGGAAATATGCCTCGCCGATGTAATGGTCGATGTTGGCCTTGCTGCCGCTTATCTGTCCGTTTTCATACTTGTCCTTTATTTCGTCAAGGAACCAGTTGATTTTGTAGATGTCGCTGAAGCTGTATCCTCCTCCGGTCTGCGGGACGAGCCAGAGGTTCAGGTATTTGTCTCCCGGTCCGGATGCGCTGATCTGGTCGTCGGTGGTGGCGTCGGTCTGGAAACGGCCGAAGTCATATCCGTCGATGGAGGTCCAGCCGCCGTGGGACGGGAGGAAATCCGTGTAGCGTCCGTCAACGAACGAGAGGATTGACGACTCGTCGGTGAAATACTGGTCCGGTGTCACCTTTGAGAGCGGCTCCTTGTTCAGCCAGGAGTCACATCCGGTGGAAAGCAGCGCGATGGCTGCCGCTGAAGCTATTGCATATATTGATTTTTTCATCGTCTTCATCCTTTACTTAAGTTTCTCAAGCATTAAATAACTGTACTGTTGATATTTCCAATCAGAAAGTGATGCTGAGTCCGCAGGAAATCTGTGTAGAGAGCGGATATGCGTTTCCGTTGTTGTATGTCCTCCAGTCCTTGTCGGTGTTGTTGTTTCCGCCGTCGATGGTCTCCGGATCGAACATCTTCGCAAGCTTGGTTCCAGTCCAGATGTTCTCTGCGGAGAAGTAGGCCCTGAGGCGTTCGATTTTTAGAGGCTTCGTCCATTTCTCCGGAAGGGTGTAGCCTATCTGGAGGTTCTTCAGACGTATGTAGGCGGCATTCTGCAGATAACGCGTCTGCACCTGATGGTTACGTCCGCTGCTGCCGTTTCCCTCGCCTCCCCGGTCGAAGGAAGGACGCGGATAATATGCGTTTTTGTTCACTCCCATGATGCCGTCCTGCACAAGCTTGGAATTCTCGTCTCGGTAGAAGTCAAGGTGTTGCACAAGCGCCGCCGACCACTCCGGCTCAGTGTTCGCGCCCCAGAAATAGGAGCTGCTCTGCCAGTAGTCCCTCTTCATCACGCCCTGGAAGAAGACCCTCAGGTCCACGCCCTTCCATGCGAAGTTCAGGTCGATTCCGAAGTGGTAGCGCGGAGTGCTGTTTCCGATGACCTTGAGGTCGCCGTGGTTGTCGATGGTGTCGTCGCCCGTGGATATGCGTCCGTCGCCGTTGAGGTCGCGGTACATGATGTCTCCTGCGCCCCAGCCGCTTCCGAGAGCGGACTGTCCCTGACGGAGTTCAGACGGGAAATAGCCGTTGCGCTCAAGGAAAGCCTGGTCGAGGGCGTCCAGATGGGCGTCCATCTCCTCCTGGCTCTGTGCGATGCCGATGGTCTCATATCCCCAGATGTCCCCGATTTTGCGTCCCGGGATGTACTGGCGGATGGAGCCTGTGGTGTTGCTCGGATATTTGGTGACTATGGTCTGCGAGTCTGAAAGGAGGAACTTCGCGCTGTAGAAGAGCCCGTTGTCAAGGGCGTCCTTCCATGAGATTTCCAGCTCCCACCCGTAAGTCTTGAGGTCGGTGTTGTTGGTCTTCGGAGTGGTGTACCCGAGGATTGAAGGAAGCTCAAGCGACGCTCCCATCATGTCGAGGGTGTAGCGAGTGTAGTAGTCGAACGACCCGGTGAGACGGTTGTTGAACAGTCCGAAGTCCATGCCGACGTTCCAGCTGCGCACTTTTTCCCAGGTGAGTTCGGCGGAGATTGCGTCAGGCACCCCGATTGTCGTGGTCTTCTTGCCGTCCTGCAGCCATGCGCCGCTGTTGGTCGAAGGGGAGAAGGTGCGGTAGGTCGGATACCATCCAGTCGTGTTCTGGTTTCCGAGGGAGCCGTATGATGCGCGGAGTTTCCATGTGTCCACATATTTCCTGTAAGGCTCCCAGAACGGCTCGTTGGCGATGTTCCATCCTGCGGAGATTGAAGGATAGAGGTTCCAGCGGAGATTGCCCCTGTAACGGCTCGTCCCGTCATAGCGGAGGTTGCCCTCGACGAGGTAGCGTCCCTCGTAGTCATAGTTGATTCGTCCGAAAAATCCCGCCGTCGACCATGAGCTGCGGTTTCCGTAAGGGCTGAGTTCCTTGCGCACCCAGCTCTGGCTTGCGCTGTCCCAGACGAGCCCCGTGGTGAGGTCTATTTCCGGAAGGGACTCGGCCACAAGGCCGTAGGCTGTGACACCGTTCTGCTTCTGGAGCAGGTTCTCCACCTGTGCTCCAGCCATGAACGCGAAATTATGCCTGTCGTCGATGGAGAAATTGTAGGAGCTTCGGAGGTTTCCGTTCATGAAGTCCTCCTTGTAGCGTCCCTCGGTGACGGAAGTCGTGGCCTTGTCCTGATCTATCGGATTGCCGTAGATGTCGCAGTTGTATGTCGCGAGATTCGAGGACTTCGTGTCCTGCGAGAGAATCTTGTAGTTGAATTCAAGAGTCGTGACCCAGTTCTTTATAGGCTCGAAAGAGAGCGAGAGCTGCTGGTAGAGGTTGTCGCTCACCTTGTTGTAGGTTCCGCCCTGAAGGAAGTCCCTTCCCGGCCATACGGCAGAATAGAGTTTGCCGTTGTTGTCATAGAGCGGAAGGTTAGGCCAGTTCTGGCGTGCGAGGTTCTCATAGAGTCCGTCGTTCATCGCAGAAGGCTTGGTGTAGTCCTCGCGGATGAAGCGCACCGAATATCCCATGCGGATGTGGTCGGTGAGGTTCGCGTTTATCTTTCCGGTTGCGGCATAACGCCTCAGGTCCTCACGCCCGAGGTTCAGGAGTCCTTCCTGGAGCATATAGTTCAATGAGGTGTAGAAAGTCACCTTGTCATTTCCGCCGCTCGCGCTGAGGTTGTGCTCGTGTGAGAAGTTCCAGTCCTTGAAGAAGACGTCGTACCAGTCGGTGTTCGCGTTGGCCGTGTGGAAGGCGTCCTGCCACTGCGTGCCGCTCTCCGGCATCGGAAATACCGTGTCAATCTCCCCTTTCTGATATGCGAGGATGCGGTCTATCGTGTCCTGGGTGAAGATGGTCTCCGTCATGTTGTTGGCGGTGTTCCTCTTAGCCTCATTATAATAGTTGGCGAAGCTGTAGGAGTCCATCTGCTTCATCTTCACCACCGGAGAGCCCCAGCGGAAGTTGTTGTTGTAGTTTATCTGCACCTTGCCGGACTTTCCGCTCTTTGTCGTGACGAGAATCACTCCGAACGGTGCGCGGCTTCCGTAGATGCTCGCCGAGGCGGCGTCCTTGAGGACGGATACGGACTCGATGTCCTGCGGGTTGATGGTGTTGAGGTCACCCTCCATGCCGTCGATGAGCACGAGAGGGTTCCCGCTCGTGCCCTCGCCGATAGTGGCCGTGCCTCGGATGTTCATCGTAGGGGTCTTCTCCATGGAACCGCTCCTTGATGTGATTTCAAGTCCCGGCACGAGACCCTGGAGAGCGGAGGCGGCGTTGGAGACAGGCCTTGCCTCAAGAGCCTTGGAATCGGTGACTCCGACCGCGCCCGTGAGGTTCACCCTCTTCTGCACGCCGTAGCCGACAACAACGACTTCGTCGAGCGTCTCAACGTCATCTTCGAGCACGATGTCAACGACCGAACGTCCGCCGACCGGAACCTCCGCGCTCTTGTAGCCGATTGCAGTGACGACAAGCACATCGGAAGCCCCGGCAGTGATGCTGAAGTTTCCGTCCATGTCGGTGATTTCACCCTTTGTTGTTCCCTTGATTTGAACCGGAGTCGCGACAACAGGCTCTCCCTTGCTGTCCCGGACGGTTCCTATGACTTTGTTCTGTGCAAAAGCGGAAAAGGCAGTTGCGAGAATCAGAACCATCGATGCGACGATTCTAAAATGTGGTTTCATAAACTATCAGTTTTTATGCGTATGCGGTTTTTGTGCTACAAATATAGTCCAACCGATCAGTTTTCCATGTAGAATTATTTCCTGAATCCTTCCAATCAACCCTTTTCCGGCAATTTTCAGAAGTCCGGAACGGTTAACCCTTATATATTTGTATCGTTTTCCAGCAGACGGGATTTTTCCCGTCCTCAATTTTCACAATCCCGGCAAAGTCCGGCAAACCGCACAAGGCATGGCACTGAAAACCTCCGCATTATCGGCAGTTCTGCTCTCATCCGCCTCGCCCGCATTCGGTGCGCCGCATCCCGCTGTCCCGGGCGCGTATGCCCGAAGGTTTTCAGGGGCGCATCAATAACCCGGAAGAAGAAAAACTGCGCGGCCATCGAGGTCAATGTTCCCGCAGCTTCCATCATCGCACTAAAAATCAGACAATAGGCAATGAAAAAATCCCGTTTAGCAGCACTCGTCATCATATCAGTCCTCGCACTGTATTCCTGCGAGAAGCCATCGTTTCCCGAACTCCCCGGCGACAATACGGAGCAGCCAGGGGACGGAGGAGATGACAATCCCGGAAGCACCGACCCGACCCCGGAGCCGGAAAAGCCGGGAGGATATGACCCGTACGGAGACAACGGAGGCAAGATTCCTGTCATCTACATCAACACCCCGTCGGCAGCCCCTGTCGACAAGAAGGAGTGGGTGGAGAAGGCTACAATCTCCCTCGTATACCCCGACGGCACGCTGGAGGATCTCGGAAAGACAAAGATTAAGCTGCGCGGCAACAGCACATTCTTCTATCCAAAGAAGTCCTACAACATCAAGCTTGAGAAGAAAGCCTCCCTTGTGAACATGCCGAAGGACAAGAGCTGGTGCCTTCTGGCACAATGGATGGACAAGACTATGCTCCGCAACGACGTCTCGTTCGAAATAGCCAAGCGCACACGCTCCATAGGCTGGACTCCGCGCGGCGAGTTCGTGGAACTTGTGCTGAACGACACCCCTCTCGGCGCCTATTATCTCTGCGAGAAAATCAAGATGGCGGACCACAGGGTCATGGCTGCGAAGGACGGCTACATCCTTGAACTCGACACCTATTATGATGAGAAGTACCGCTTCCACTCGGCGCAGCTCGGCCTTCCGGTCATGCTGAAAGAGCCTGACGAGGAGGACATTACAGCGGATTTCTTCGAGGGCGTCAAGACATTCTTCAACACGACGGAAGCCATGGTCTGCACCGCCAATTACGACAACTACCGCGACAGGGCCGACATGGACAGCTTCATTGACTGGTTTTTCGTGCACGAGCTCTCCGGCAACTACGAGTCCGGCCATCCCAAGAGCACCTATATGCACCTCGCCCCGGACGGCAAGCTGCACGCAGGCCCGGTCTGGGACTTCGACTGGGACACCTACAACCCGGACAGGAAGGTTTTCGCCCTGAACAAGTCCATCTGGTTCAAGTATTTTCTCGATGACCCCGTGTTCGTGGAGAGGATGAAGGAGAAATGGGTGGAAGAGCTGACGGATTTCATAACAATCCCCGACTACATAGACCTCCGTTCCGTCCACATCAGCTCGGTGGCCAAGGCGAATTTCCACCAGTGGCCGATAACCCAGACAGTCAACGGCGACGAGAACATGTCCTGGGAAGACGCCGTGCAGAGAATGAAAACCGCCTACATAGACCGCGTAAACCGTCTGAACTCAGTCATCGCGCAGCTGTAGGGCATCCGCCAGGCATTACTGTTGAGATAAGAATAATCTGCAAGGATGGTAAAGCCGTCAAAGACACACACGCCGATACACTCATACACAGACGGCCCAGAGTTGGGACACGGAAGAATCGAGACCCGCACATATCGCATCTATGACGGACTGGACATGATTGCGGGATTGCTTGGGCATTTGGCGTCAGATTGACAGGACGTGAAGGACGTTGATTAGTTCCTTGTCAATCGGCTTGTCGATTTTGATGGCCTTGTTGAAAGGAACGTAGACAATTTTGTCGTTCGAGATGCCGACCATAACGTTGCGCTGCCCGTCATTGAGGGCGTCAATGGCAGCAACACCAAGGCGGCTGGCGAGAATGCGGTCGAATGCGCTCGGGGTGCCTCCCCTCTGGAGATGTCCGAGAATAGTGACGCGAACATCATACTGCGGATATTCAGTCCTGATTCTTTCGGCGTAGTGCATCGCTCCGCCGTCCTTTTTGCTCTCGGACACAAGAACGATTGAGCTGTTTTTGCTCTTGCGGAATCCCCTGCTGATGAACTGCTCCAGCTGGTCGACGTCAGTCTTGTCCTCGGGAATGATGGCTGCCTCCGCTCCGGAAGCGATTGCACTGTTCTGCGCAAGGAATCCCGCATCACGTCCCATAACCTCAATGAAGAATATGCGGTCGTGCGAGGTGGCTGTGTCACGGATTTTGTCGACGCACTCCACAATCGTGTTCAGCGCAGTGTCATATCCTATGGTATAGTCTGTCCCGTAGAGGTCATTATCTATTGTGCCGGGAAGCCCGATGCAGGGAACATCATATTCTTTTGCAAAAATCTGCGCCCCTGCGAGAGAGCCGTTTCCGCCTATTATAATAAGTGCGTCAATGCCGGCAGCCTTCATGTTGTCGTAGGCAATCTTGCGCCCCTCCGGGGTCATGAAAGCTTCGGAACGGGCCGTCTTGAGTATTGTTCCGCCTCTCTGGATGGTGCTGCTGACGGACTGCGATGTAAATTCCGTTATCTCGTTGTTAATCAAGCCCTCGTAACCACGGTATATTCCCATAACCTTCCAACCGTTGAAGATGGAAGCCCTTGTGACGGCCCTGATAGCCGCATTCATTCCGGGAGCGTCTCCGCCGGAGGTGAGCACTCCCACAGTAGAAATCTTTGCCATAATCAATTAAAGTGAGCCCACGCAAGCAACAAAATTCGTGCAAAACTCAACTTCTGGGACAGGTAAAGAAAAGAGCATCACAGGAACGTCAGTCAAGATAAAACCAATTAAAATCGACTCGCCCGTCCTTATGTGTGAGACGAATCGTGTGTTTACCCTTCTCGAGGTACAAGCCATCTATCCACTTGCATTTCCACTCGGAAGTCTTGTCGAAAGTGACAAATTGTTCTTTTCCTCCATCTACAGAAACAGCCATCACTCCCCCAAGGAGAGTTGATATGTAGCGAGCTCCGAGCGAGTAGGTCCCGGTTTTTTCAACCTCAATCTGATACTCAACCCACGCATCCTGCTGATAGCAAAGAATCATAAGTTCACCGGCAGAATCGGTACACGGACGCACTTTGAACACATCCTTCCATCCGGTCTGCACTCCACACATATTGTGGGCGACATAATGCTCTGCCGGAATGACTTCGTGCCTCCCATACCAACAGTTTTTATCGAATGAAGAAAAGTTCACATACACCCTTCCCAACTCAGTAAGTTCGGGAGAGGAAACATCACTATTCAACAATGATATGGCTCCCCACTTACCCGTTGCACGATGCATGAACCACGAATATCCGTCCACATTGCTATCCGTCTCAAGCATGTTGAGAACATCGGACATGAACGAAATCTGCTCGGTGACACTGTTTGTGATGCTACCGTTCGCATGACAAAACTCGGTCATAAACACCGGTTTGCCGTACTTGTCGAACTTGCGTATCATCGTTCGCATTCCACTCACGTTCGGCATATAGCAGTGAAGAGCAATCGCATCGAAGGCATCGTTCCCTATTCCGTCGCAGGCAACAAACTCGTCAAGCCAGACCTCGGGGTCGTGATAGCCCGAGAGTGTGCCGTAATTCAATGCCGGAGACATCAATTTCATTCCGATTTCCTTGGAAAACGCCCTCAACTCCGGCCAAGTCTTGGCAGCCACAGACGGCACCATATTGGCCTGGTCAACAAGGTTCGGCTCGTTGTAGCCCAGAATATATCCCGTGGAAGGATAATCATTCTTGAGGCGACTGATATTTTCCTTGTTCAGTCCGGCATTCCAAACCATCGGATAAAACTCCATCCCAGCCCCGTAAATGGCTGAAGCATCCGCGGGATAGTTGTGGGACCAATTATAGTCCCAACTGACTCCCGGAGCGAGCAAGCGGGCATCTGAAGAAATCTGAAAATTGCCGCAGACTCCCCTCTTGGCACTGCGCGCCTGCTTTGTCCTGACACGGAATACATTAAAGTCTTCTTCGTGCGCCATTGAAGGCTCACTCTGACAGGATAACACAACAGGCGCGGCAGTGATAAGGGATAGCAACAGAATGATTATTCTGTTCATTCTTTTTCAACTATTTTTTGTACCAGAAAATGGCGTCGACATCCAGAGTGGTCGGGTAGCCATTGGTCCCCTGAGTCCATTGGAGCACGTTTACAGCAGTTGATGCATTATATTTTTCTCCCGCCATAAATACTGAAACAGGAATCTCGATTTCGTGCCATTCGCCATCTCTTTTGAAACCGTAAGCAGCGTTTTCGTCACCAATGGTAACAGTAGCTCCGTCAAGCATTCCGAGGCTGTACTCGCCTGCTGCAGTTCCTTTCATTGCAATATGGAGTGTGTAGTCGGCTGTAATTCCCTTAAGAACTTCACGACGCTTTGCAGACTCAGCCTTCTCCTCATCGGTAAACAGTGCTTCATCGTAGCTTACTCCGGACATTCCCTCCCCCACCATAGCCGGTGTGTTCGGCATCGAGCGGACGATCCTTACACCGTCACCAAGACCTGCCTGAAGATCCGCGATGGCGTATCCG
>OLGV01000486.1_pt1 | contig 16515 bp, 13 predicted proteins | sample 1605761 | NCBI WGS metagenome assembly OLGV01 (sample SAMN03283245) | human gut metagenome | biome: human-associated habitat; material: feces | host: Homo sapiens | place: Peru | collected 2012
CAACAAAAGCATACCAGAAGAACCGTCCCTTTGGTTTGCGATTGCTTAATTCTGCAATGTTATGAATTCTTGTTCGTAAAACAAAGTAGAGTCTAACTGCATATCTAACATTTTTTCTACATAACATCTATCGATACAAACTATTTTACTACGATATTGGCTTGGTGTCGTGTCGTTCTTTAATATGTTGTAACGAAAACTCTTTTTTGGAGGAATCTTAACCAAAAAAGTATAGCCGATTATAGAATTGTCTGCCACATATGTTGATTTTAAGGAATATTCAATCCAACTGAAACCGTCCCTTTGCTTCAAAAAATAATATCTGAAAATTGCCTCCTTATTTTTAATACTCATACTATCGTCTTTGACAATAAAAGTCAATAAATCTTTAGAGGAAAGATTTTGAATTTCTATAGTTTCCACAAATTGCTCTTTATTCGTTATGCCATTATAATAAGAGCAATTTAAAATGCTTGTTTTTTCTTGTCCAGCCAAAGTGATGAAAAACAATAAAACAAACGGAAAAATAATGCGGACTTTATTCATACTTACTTCATATTTTTAACTGTTTCTGTTTTTGATTTTATTATCATATCAATCAATTTGATATTTGTATCTTTAGTGCCTCGAAAATGATGAGAAGCACCTCTATGATTGTAGCCATTCAGTATATATAGTGCCCCATGCCCATTCGCTTCATGACTATAGGTTTCAGCAGCTCCCTTTTCTGACAAGTTTTTATTAATAATGACATGTATGGTATTATTTGTCGACCCAGAAAAACCAGCCCTATCGGGGAACAATGTGATTCCCATTTTCCCAGTCTCTCCCGTGGAAAGCCCACTAATAGTGCTACCTGTCTTATCTTTGTCATCCTCGTTATCATATAAGGGATTGAAATCATAATATGTCATAGCAAACCAAAGGGACGGTTCTTTCGGTTTGTGTTTTAATATCTAATTGAAATACAAACACATACAGCACACCTAATATACAAAAAAATGCGCTTATGCGGAATGAGTGTGCGTTATCATATAGGTAAATGCCTCTGACATATTTCAAATGCGTTAACACATTGCTTGCTTATTGCAACAAAGCACATACCAGAAGAACCGTCCCTTTGGTTTGTAAAGCTGTCATTATCATAATTAGTGGTTTTTGGGAAATTTGGGGTGGAATTTGTGATTTTACATAATTTTTACATTGGCGTATTTAATTGGTTTTTAATCGCTTAAATAGCGTCACCATCAAAGGAACCGTCCCTTTGATGGTGTGAGGGTGGGGATAATTGGGGAAATAGCAGTAACTTTGCAGCCGGAAATTCAAGGAAATTCAATTAGACTAAAAATTTGTTAGCGGTATGAACGAGAAAATGAAGTTGGGAAACTGGTTGGCGTTGCTCGGACTCTCTTTTGCAACATTTATCTTCAACACATCAGAGTTTGTGCCTATTGGCTTGCTCACCGACATTAAAAACGATTTCGGACTGACCGAAGCCTCGGTAGGTATGCTTATATCCCTGTATGCGTGGGCTGTGATGATATTGTCGCTGCCTTTGATGCTGCTGGTATCTAAAATGGAAATGAAGCGGCTGATGCTTTGGCTGCTGGGTATTTTCACGGCGTTTCAATTCATGTCGTATTTATCCACAAGTTTTGTGATGCTGATATGCGCTCGCATAGGCGTGGCGTGTGCCCATGCGGTGTTTTGGTCGGTCATTTCACCCATTGCCGTGCGCATTGTGCCCGACCGCTACCGTTCTATTGCCCTAAGCATGGTGGTCACAGGGTCGTCGATAGCCATGATTTTGGGTATGCCCTTAGGCCGTGTGATTGGTCTGCATGTGGGCTGGCGAATGACGTTTTTCAGCATTGGCGTATTCTCTGCCCTCACCTTCCTCTACATAGCATGGCGCTTGCCAAAGGTGCCGAGCGGTGGCGGATTTTCACCGAAAAAGTTGCCCGAACTGCTACGCCACAAGGGTATTATGGGACTATACCTATTCACGCTTCTCATTTCAAGCGCCATATATGTGGCATACAGCTACATTGAACCATTCCTGAAGCAAGTGTCGCTCATGCCCGACGACTGGGTGACCACTGCGCTGATGGTGTTTGGTGGCGCAGGGCTTTTGGGCAGCATCGCATTTTCGAAATACTACAACCGTAACCGCAAACTGTTTATCACCGTAAACGTGGCTGCCATGGCGCTATGCCTTTTGCTGCTCTACCCCGTGTCGTCGGGCTTTTTGCCCGTGATTGTGCTGCTTGCCGTGTGGGGAGCCACTGCCACAGCCTACAATGTGGCGATGCAAAGCAACATGATTCTCGTCACCACCCCCGAAAGCACCCCTGTGGCAATGTCGATTTTCTCAGGCATATTCAACTTGGGCATTGGCAGCGGAGCATTTTTCGGTGGCGCCATCTGCTCGCGCTTCTCCATCTCCTACATCGGTTTAGCCGGTGGTGTGCTTGCCCTTATTGGGCTGGTGTATTGGGTGGCGAGGTTGGGCAACAGGATTGAGCCAAAAGACACGCTCGACAAATATCTATAAATTTCCCTCTAAAAAGCGGCCTCGGTCGCTTTTCTTTTGTGTGTATGGGGCGTTCGGAGTGCTCCGAGAACTCGGAGTGCTCGGAGAACTCAGAACTATCGGAACTATCGTCTTAACTTCTTCAACTTCTTAACTCCTTAACTTCTAAAATCTATCCTCTAATTTCTAACTTCTAACATCTTATTTCAAATTTCTTTTTGTATCTTTGTAGATTGAATAATTATATACTGATATGAGACATTTATTCTACATTTTGGTGGCGATGGCGGTGATGTGCGGAGCCGTGGCGTGCGGCAAAAAGCGCTCGCCCAACAGCGTGAAGGCGCAAGCGCAGGCGGTAGATGCCGTGGCACGCCTCGTGGCAGTTGACTCCACCGACACGATGGCTATGCAGAGCGAACTGCTCAAAGCCGAAGCCATGCGCAGTCAATTTCTGCTCGACGGCGACAGCGTAGCGGCACAGGACTTCGACGACACTTTCCGCGAAACGCTCATTCAGAAGTCGCCACGAATGGCAAAAACTCTTTTTTCAAAAAACGATTAAATCCACAAAAAAATATTTCCGACTATGTTATCTCTTGAAGAATACAGAAAAATGGCAAACGATGAAATCGCCGCCATTCCTTATCCAGCCACTCCTAATGGACTTTACGAACCTATCGCCTACACTATGGACTTGGGCGGCAAGCGTCTGCGTCCGGCATTGGTGCTGATGGCTTGCGAAGCCATGGGTGGCGATGTGAAAAAGGCTGTGAAGCCTGCTGTGGGTCTGGAACTTTTCCACAATTTCACCCTTCTTCACGACGATGTGATGGACAATGCAGATGTGCGCCGTGGCAAACCCACTGTGCATCGCCGTTGGAACGACAACACCGCCATTCTCTCTGGCGACGCTATGCTCACCATGAGCAGCCAATATGTGGCGCAAGTGGAACCTGCCGTGCTACCCGAAATAATGCGCCTGTTCAACCAGACCGCAATGGAAATATACGAAGGTCAGCAATACGATATGGACTTTGAGGTTCGCAACAATGTGACCCTTGAAGAATATATCGACATGATTCGCCTGAAAACATCGGTGCTGATTGGCTGTGCCTGCAAGATGGGCGCGCTCATCGCTGGTGCTTCCGAAGCCAACGCACAGGCTCTCTATGAAACCGGTCTGTATCTCGGCCTCGCTTTCCAACTCCAAGACGATGTGCTCGACGTGTGGGGTGATGAAGCCACCTTCGGCAAGGCTATCGGCGGCGACATCATGAACAACAAGAAGACATTCCTCCTGATTGGCGCTATGCAAAAGGCACAAGGCGACGATGCCAACGAACTCCGCCGATGGATCAACAACGACTACGCACTTCGCAGCGAGAAAGTGCCAGCCGTGACTGCACTCTACGAGCGACTGGGTATGCGCGAGGCTGCCGACGAAGCCATCAAACGCTACGATGACATGGCATTCGACGCGCTCAGCAAAGTGGAAATGAGCGATGAGGCACGCGAGGCTTTTGTACAACTCATCAAAGGCTTGGTTGACCGCAAGAAATAATGATTGACAGCCATAGCCACATCTATTGCGATGCTTTCGACACCGACCGCGAAGAAATGCTGCTTCGTGCGCGTGAAGCCGGCGTCACACACATCGTGATGCCCAACGAGAACCTCGAAAGTATCAGCCGCCTGAAGGCAGTTTACGATGCACACCCCCAGTTTGTGTCGATGACCATCGGGCTGCACCCCGAAGAAATCGGCGACGACTACCACGAGCAGTTGCAAGCCATGCACCAAATGCTTGCCGAGGGCACTATGCCCTTCGTGGCTGTGGGCGAGATAGGCATCGACCTCTATTGGGAGCAAGACAGACGTGATGAGCAACTCGAAGCGCTCGACACGCAGTTACGCTGGTGCAAGGAGTTCGACCTGCCATTCATCATTCACTGCCGCGATGGCGTGGCTGAGTGTCTGGAGGTGATGGACAACTTCGGCGAACCGCTCCCCAAAGGCGTGTTCCACAGTTTCACCGGCACCCCTGCCGACATCGAAGCCATTCGCAAGCGCGGCGACTTCTATTTCGGCGTGAACGGCATTGTCACGTTTAAGAAAAGCGAGGTGAAAGCCAATCTGCCCGTGATTGGGCTTGATAGGCTGCTGCTCGAAACCGATGCGCCATACCTCGCCCCAGTGCCGAAGCGCGGCAAGCGCAACGAAAGCGCCTTCACCGCCCACGTTTGCAATTTCGTGGCGGCAGAAATGGGCGTATCACCAGCGGAAATCGACGAAATCACCACCCGAAACGCTTTCGAGCTGTTCCGACTCAACAACAATTTATAATCACATATAGCAATGAAAAGAATAATTGCATTTTCTCTACTGCTCACTTTTGTCCTTGCGGCTTTCGCACAGCGATTGCCACAAAGCACCATGCCACCCAAGCGTGAACTGCGCTCGGCGTGGGTTTCGACGGTGTGGGGCATCGACTGGCCAAAACAGGGCGCACCTGCCGAACGCCAAAAGGCAGAACTGGTGCGAATGCTCGATTCGCTGAAAAACAACAATTTCAACGCCATCAACCTACAAGTGCGCTCCATGAGTGACGCATTCTACCAGTCGAGTTACGAGCCATGGTCGAGTTATCTGACCGGCACCCGTGGCAAGCATCCGGGCTACGACCCTCTCGCCTTTGCCGTGAGCGAATGTCACAAGCGTGGCATGGAAATCCACGCATGGATCAACCCCTACCGATTCTGCATCACTAAAATGTGGAACACCGAGCGCGACCAGGTGGTGAAAAGGCACCTGCTCCGATGGGGCAAATTCTATATCCTCGACCCTGCACAGCAGTGGACCATCGACCGCATCGTGAATGTGTGCCGCGAGGTGGTCACCAAATACGATGTCGATGGCATTCTCTACGACGACTACTTCTACCCCAACGGCATCGCCTCGTCGGTGGTGGCTCCCGACTACAAGGAGTGGCAAAACTCTGGCACCGACCTGAGCATTGGCGACTGGCGACGCGAGAATGTGAACCGCATGGTGAAGGCCGTTTACGATATGATTCAGCGCGAAAAGCCGTGGGTGCGCTTCGGCATCTCCCCTGCCGGCGTGGCTTGCACCAGCCAATCGCTTGCCGACAAATACGGCATCGACCCATGCCCATCGGGCAGCGACTGGCAGTATAACGGCATTTTCTCCGACCCGGTGTCGTGGCTGAAAGGTCACCTTATCGACTTCATCGCCCCACAGGTGTATTGGAAAATAGGCTTCAAGCGCGCCGATTTCAGCCTTGTGGCACCATGGTGGTGCAAGACGGCGAGAAAATTCTCGCGCCAGGCTTTCGTGTCGATGTGTATCGACAAGTTGATGACCACCAGCGAATTTCCCGAATGGGCTGCCGAAATGGAGATTTTGCGCAGAAATTGCGCTAAAGACCAAGGCGGCACCATATTCTGGTCGGTGCGTAACCTCTACAACAAGCCCGGTTTGAGCGAGCAACTCTGCCACTACCTCAAGCGCACCGTTTACCAGTATCCATCGCTGATGCCGCTCACCCCTTGGCGCAACAATGTGGCACGCAAAGCCCCAGTGGTGAATTTCCTCAAGCAAAAGGGCAACCAGCTCACTTGGCAACTGATTCCACGCTGCCGCTACACGGTGTATGCGTTCCCGAAGACGGTTGACAAAGTCCAGTTCGGCACCGAAGTGAAATATCTGCTTGGCATGGTGTATAACCCAGAGCGCGGCGGCGATATGGTGACTTACGCCATTCCTGCCCATCTGCGAGCAGCCTACCAGTTTGCCGTTTGCCCACTCGACCGCTACGGCAACGAATACGCCCCTTCCTTCACTGAATAATCCCTTCGTATTACTATTCAAATATCAACTTTTATACTTTTATACAAAATGAAATTTAGACATTTATTTTTCGCCGCTTTCCTCCTGCTCGGATTTGCAGCACAAGCGGCTGGCACTTACAGCGTGCCCAAGCGTGAATTTCGCTCGGCTTGGGTGGCTACAGTTTGGGCACTCGACTGGCCTCGCGATGCCAACGACAACGAAGCTAACAACATGAACGCCGAAGTGCAGAAAGCATCAATGATTCGTATGCTCGACTCGCTGAAGCGCAACAACTTCAACGCAGTCAACTTCCAAGTGCGCTCCATGTGCGACGCTATGTATAAGTCGAGCTACGAGCCATGGTCGAGTTATCTGACTGGCACTCGCGGCAAGGCTCCAAGTTACGACCCTCTGCAATTTGTGGTGGAGGAATGTCATAAGCGCGGCATGGAATGTCATGCGTGGGTGAATCCATACCGCTTCTCCACAGGAGCCAACTGGACCACCGCAGCCGACAATAAGTTGAGAGAAGACGGTCACTTGCTCACCTACGGCAACACTATCATTCTCGACCCTGCACAGCAGTGGACCATCGACCGCATCACCGATGTGTGCCGTGAAATCATCACCAACTATGATGTGGACGGCATTCTCTACGACGACTACTTCTACCCCAACGGAATTCCCAACAACAGCACAGCCGAAGACTACGACGAATGGAAAAACTCTGGCACAAGCATGAGCATCGGCGACTGGCGACGCGACAATGTGAACCGCATGGTGAAATCAGTTTACGATATGATCCAAACCGTAAAGCCTTGGGTGCGCTTCGGTATCTCTCCTGCCGGTGTGGCTGCCACAAACGGCTCAGTGGCATCGAAATATGGCGTTGAGCCTTGCCCTTCGGGCAGCGACTGGCAGTACAACGATATTTTCTCCGACCCTCTGGCATGGATTTCGAGCCAAACCCTCGACTACATCTCTCCACAGGTGTATTGGAAAATCGGCGCAAAAGCCGACTATTCCACCATCACGCCATGGTGGGGCAAGGTGGTGAAGAAATTTGGCCGCCATGTGTATATTTCCACCTCTATTTCCAGCATGAAGGTTGAAAGCGATGCCAACACCTATGTGGAATATGCCAACCAAGCCGAAATCAACCGCACATCGTCGCTCGACGGCGCATTTGGCTCGATATACTATTCTTGCAAATACCTCTACATGCGCAACCCCAACTCGCTGGCAAGTTACTTGCGCAACACCGTTTACACCCGCCCTGCCCTTGTGCCTGCGCTCCCTTGGAAGCAAGGCAACAACCCTGGCTTGGTGACCAACCTCGCATACAGCGGTGGCACGCTCACTTGGAATGGCTACGACAATGTGCGCTACTCTGTGTATGCCTTCCCAGCATCAATGAATCCTGCCACATTCACTAAGCAAGTGGAATATCTCTTGGATATGAGTTACACCACCAGTTACAAAATACCGGTTGAATACCAGAGCAACGAGTGGCAATACGCCGTGTGCGTGGTCGACCGCGTGGGCAACGAATACGAGCCTGTGTTCCTCGGCAGCAGTTTGAAGGCTCTCGGCAACCCTGTGCTCATCGGTCCTGCCAACGAAGCCACTATCGACATGCCTTTCACTTTCTCTTGGCATAAGGTGAAAGACGCTGCCAACTATGTGGTGGAAATCAGCAACGATGCCGACTTCGGCAATGTGACAGAACGCTACACCACCACCGACACCATCGCATCTGCGCTCCAATTCTCGCAACTTCGCCACGAAGCCAACCAATACTGGCGTGTGCAGGCTTGCGAGGCTAACCATTACTGCGGCGTGAGCGAAATCCGCACTATCGTGCCAAAGTTGCTCACAGTCACCTACCCTGCCGATGGCGAGGAGGAAGTGGCTCCTGATTTCACCGCTAAGTGGTACAATGTAAACTCTACCAACGAGGCTACAGTGGAAATCGCTAGCGATGAAGCATTCGAGAACATTCTCTACACCGGCAAATCAGCCAATGGCGAATTGGCTATTCCCGACGGGAAACTCGAATCGGGCATCACCTGCTATATGCGTGTTCGCCTCACCGTTGATGGACAGGAAATGGTGTCGCTCCCTGTTCGCTTCACCATCGTGCACTTGGCAGCGCACCTGCTTCGCCCAACCGAAGGTGGCGAAATCTACAAGGGCGAGTATGTGGAAGTGAAGCCACAAAGTTGGGCTACCAACTACCAAATTGAAATCAGCACCTCTGCCACCACTTGGGGCCGCACCCGCTTTGTCGAAACCCTCAAAGACGGTGCCACTCGCACCTCTCTCACTGCCGACAACATCAAGGTGAACAGCAAGAAGATGACAGACGGCAAAACATACTACGCACGCGTGAAAACGGCATACGAAGGACTCGACGGCGCAGCCCACACTACCGAATGGGGACCAGTAGTGAAATTCGTTTACCGCACCGAAAAGCCTGTAAGCGGCGACATTAACGGCGACGGCGAAGTGAACGCCTCCGACGCTACCGCCCTCATCAACCAACTTCTCGGCACCGAGTCATACCCAACCAACCTCTGCGACGTGAACGGCGACGGCGAAGTAAACTCAAGCGACGTAACCGCCCTCATCAACAAGATTTTGGGCAACTAACGCCCCACCCAACCCCTCCCTTTAAAGGGAGGGTTTCCCATCCCCAACAGCCCCCCCGACAAGCCCAAAAGGCCAGCTTCGGCTCCAAAGGGTCTAAAGGGTCTACTTGGGTCTGAAGGGCCCGACAAGTCCAAAATCAAAACACCTATTTAATCCATTAAATCCTATTTTTACCTATTTTATTTTAGGTGTTAATTGGATTGAAATCAGATTAAATAGGTGTTTTTTTGTATATAAAAAGAGCACTAAAATATCCAATTCCGACAAATAATTCGCGCCAAAATACTCAAATCCGACAAAAAATTGTAGGCTTCAACAAAAACAATTCCAACATCGCCATCAAAAGTAACCATATTCAGAAATCCACAAAAAGAAGCCCAAGCCCCAGAGGTATCTCCGAGGCTATGCGTTAGGGATAGACGCAACAACTGACGCGAAACTCGTTTGAGCGAAACCTTTCGGTCGAGACCATGGGCTCGATATACGATAGCCCAACGGCTGTGCAGGAATGTCTTAAAATTGCTATTCTAAAAGTGATTTCAACTCAGTATACTGTGGTAAATCAAACAAATTAATATCACCATTTGACCCCATTTTGACAACCTCAATACACTTTTTCAAGCGAGAAATCATTGGCATAATAATTGTTTTTGTATGAGTAATATATTCACATAACTCTTCCACTGTAGAAGGTAACTTATATCCTTGCTGACCACTGGAAATAATAACACTATGGTCACGCAGTTTTGCGATTATTTGCATTCGGAAAGAGGCGATTGAACGGCGTTTGAACCCTGCATTCTCCAATGCTCCTATAAGTTCTCGTGTACCAATATGCCGGTGTGTTTTATTGTTAAGAAAACGGAACATCAAATATTCAAGAACAAATTTTTGTTCAGATACAAGGGTGTCACCATCATCAACTTTTGCATTTATAATAAAGTCTTGCGCTCGACGATACGCAATGTCAAAAATAGTTTTATTGAAAGATGTGTTGTATTTGACTTCCTCCTCAATAAATTTTTCATATTCAAGAGGAAATTCTTTTAGCATTAAGATTAGAGGAGATAGTCTTTTGCGGTAATCAATATTAGAGGCTTTTAATATTTTACTTTCCTCATACTTGTAGGAAAGTGAACCACTAATTAAGTCTGCGAGTTGAACAATAACAGAACCCATACTATCCGTCATTGAAAATTCAAACTCATCAAAAAGGCTCAGTGGCTGCTCTTTGCTACGGACATATTTGTAAAATTCTGACTGGAAGGCATTGGTTCCAGTAGAGTCTGCTTCAATAATTATTTTGTTAAAATTCCTCCGGAGCTCAGTATAGAGTAAGTCATTAAGAAATTTATAAAAAACTTTTTTGTTTTTAGAGATTCCTGAGTCTTTATATATTTTTCGTTTGTCTACAACGAGGACAAAAGCCTTAATAGGAAGTTTAATGATTTTACTAATAAGGTTAGCTCTTCGTCTATTATTAGCCTTAATTTTTGAAGATTTAATTTCCCCATTTTTGAAGCCGAATTCAACTATCAGTTTTTTAACGGCTTCTTCTACTTGTGGAATATCAGATTCCTTAACGGTAACAGCAGTGATTATAAAGTGTGTGGAGTTGGCTACTTTAGAGAAGTCAAATCCATATGCTCCCGATTCATCAATATATGCGTGAATACGTTCCATACTAAAATTTATTTAATTCAAGGTGTAAAATTCTGAAAACGGTCTCAGATCCGCAACGTAAGTTGCATTTCGTTTCTTAAGATTTGGCCATCTGCTAATTTTAATCTCCACAGAAGAATCAAAATGTAAAACCACATAATAAGGAGCGTGTTCAGCTGGAAAACCATACTGTTTAAGAGCATCAGCGGTCCATATCTGAAAATGCCCTTTGGATTTCAATTTAAACATATGAGGTTCACAGCCGTTAGTATGAAGAAGCACATACTGCAACCTTTCAAAACCAGGTTTTACGAGGAGAGACCCTTTACTATCTCCAGCACGAAGATAGCAAAGGCCTTTCTCAATCATTAACTTTCGCAATGAATTGCGGCAATGGTTCACAATCACCATAGGTTCTTCCTCTGCAATACACATTTTGCTCAACATTTGTTGAGCAGTTACTTCATTTTCAATTTCCTTCTTACGCAGAATACATTTTTGGATAAAATCATCCTCGCGTTCCATACCAATGAATTTCCGTCCAATGAGATTGGCAGCAATTCCTGTTGTACCACTACCAGCGAAGGGATCAAAGACAGTATCACCAGGGTGGGTATTTGAAAGGATCGCACGGTAAAGCAATCGCAAGGGTTTCTGCGTCGGATGTTTGCCAAAATGTTTCTCCCATGTCTCAACTGTTGGTATGCTCCAAACATCAGGCATTCTCTTACCTGAGTTAAGTGCAGACATTGCTTTAATATTAAAATAATGAGGAGTACCCTTTGATTTTCGAGCCCAAATAATATATTCGGCAGAAAAATTAAAATGTGAGTCAGAAAGAGTTATTGGTGCATTTGGTTTCTGCCACACAATGATATTAAGTACTTTGTAACCTAATGAAGTGAGACAGCGTTCTACTGAAGATATGTTATGATAAGTACCAGTAACCCATATACAACCTCCATCTTTTAAAATTTTTCGGCAAAGACCAAGCCAATTCAGATTGAAAGCGTCTACTTCTTCAACTGACCGCTGTCTGTCCCATTCACCTTTGTCAAAACATTTTACTTTACCATTTTCTCGCCACGTGAATCCCTTTGACAGAAAATAAGGAGGATCTGCAAAAATCATATCAACTTTTGCAGAAAACTCCTTTAACATTTTCAAGGAGTCTCCTTGAAAAAGTATGAAGTCACCATTTAAGCTTTCAAAAATTGGTTTCAAGCAGAATAAAGAGTTGCTGATGTTTCAAGATATTCAATGAAATCGGGAATCTTGTATGGACGAATAACGTGTCCTTCTGTATCCCGCACATAGTTAATTTGCATTTGCGAATCAGTGTAAATGGATGGTGCGATAAAGACACACTGTGAATTCGTGGTATACTTATCCTTAAACTCCCTAAGGTGTCGAGAAATAGGCCAGATTTCCATCATTGTCTGTTGTCGTCCTTCTGCCATAGTAACTTCAACAAGAATTCCATGAGTATTTTCAACACATTCAATATCACCAATACCACCTCCAGCAGTAGAAGTGGGGAGTCCTGTGTCATCACAAGCATAATTGGGTATGACGCGCACGTTTGGCAGTTTGGATTTAATAGCAAGAGCCGATAGAAACTCCAAGCGAGCTGGAGCAGGGATAAATTTGAGAACTTGATGATCACTCGCACGACTACGTTTTGCGAGAATATCCAATTCTTTTTTTATTGTAAGCCAATTTATCTCATTTACCCAAGCCTTCAATAATTCCTCACTTTGAGATGGCGTGATATGGATTGGTTCAATGGCAAAAAGATTATCATCGATTTTTGCCATATAATTGAAATAATCACGTTCATCGTTGAACTTAAGATAAGTGGAGTATTTGTCAAGAACATAATTAATTCGTTCATCTTCATTGTGGTTAAGGTCAATGAAGCGACCTGCGCCACGTAACGAAATAAGTCCAGTGATACGCATTTTTCGGATATATTCATCCGGATATTCAAAAATCACAGATGCTGGATTAAATTTTTTCATTTGACCCTCCATAATCTCGTTACGGCATATATCTATTATAACCTCGTCGCTGGGGTTATAACGATATTCCTTGCGCAATTCACAAATGCGTTGATATAGAGCTTCCGCATCATTATTTTTCCAGAAAATAAACAATGGTAGCTCTTTCCGAGTAACACCTTTACCATTCCAGCGGGGGTCTGAGTTTATTTTCTTAAGAACTTGTAGCAGAAGAATAAGGGGTACATTATCATTCAAGACCTTAACAAATGGATTCGATCTTTGGGACTTACACATAGCGTGCAGAAAAGCCTGTTGTTCATATTCGGGATGCACATCTTCGATGGATATCACCCCATCCCCACTGACGCTGACATCAAATACCGATGCTAACTTATCACCGATAGAAGAAAATAATATCGGCTCGCCAGGCGTAAAATATACAAAACCTAACTCTTTGGCGAAGTCGAAAATGGTGGCAAAACGAGAGGGATAACCTCGTTCAAATCCTGCCTCCTTATGTTCTTGAGGATTGTTGGCAATCATAAACATCACCTCTGAGTCAGAAAGAATTTCATTACCAAATTCACCCATAGGAACATTTTGCCATTTTGATTTGACAGATTCGGATTTTTTCATTGGGCGGTAAAGCCCATAACGGATTGTTTCTCCAACAATCTCAGTGGCGAGTGCATCGTCAAGAATTTTTCCGTTGAACTTTTTCAATACCCATAACATCGCCTTTATGCGCTGTGGGTTACGCATTGTTGTGGTAAACAACAGGGGTTTATAACTTGGTTTTGCCATATTAATAATTGGTGACCAGCACCTCGCTAAATTTTTTAATTGTGTTATCGTTGAAGCTAATGTAATTACTCTTTATAGGGTAAACACTATATCTTTGCATCCATTCTGAAAAGATTAAATTAACACGGCCCTTATAATGTGTTACATTTGATATTGCAAAGCGTACACCTCGGTCATTTAATTCATTGAGTAAACTTAGCAGATCTCTTTCCGTTTCTTCGTTCCATAACTTATTGTATTCACTAAATGTAATAAGATATGGAGGATCTAAATAAACCAAATCGTTATTTAGAAAATCAATTCCACTCAAAAATGAGCGAAAATCCAAACAAGAGAAAGAAACCTGACGTTGGCTAACAATTGCGAGATAATTCTCTATTGCATCTTTGGTGTTTTTGTTAAAATCTACATTGCCGACAGGTAAGTTGAAATCACCTTTTCCATTAAACCGAAGCATTCTATTGAATCCGTAAATTAGAAGGAGATATAATCTGCATAAGTCTGTTTTACCAGAATTATTAAAATCCTGCCTCAATGCAACATATGCGGTCTTGTTGAATTTGGCAAAATAAGTTTTGGGATATGCCTTTCGCAAATCTTCAGGAACGTCTTCTCTAATAAGCGAAAAAGACAGCTTGTAGTGGTTTATCATTTCCGTCAATTCGTTCATAAGAATCTCTGAAGTATCCTTATATCCACATAACCAATTATGAAGTTCAATAACATAATGGTCTATGTCGTTGGCAAGACATACTGGAGCGTTAGTATTCATAAACACCGAACCGCCTCCGACAAACGGCTCGATTAATCGTCCTATTTGTTGAGGAAAATGAGAGCGGATTTCTTTCATCAACTTATATTTATCGCCCACGTAAAATAGTGGAGAACGCATAATTTCGTCTTTCATTGTTTACATGGGTTACAAAAAGAATTTCTTTATGGTCTTCAAATTCCGTCTTACCCGAATTAAATGGGGAATAGGCATGTTCAAAGATATGTGTGTCTCCGCACTTGTTAAGAGCTTCCTCTATCTGCTCTAATTTTATCTTGTTTTCAGAAGAAGAACTCTTGGACTTGTAAGTATTGTTATAGGAGACTATAAGGTAGCGAGCATCAATATGAGCGATTAAATCCTGAAAGGCTGTGAAAGCAGAACTACGACAGTATGCACTCATATTCTCTTCCTTAGGCTTCATAGCTACACCATACAGTGCTGGTTTCGTCCATTTCACTAATGTTTCCAGCAAATGATAAAAACGGCTATATTGACGTGAATTATAAGGTGGGTCTATATAGACGGCATCAACGTGAATATTGCGAGCCAATTGGTTTGCATCTTCTTGAAAAATTTCTGCACCGCTGAAATTATTAACATCAATCATTCGCAATATAAGTTTACGAGGAGCTATGGTCTTTTTGATATACGCCTCGTAATGTCCTAAAGTGTTAGCAAGGCGATCAATGCTATAAATAAGAGATGCAAGTATGATGGCAAATTCTTTTTCAGTAAGTATTGAACGCTTCGCCTCAAGATCATCACGAATATACCCAATTAGTCGAGAAGTTTTCATATCAAAAAACTTATCGCCAAAGTTGATTGAGAAATAGTTATCTATTAGTGTGTCAGGATTAATCGAATTATAGTAGTCAAGTAAATCCAAAACCTTAGCTATTTGCCAAGGTGTATCTTGAAAAAATGCTTTGTAAATTATATTGTTGGAAAACAGGAAGTCATTAACTACGACACGGTCATATAGACTAAAAGCACGATTTGATACAGAGCCTGTACCAGCGAAAATATCACAGAACGAATGAACATCTTCTGTCTCTGACTCTATAATATTGAAAATCCAGTCCACCAATTTAGCTTTACATCCGATATATCTGCGGCTTTCCAAGCGATAATTAGATTGATAAACTGCCGTGCGCCAACTCCCTAAGACAGATTTCCCAAATTTAGAAATTGCCTCGTAGAGTGTAAGGGAGTCCATATTCTCCAATTCGTGTTGGTATGTAGGAATTTTTAACGCACCTAATGCCATATTCTAATAAATATCAAAAAAAACTCCAGTGTAGCTTCTGAAGGTGACCAAACCTTGTGCAACTACAAGGGTGCTTCTATTAAAAAGTTACCGGCATTAACGTGCCGTTATACGTTTATTTTTTTGGCCATTTACAGAATTTATTGCTTTAGATAACAAAGTTACGAATTTTTGCGATAGCTTGGCTATTTTGTGAATAAAAATTTATTCAGCAAAATTTCAAAACTTTGTTTCTTGAAAGGCAAAGTTAATGGTGTATGTGTGCAATTTGTACAAGTTAAATAAAATCAAAAATCTATACAACTCCGCTTGCTGAGATGCTGAAACTTTCCCTATTTGGAAATTTTTCCGCTCCTATGTAGAGAGTGGCGAACATCCGCGTCCGATTTGCAGGTGGAGAGTGGCGAGGGAAACAGATTCGTCCGAAGCAATAGAACCCACTCCACCCTCCACTATCTTCGTTCCAATAAAACCACTAACTTCTAATTTCTAACTTCTAATTTCTCACCTCTAATATGTAATCGATGGTTTCGGGGTGGGTGGGGATAGTGAGGGTGAGGGTGAGGGTTTTGTCTTTGGATTGCTTGAATGGGAGCTTTTGGGTGGTGCCGAACACTGATACCGATTTCACTTTGCTGTTTAATGTGAGCGTGAGTGGTTTTCCAGCCAAGGCGTTGTCGGTGATGTGTACATACTGCACATTGCCCTTACGGGTGATGGCGCCCCATGGCTGTGGCATCATGTCGCCAGCGGTGGTGCCGTAGATGGTCTCGCCGTATTCACGAAGCCACTTGCCCACACCTTTCAGGCGTTCGAGAGCTATGGCAGGGAGTTCGCCATTAGGTTGAGGGCCAATGTTGAGCAGAAGGTTTGCGCCCTTGCCCGAAGTGTTGATGAGCAGTTGCACAATCTGCGCCACCGACTTATAGTTCTGGTCCACCACCTTGTAGCCCCACATGCCGTTCAT
>OLGV01000494.1_pt1 | contig 16422 bp, 18 predicted proteins | sample 1605761 | NCBI WGS metagenome assembly OLGV01 (sample SAMN03283245) | human gut metagenome | biome: human-associated habitat; material: feces | host: Homo sapiens | place: Peru | collected 2012
TGCACAGCTCCCGTCAGCAGATTTACCATCACCTCGGGATATGTCGCATCGACCTGCATCTGCTCGGTAATCATCTGCATCATAACACTTGTATTATCCGAGATATACTGCGTTATACAGGGTGCTGAGGCTTTCTCGGCAGTCACGCACCTGAAACTTATCGGCATGATCGCAGCAAACTCATTCACCTGCTCTGCGCTTATGTATCTCCTGTCCGCAGCTGCAAAAACAGAAGGCGCATGGAGCAGCATAGGAACTGTTATCGGCACGCTTGTGGGATTTGCAGGCGGAATATATCTCCCGATAGGCACGCTTTCCGATGCGGTAGGCAGCGTTCTGAAATGCACGCCTATGATATATTCCGCAGCAATGTTCAGGCAGATCATGACAGAAGATATCCTGCAAAAAACCTTTGACGGCACATCTGACGCACTTATCAGCGAATACAGCAGCGAAATGGGCATCACGCTCGACCTTTTCGATTCGCAGATATCCGCGGGTAACTGCGTGAGCATCGTTCTTGCGTCGGGAATTGTTTTCCTGCTTATAGGTGCCGTTGTCACAAGTCTTTCCAAACGGACAGACAGATAAACGGAGGCGGCCATGAAGATCATCATCGAAACTCCCGAAGAAGGCGCAGAAGACGAAATAATCGTCCGATGCCGCGACCTTGACAGCGAGATACTTGACATGATATATTCAATAAAATCCAAGCGGGGAAAGCTCACAGGATATTCGGAGGACGGCATTGTAAAGATCTCGCCGAAGGATATATTCTACTTTGAATCGGTTGACAGCAAAGTGTTTGCATACTGCGAAAAGACGGTCTATGAGATAAAACAGAAGCTATACGAGCTGGAGGAGATCTACGCAAATTCCGATTTTCTGAGGATATCAAAATCAACTATCGTGAATGTTTCAAAGATAGTCAGGATCGCACCGTATTTCAACAGCCGTTTGCAGGCTATACTCGGAAACGGCGAAACTACGATAATCTCACGGCAGTACGTACCTGATCTGAAAAAGAAACTCGATGTGTGGGAGGGCTGAAAATGAAATTTTTTACTGAGTTATGCAGATATTTCGTTCAGATCACAACGGGGATCCTGATAGTGTGCGCCGTTAATTTCCTGCTTTACGGCTTTGAGGATATGCCCGGATCAACGCTCTGGCAGATACTTCTTTCAGGATTTCTGACCGCCCTTGCGACTGCGGCCGCATACAGCTTTGAGCCGAAATCGACAAAGCAGTTTATCCTGATGACAGCTATACATTACATTGTTCTTTGCATCATAATGATATTTCTCGGCAATTCGTTCGGCTGGCTCTCGCTCAATTTTGCAGGTATCATCATGATGGCAATATCCGTTGCATTGGTTTATGCATTCACAATGCTGGTAACATATTTAACAAGCAAAAAGGACGCAGATGATCTGACAAAAGCACTTGAAAACAGAAAAAGCAAGCACTGATGCCAAAAACCGCCGTATCGCAATGATACGGCGGTTTTGCTTTTTTATGTAACAGAGTAGGATCAGATCCTGTAGATCTCGCCCTCAAGTCCGTTGAATGCTGCAATAGCGTTGGACTCATCTGTGTCGATGTGCATAGCTCTTGCGAACTTGTCCGAAACACGGCATACTACATCGCCCAGAATAGCGCTTCTTCCGTTTGTATCTACCTTTACATAAACAACGTCCTTGTCCTTAACGCCAAGCTCTTCAGCATCAGCGGGAGTAAGGTGGATATGTCTCTTAGCAACGATAACACCCTCAGACATCTCGACCTCGCCGCAGGGGCCAACCAGCTTACATGAGCCTGAGCCTGCAACATCGCCGCTCTCTCTGATAGGAGCCTTGATGCCTACAGAACGTGCATCTGTAGCGGAAAGCTCAACCTGATTTGCGCTTCTGAAGGGGCCTAAGATAGAAACATTCTTAAGCGTGTTCTTCTCGCCTACAACGTCAACTCTTTCTTCGCATGCGAACTGACCGGGCTGAGAAAGATCCTTCTTCTTTGTAAGCTCCTTGCCCTTGCCGAAAAGGATCTCAAAGGTTTCCTTTGTAACATGAACGTGTCTTGCAGATGTTTCGATTATAAATTTCTGTGACATAACAAACGATCTCCTTAGAATTCATTTTGGGATTTTTCCCTCTCCGAATATTATACTACTATTTTTTTCATATGTCAATTGCAAATCTTTGCATAAAAAATATCAGAGATTTGCCTTGAAATATGCTTCAAGCTCTGTTACAGCCTTGTCCTCATCTGCGCCCTCAGCGGATACCGTTACCGTATCACCGCACTTTGCGCATAATCCGAGAAGGCTGAAAAGTCTTGTCGCCTCGCAGGACTTCTCTCCCTTTCTGATCGTTATGACCGAGGAATATTTTCCCGCTTCGGAAGCAAGCATTCCCGCAGGTCTTGCGTGTATTCCGACGGGATTTGTTATAGTATACTCAAAGCTTTTCATTTAATTTTCCTCCTTTATTTTATCTGTCAGATACTTTCCCTTTCGAGTATCTTGAAATCAACATAATGCGTACCCTCGGGCTTTGCGCCGCTTTCTATCGACCTGAAAAGCATGATAGCCGCCTGGCTTCCGCTGTGCTGGGGGAACATTTCCGCAGTTGTGAGCGACGGCGAGATGATGTACGAGATAGAATTGTTTCCTATTCCCGTCACCGAAACATCATCGGGAACGGAAACTCCCTGTTCTCTCAGATATTTCATCGCACCGACCGCAAGCTTATCCGATATTGCGAAAACTCCGTCGGGACGCTTGCCGCTTTCCCACAGCTTTTTCATACATTCATATCCCGACTTTACGGTAAATTCTCCGTAGACCGTCATTTCGGGATCATATGCAAAGCCTGCCTCCTCGACTGCACGTCTGTATCCGAAAAATCTGTCCCGCTTAACAGCATCATCATCTACCATAACGTTTATCATTGCAATATTCCTGCGACCCTTTTCGATGATCTTTTTTGTCATCCGGTATGCAATATCAACATCATTATGAGTGACACAGCAGAGTCCGTCAAACTTCTGACCTATCACAACGACGGGGATATCCATGCGCATTATCTGCTCATAATGTTCCTTTGTAAGCTTTATCGACATAAGGATTATGCCGTCTATCTGCCGCCTGTTCAGATCTCTGAGGTACTGCAGCTCCTTTTCGATATTCAGAGCTGAGTTTGCAAGCAGTATATCATAGCCGTGGTTGTTGCACTCAGCCGACACGCCGTCAAGCGTCCTTGCCATCGACTCGGAAGACACCTGCGGTATTATAAAGCCTATCATATTGGTTTTCTTTGCCTTCAGCGATTTCGCAATACTGTTCGGAACGTAGCCTGTTTCTTCGATTATTTTCCCGACCTTTTCACGGATCTCTGCGCTTACGTATCCCGAATTGTTTATCACCCTGGAAACCGTAGACGGCGCAACACCGGCAAGCTTCGCTATATCCTTTATCTGCATTTTTTTCAGCCGCCCTTTCAGTAATGTATTGAGCAAATCGTTTCCATAGTCATATTATATCACGTATGGAAACGGTTTTCCACTATTTTTTGAAACTTTGTAGGCATAAATAATCTTTATCATATTAATTGTATATTTTGCACAAGCATTAATCGTTTTCGTACCTGATTATTGTATTATGTGCTGTTTAAGTATAAATATCTTCATGGGCATATTTTCATTTGAAGATAAATATAATTACAACAAAAAACGATAGCAAGGAGTGTAATTTCATGGCTGATCCAAGAAGCCTTTCTTCCGATAAAATAAGCAGTCAGTATAAAGATGAGCTTATGCGTCTTTATAACCGAAGCAAAAATGAGCAGTACACCGCAGGACCGACTTCCGCCGACAAACCGCCTGCGGAGATACCGAACCCCGAAGATTTCAGCCCGCCGAACCCGTTTGCGGCAGCAGGCGCAGTAAGCGGGAGCAGGTTTCCGATGCCCGATCCCGCAAGCTTTTTCGGTAATGGGAACGCAAGCCTAACGCAGGAAAATACCCGTGAAAATGCCGGTCAGACGGCATCTGTAAGCGAAACTCCGAAACGATCTCCGAAGGCTGATGACATCACACCGAAGGCGACAGGCTTTGTTCAGGCAGAAGTCACGACAGGCGGCAGCTTTCCCGTGAAATCCGCAGTCATAACGGTAACTGAAAATGTCGGAGGCAGGCAGTACATACGCAAGATCTTATTCAGCGACAGCAGCGGGCGCACCGAGATCGCCGAGCTTTCCGCAGATGCGCCCGAGGGAATGCCTTATAAGCCGTACACGATCCATGCGGAAGCATCAGGATTTTATTCAGCGGACAGCATAACCGTCCCCGTGTTCCCTGATATTAAATCCGTCCAGCCGATCGACCTTATCCCGCTGCCCGAAGGTTCAAGGAATTAGCCGGGAAGGAGGAGTGACATGGATATAAAAGAAAATCCCGCAGCACTGCGGCTTGCGATGAACAGAATATCCGCAGTCTACACCGATATCCCGAAGATCATACCCGAGGAACAGGACGGCGGACGCTCACGAAAGGACGCTCTTGACGAGTTTTCGCGGATATTTTCCGTCAGCGGTCCCGACAAGCTTTTCGAGAAGATCGCAGCAGTATATCATTCGATAAAAAGGCTGTGCAGAACAGAATTATCCTCCGAGATAACGAGCGAAACGTTCGGCGTATGCAGCCGGCCGCTCAGATATGGCGACACAGGCAGCTGTGTTTCCGCCGCACAGCATATGCTTTCCGCCGTGCTTCTTTTTCACGGGATATTTATGCCCCTTGAGGTCACAGGGGATTTTGATGCAGACACGGAAAACGCCGTCAACGCATTCCGCAGGATATACGGACTCCCGCAGACAGGCATCATTGACGGCGATGCAAGAGACTATCTGATAAGAAGCTACCGAGGGATAGCAGCGGTCATTCCCCCGTTCTGCAGTGCAGTCAATGCCCTGCCGTTTTCGGGACAGCTGCTCAGAGAGGGTATGTCGGGAAATGATGTCGAGCAGCTCCAGATATATCTGAACAATATCCGAAGCGAGTTTCCCGAAATACCGAAGGTTGCTGTAACAGGGCGTTTCGGACCGCTGACAGCGCGCGCCGTCCGTGAAGCGCAGAAGATACTCGGCATACCGCAGACGGGTGCCGCAGGAATAAACACCTGGAACGGCATAGCCGAGATATATTCCGATCTGCTGGCAGGCTCAGCCGCAGCGGACGGACAATTTCCCGGCTACACACTTAAACAGTGAGGTGAAAAAATGTCATATACCGAAAAAGAAAAGCGCCGTCACATACTTTCGCTCCAGTCGATGCTGAGGACAATTTCCTTTGCCGATGCGGATATGCCGAGGCTGATCCCCGACGGAACATACAGCGAGGAAACTGCCGAAGCCGTGCGGAAATTCCAGCGCATGCACGATCTGCCCGAAACGGGAGAAACAGATCTCCGAACATGGCAGACGATAAAAAAGGAAAGCGAAAAAGCCGCCGTGTTCCATTCAGATCCGACTATGATAAATCCGTTCGGAACTGCGCTCACCGTATGGGACCGAGGAGCGGAATCGCCGAATATTGCGATACTTCAGGCAATGCTTGTCACGGTTTCGTCGCTTTATCCGAATCTGACTCCGCCTGCTGTCAGCGGGAAATACTGCCCCGAAACAGCTGAGGCTGTACGATGCTTTCAGACTGTCTGCGGACTCCCCGCTGACGGAAGGACCGATATTTTCACATGGGACAGACTTGCGGGATTTTACAATTCCGTATCCTGCAAAATGTCCTGCAATACAACATAAAGAAAATGCCCGCACCCTTCGGATCACCGAGGGCTGCGGGCTGATTTTATTTAAGAGTGAATTTTATCCTTGAAGAAAATGCTGCCTGATATCCGACCGCTCCTTATTTTTTCTTCTTATCATCTTTTAAACGCTTGTTTACGGTATCAATTATTATATCCATTGTTTTAAGACGTGCATAGAGCTTGTCATCAGCCTCAATGACGTACCAAGGAGCATTTACGGTAGATGTGCGGTGAAGCATCTCATTGACGCATACCTCGTACTGATCCCATTTTTCACGGTTTCTCCAGTCCTCGTCCGTGATCTTCCACTGCTTTTCGGGAGTATTCTGACGTTCGTTAAACCTCTTCAGCTGTTCATCCTTGTCGATCTGCAGCCAGAATTTCAGTACGACAGCACCGCTGTCCGTCAGCTCTCTTTCAAACTCATTTATCTCGGTATATGCCTGTGCGCAGCGTTCGGGGCTTGTGAAGCCTTCGATCTTTTCTACCATGACTCTGCCGTACCATGTACGGTCAAATATCACGATATGGCCTGTTTTCGGGAGATCGTTCCAGAAACGCCACAGATAGTGATGGTTAAGCTCCGCCTTATCGGGTGCGGATATCGGAACAGCCTCATATCCTCTCGGATCGAGCGCAGATGCGATACGCTTGATATTTCCGCCCTTTCCTGCTGCGTCCCAGCCTTCAAAAGCTATTATCAGCGGGATCTTAGCCTGATAAAGACGGCTGTGAAGTCTTGCAAGCTCCTTCTGCTTTTTCTTCAGCATATCATCATATTTGGCACGGGGAACGGTCTTTCCCTCCAGCACTACCTCTGAGAGCTTAGGCATCGGCACAAGCGGAAAATCGTCCACAACAGGCGCAGCGGTCCTCTCAACATTCAGCGCATTTGTGATCTGGCTGACGAGAATGTTGAACATCTGGAATTTGGTATAAGCCTTATCGGTCGTTTCGATTATTTTCCACGGCGCATGCGGAGAATTTGTCTTGACCAGCATATCATCGAATGCCTCGTAATATTCATCATAATGCTTATGACGCTTCTTATCAAGCTCTGTGACTCTCCACTTTGTTTCATCATCATCCTTCAGCTTGATGAAACGGCGCTTCTGCTCGCCCTTGCTTATGTGCAGAAAAAGCTTTATTATAAGGTATCCGTCATCGGTCAACTGACGCTCGAAGCAGTTGACTGAATTTATCCTGCGGGAATATTCCTCCGCAGAAATGCCGTCCTCCATCTTTGCAATGGCAAGCTCCTGATACCAGCTTCTGTCAAGCACTGACATCTTGCCGTATTCGGGGATATTTGTCCAGTAGCGTTTCAGCAGCGGATAACGCTTTTCGGCATCTGTCGCCGGGAGGGTAGAATGTACCTTAAAGAATCTCGGATCGAGATACTTTATCATTTCAGCGATAAGGCTGCCCTTTCCCGAAGCACCCCAACCCTCAAAAATAACGATAACAGGGAGCTTTTTGTCGCGGAGCTTCAGCTGAAGTCCCGAAAGAGTGTCCTGGAGCTGACGTGTCATATCCTTATAATCAATATGGTCATTCTTATTTTTCAAAGCGTTTTCAAGCATAACATATCCCTCCGATGTTGTCTTATAGGTATTTCCGCCAAAGTATTATATATATTATATAACAAAAATCGTCAATAATCAATAGAAAATCAAAAAGTCCGCAAATTTATTTACAAATCTGCGGACTGTGTGTTTTTTCTTACTGACCCAAACGAAGCATCTCGTCAATGCATACCTTTGATTTTTCGATAAGATCGGGCGAAAGAACTATCTCCTCACCGTCAGTACCCTGAAGACAATGCAGAACATCGGCAATAGTCGTAAGCTTCATGTTCTGACAGATACAAGCCTTGGAAAGAGGATAGAAAAGCTTGTCCGGGCAGTCAATGCCGAGGTGCTGAACTATGCTGTTTTCCGTTCCGATGATGAACTCCATATTGTCGCTTTTCTTTGCATAATCCATGATCTCCGTTGTGCTTCCCGCAAAATCCGCCAAAGCTGTGACCTCGGGCACACACTCGGGATGAACGAGCAGCAGCGCATCGGGATGCTCGGCTCTTGCCTTTTCAACATCAGCCTTTGTGATGCGTGCATGAGTGGGACAGCCGCCGCTGATAAGCTTGAAGGTCTTTTCGGGGAGCATTTTCGATACATAATCTCCGAGATTGCAGTCCGGGATAAACAGTATCTTATCCTGCTTCATATTGCGGATTATCTTCACCGCCGATGACGATGTAACGCAGACATCGCAAAGCGTTTTCAGCTCGGCAGTTGTGTTTATGTATGCAACAACGGCATAATCACTGTACATTTCCTTCAGCTGACGCAGCATATCAACATCGAGCTGCTCAGCCATCGGACATCCTGCGTCCGCTTTGGGCAGAAAAACCTTCTTCTGCGGAGAAAGTATCTTTACAGTCTCCGCCATGAAGCGAACGCCGCACATTATAACATTTTCGCAGTCAGTCTTTGCAGCCTTCTGTGCCAGACCGAACGAATCTCCCACATAATCTGCGATCTCAAGAATGTCATGCGACTGATAGCAATGCACCAGTATACAGGCATTCTTTTCTTTTTTAAGCTTTAAGATCTGTTCCTGAATATCCTTAATCATTTTCTATAAATCCTCTCTGTTTTCATGATCATGCCCGGGACAGAGCACCGTAAATTGCCTCCGCAAGCCTTTTATGTCCGTTTTCATCAAGATGTTCCCTGTCCGCCGCCGATGGTGATGCATAGTCGGAAGCAGCGAGAAACAGGCAGTTTTCTTTCTTTGCGATATCCCTGTAAACTCTTTTGAGATCAAGCGAAGTCATGACCGATCTTTCATCAAATTCCTCGTCAAAGCCCTTTTCGCCGACACCGTCAGCCAGCCTTATGGGAGATACGATCAATATTTTCATATCTTCTCTGAACCGCTTTGCCTGACCTATCAGTGCCGAAATGCCGTTTCCTATCTTTTCGGGAGAAGCATTATAGACCGTTTTGCAGTCGTTCGTTCCGAGCATTATAACAGCACATTCCGGACTGTGCGTTTCAAGCAGAACAGGCAGCATCTCAGTGCCCCTGCGTCCCGGACGGTGCATATCGCTGAAATCGGCAGTGCGTCCGCAAAGTCCCTCTTCAGCCACTCTTTTCCCCTGCGGACGAAGCCACGAATCAAGCAGCCCCGTCCAGCGAACGGAATAATCAAAACGTGTTTTATTGCGGGGATCAAGACCGTATGTGTTTGAATCCCCGAAGCAAAGAACGGTATCCATAATCCGCAAGCCTCCCCGGCAGAAAAATCAGTATAGTGATATTTTGTCAGATGCAGAAATCGTCGCCCTTTCCGGGAGCGGTATCAATTATATCCTGCAATGTCACGCTGTCAAGATAGTCCGTTATCGCCTTGTAAAGACCCTGCCATACGCCGAGAGTAAGGCATTCGCTTGCTCTTGGGCAGTCATTCACTTCATATTGCAGGCAGGCAACAGGGCAGAGATTTCCCTCGGTTATCCTGAGTATCTCGCCCACCGTATACTGCTCAGGCGGCTTTGAAAGCATATATCCGCCCTGATAGCCTCGGTTGGTTTTCAGAAGATTTGATTTATTAAGCAGAGGTACGATCTGTTCAAGATATTTCTTTGAGATGTCCTGACGCTCGGCAATATCCTTGAGGGCGACAAATCCATCGCTCTGATGCAAAGCAAGGTCAATCAGCATTCGGAGGGCGTATCTGCCCTTTGTCGATATTTTCAATGAGCATTTTCCTTTCTGATGTATTTTATTAAATATCATTATACCATAGGTTTAGTAGGTTTTCAAGGATAAAATGTTCGTCGATTTAACGATTATTCACCTTAAAAGATGCACTTTTCCGTCAATCTCCCCAAAGCATATATAACCTATCAATATAATATGATATACCTATTGACATTTATAATAAAAAGGTGTATAATAATTAGGTATGTAAAAATGAACATTGGTCAGTTTGAGGGGGAGTTTTTTGTGATAATAGATTTTCATACCCATATTTATCCCAAGGATATCGCTGACAAGGCTACAAAAAGCGTCTGCGATTTTTATCATCTGGGCGATGAGCTGCATAAAAATAAATCCGCAACTGCCGAAAATCTTATAGAAGCAGGCAAAAAAGGCGGCGTTGACAAATTCGTGATCCTCCCCGTAGCGATAAAGCCCGAACATGTCCAGAGCATAAATAATTTTGCAATATCCGAAGAAAAGGCGCACAGCGAGTTCTATGCATTCGGAACGCTGCATGCCGCAATGAATAACCCGATGCTTGAAATCGAGCGAATATCCGCCGATGTTAAAGGAATAAAGTTTCATCCCGATACACAGCTTTTCAACGCCGATGACGACAGGCTTCTCCCCGTTTTCGATGCTATACAGGGACGCTTGCCTGTGCTTTTTCACTGCGGAGATACAAGGTTTGACTATTCACATCCCAAAAGGATAAAACGAATAATCGAAATGTTTCCGAAGCTTACCGTTATTGCTGCGCATCTCGGCGGATGGAGCATGTACGAAACAGGCTATGAACTGCTGAAAAACGAGGACTGCTATTTTGACCTCTCCAGTTCGCTTATGTTCCTCGAAAAGGAAAGAGCCGTACGGATAATCCGCTCTTACGGCTCGGATCGTGTCCTTTTCGGCACGGATTTTCCGCTGTGGAGTCCGGCAGAGGAAGTCGAGCGTTTTCTCAGCCTCGGTCTGACCGATGAGGAAAATGAACGTATACTATATAAGAATGCGCTCAGACTGCTTGAAAAATAAAAAAATTTTCCAAAGGTCAAAAAAAGGCTTGACAAAGACAATTTAAGATGATATAATTCTAATGTTATCCTCGTTCATACCATAAGAGTATGGGCGTAATCCAAGAGGAGGTGCATTTTTAATGGCAAAGGTAAATGAATCCTACGAGACTATGGTTGTTTTCAGCATGACTGACGGTGAGGACGCTGTTAAGGCTCTCGCAGAGAAGTTCAAGAACATGATCGCTGCAGCAGGTACTGTTGAGTCCGTTGACGAGTGGGGCAAGAGAAAGCTTGCATACCCTATCGAGGACGAAACTGAAGGCTACTACGTTCTTTACACCTACAGCTGCAAGCCTGATTTCCCCGCTGAGCTGGATCGTGTACTGAAGATCACAGACGGCGTGCTTCGTTCCCTGATCACAGTAAAGCTGTAATTTTTAACGAATTTATCGGAAGGGAGTCAGGTTGATATGCTTAATAAGGTTTTTATCCAGGGCAGACTTACGGCGGATCCTGAGTTAAAGCAGACCCAGTCAGGGGTCAATGTATGCTCGTTCACAGTTGCCTGTGACCGCAGCTTCACACCTCAGGGACAGGAAAAACAGGCAGATTTTCTGAATGTTGTTGCTTGGCGTCAGACAGCCGAATTTGTCAGCAGATATTTCTCCAAGGGCAAAATGATAATAGTTGAGGGCAGCCTCAGAACAAGAACTTATCAGGATACACGCTATCCGGAAGTACGTCATTATGTTACAGAGATCTACGCTGATAATGTCAACTTTGCAGGCGATAAGCCGGCTCAGGGCAATAACGGCTATCAGGACTATGCTCCCCCTCCGCCGGAACCCTTCAGAGCTCCGCAGCAGTCTGCTGCAGCTCCGCAGAATCCCGCAGCACAGCAGGCGGCTCAGCCCGCTTCTATGTCCTTCGGCGATCTCGGTGATTTTGAAGAGGTTATCGGAGACAGCGAGCTGCCATTCTGACACTCGCAGACAACCATTATTTTGAATAGGAGGAAAAGACCATGGAGGAGAAAAGAGCTCCCAGAAACGGCGCTAAGAGAACCCGTAAAAAGGTCTGCCAGTTCTGTGCTGACAGAATTGACAGAATTGACTATAAGGATACTAACAGACTCAAGAAGTGCATGACCGAAAGAGCTAAGATTCTGCCCAGACGTGTTACAGGCACATGTGCTTTCCATCAGAGAGAGCTTACAGTTGCTATCAAGAGAGCAAGACACATCGCTCTGCTTCCTTATGTAAACGACTGATTTTTATCTTTGTTTAACGCTGCCGCGGATACAAATGTATCTGCGGCTTTTTGCATTATAAAAATTTCCTTCATTAAAAATTAACAAATGATTTTTTTGCAGGATTTATCGCATAAAAATGCCTGTTTTGCAAGACGTACTTTTGTTTTGCGTGATTTATTGCTAAAATATGCAAGTTTTTATATTGCATATTGCATAAAATCGTTAATTTCTTCACAAATGCACTCTTGACATAAGAAGATTAATATTATATAATGGTAAATGACGAAGAATTGAGTATTTTAATGTTGTACTCAGCTTGCCTCCCGGATTTTGCGGATTTTATAAAAATTCAGCGCATTGCATAAAAATGCGGGACAGGCAGCCGATGTATTTCGGCAGCCGTTTATCGGCTCAGTCCGTACATTAACATTATGATCTCAAATCTTTAAATATGTAATGAAAAGGAGTTTACGCTATGTCACTTACTAAGAACCCCAATGTTAATAAGTGGGTCGATGAAATGGTAGCACTCACAAAGCCTGATAAGGTTGTCTGGATCGACGGAAGCAAGGAGCAGATCGATGCTCTTACGGATGAGGTTTGCTCCCTTCCCGAGGGCAACAGAGATAAGATGTACAGACTGAACCCCGAGAAGCTCCCCGGCTGTCTTTATCACAGAACTCTCCCCAACGACGTTGCTCGTGTTGAGGACAGAACTTTCATCTGCACACCTACAAAGGAAGAAGCAGGTCCTACAAACAACTGGTGCGATCCTGCTGAGATGTATGCTAAGCTTTCCGCTCTCTATGACGGCGTTATGAAGGGCAGAACAATGTATGTTATCCCCTACTCCATGGGTCCTATCGGTTCTCCTCTCGCTAAGGTAGGCGTTGAGCTGACAGACTCCATCTATGTTGTTCTTAACATGAACATCATGACAAGAATGGGTCAGGCTGCATTTGAGAACCTCGGCGATACATCCAACGACTTCGTAAGAGGTCTCCACTCCAAGGCTAATGTTGATCCTGAGAATAGATACATCGTTCAGTTCCCCCAGGACAACACGATCTGGTCAATCAACTCTGCTTACGGCGGAAACGTTCTCCTCGGCAAGAAGTGCTTCGCTCTCCGTATCGCTTCCTACCAGGGCAAGAACGAGGGCTGGATGGCTGAGCATATGCTTATCCTCGGCGTTAAGAAGCCCGATGGCAAGATCGTTTATATCACAGCTGCATTCCCCTCTGCTTGCGGCAAGACCAACCTGGCTATGCTCATTCCTCCCGAGGGATACAAGAAGGCTGGCTACGAAGTATTCACAGTCGGCGATGATATCGCTTGGATGAAGCCCGGCGATGACGGACGTCTCTACGCTATCAACCCTGAGAACGGATTCTTCGGTGTTGCTCCCGGAACAAATGCTAAGTCCAATCCTAACGCTCTTGCTTGCACAAGAAGCAATACTATCTTCACAAACGTTGCTCTTAACAATGCTGATAACACCGTTTGGTGGGAAGGTCTTGACAAGAATCCTCCTGAGGATGCAACTGAGTGGAAGGGCGCAAAGGTAAACGGCAAGGAATTCACATCTGTTATCGGTGCAGACGGCAAGCCTCAGAAGCTCGCTCACCCCAACTCCAGATTTACAGCTCCTTCCGCAAACTGCCCCTGCCTCTCCTCTGAATTCAACAATCCTAACGGAGTTCCTGTTTCCGCTATCATCTTCGGCGGCAGACGTGCTTCCACAACTCCTCTCGTATATCAGTCCTTCGACTGGACACACGGCACATACGTTGGTTCTGCTGTATCTTCCGAAACAACAGCAGCTGCAACAGGTGCAGTAGGCGTTCTCCGTCACGATCCTATGGCTATGAAGCCTTTCATCGGCTACAACGTAGGCGATTACTGGGCTCACTGGCTTGAGATGGGCGAGAAGCTCGGCGACAAGGCTCCTAAGATCTTCAACGTTAACTGGTTCAAGCAGGACGAGAACGGCAACTTCATGTGGCCCGGATTCGGTGACAACATGAGAGTTCTCGACTGGATCATCAAGAGATGCGAAGGCACAATCGATGCAGAAGAAACAGCTATCGGTTTCGTTCCTAAGAAGGGCGATATCAATGTTGAGGGCATCGAGGACGAAGTAACTCCTGATGTTATGGATAAGCTCCTCTACATCGACAAGGATCTCTGGCTCAAGGAGATCGCTGAGATGCGCAGATACTACAAGGAAGATATCTCCGATAAGGGCGGTCACATTCCTGCTGCTCTTACAGCTCAGCTCGATAAGCTCGAAGCAAGACTCAACAAGTAATATCTTAACTGATATAAATGGCGGCTCCCGATCATTTCGGGGGTCGTTTTTTTATAATAAAAGCCATTAGAATTATGAGTTTTTATTATTATGCATATAAAAAGGTCCCGACGAACATCACCTGTCCGTCGGGACCTGTATTCACATTCTTCCCGTATGTCTGCGTTTCTTTTCATTGAGCATCTGGGCATCTGCAACGGAAAGCAGTTCATCAAACGAAAGATTTTCGCTTATAACGCCGCTCGATGCGCCCATAGTTACCGAAACATCATACGGCTTGCCGTCCGTGCTGCTCTGACGGCTCAGACAATCGGAAATGTAATTCATGTAGTCCTCACCCGTAACACTGTCACCTATCGAAACGAGTACAAATTCATCGCCGCCGTATCTGAAGCAGCTCGCTCCGATGTTCTTTCCCAGAGTTGCCGCCGCCTCCGAAAACGCCTCGGCAGATGTTTTTATCGCATAATCTCCCTCAATGTGTCCGAAAGTATCGTTTATATACTTCAGTCTGTTAAGGTCACCGATTATCATGGTTATCTTTGTTCCGCGGGCGATATTTATGCTGAATGCATCAAAGCTCAGGCGGTTTCCTATGCCTGTCAGAGCATCGGTATTTGCGTTTCTGCGCATGATGTCACTGTAAATTCTCAGATTGTTTCTCATTCGCAGACTTTCAAGCGCATTGCTTAGGTTGCGCATCCACGCACGGAAGCATGATGAATAAACAACAGGCTCTGCGCCGTATGATGCCGCCGCATAGCCAAAGCATCTGTCATAAAAATGAATAGGCGAAAAATAAACAGCAGTCGGATAGCTCCTCGGCTTGAACAGCCACGGCACCATCTCGGATTTGTCAAACATGACATTCCTTTTAACAACAACGTCCTCCTGACGCAGAAACTGCATCTCGATCTTATCCGAATATCCCTCGACACGATATCCGGATTTCTCTTCGATCGTGCTCATCCAGTCCGTACACAGGCAGATGGAGAACATTTTTACATCTCCGAGCTGATAGCTGTACCAGTTGGCATGCGTGTTAAAATCGTCTATATTATTATCGGAAATAAGCTCTTCCATCATAAAATTGTGTGTCGAATGGAAATCCGTCTGGAAATTCATATCCTTATTTACGTAATTTGTATCATGGCTTATAACAGGCTCACAGCCGCAGCTTTTGTTCACAAGGACCTGTATGGGGTGCTTTTCAAGCGATACTTCCCTGTCCCCCAGAGCACCCGCTATATAATCGGCAGCACGGTACGCAGTTCCCTCAGTATCTATCACAGTTCCGCAGATAGGGATGTCATACTCCGCCGAATTGTTAAGGTCATGGCAAACAACGGCAATATCCTCGGGAATTGAAAATCCTCTTTTTCTGAGTGACTCGCATACTCCCACTGCGCTCTGTATTGAACAGCAGACAACCGCCTGATATTTAAGCTTTCCGTTATCGATAAGATCGTTTATAAATTTCTCACCGTCTGTAAACCAGAAATCCCCATAGTAAACGACAGTTTTGTCGGAAAATCCGTGCTTTTCCATGGATCTAAGATATCCGTTCGCGCGGTTTATAGCATGGAGATGTCCCCTTGAGCCTGTTATCATGGCTATGTCGGTGAACTTATGCACATCTATCAGATGATCCGTCAGTGCGCAGACAGCGGCTTCATCATCAGCGCATACCGAAACAAATCCCTCAGCGTCCATATCAATGCTGACCTTGGGACCGTTGAATTTTGCATTTATCTCATTTATGAGCTTGTCCGCCACGCCCGGCATCTTCAGTGTATCCGGCAGGATAATGACCGCATCGAGCAGATCGTAATTGACTATATTGAAAATATTTGCATCGCCTCTTGCGAATTTTTCATCAACATCGCTTTTAACGGACATGCAAAATACCGCAGCATCATAATTCAGCTTGAACAGGCACTTCAGCAGCGGCACCATAACGTGTGACTGATAGTAATCATCCGGCTGCGAAAGCAAAATGCCTATCAGACGGCGCTGTTTGTTCATTGGCGATAACCATTCCTTTCCATTAAACAGTGTTAAATTACATACAATTCAATTTAATTATACTGCATTTCTGAAATTTTTGCAATGTGAATTCTCCACCTTATTTATTGCACAAATTTCATCTTATAATAAAAGCCATTAGAATTATGGAGAAGAAATCGCCGCAAAAGCTTTGATATATGCGGTTTTGCGGCGGGAGATTCCCATAATTCAATGGGTTTTTAGTATTA
>OLGV01000495.1_pt1 | contig 16376 bp, 10 predicted proteins | sample 1605761 | NCBI WGS metagenome assembly OLGV01 (sample SAMN03283245) | human gut metagenome | biome: human-associated habitat; material: feces | host: Homo sapiens | place: Peru | collected 2012
GTGACGAAGAACGTGGCGGACATGGTGCTCAGTGACGACAACTTCGCCACCATCGTCTCCGCCGTGGGCGAGGGACGGCGCATTTACGACAATATCCGCAAGGCCATCCAGTTCCTGCTGGCCAGCAACATGAGCGAGGTGCTGGGCGTGTTCTTCGCCACCCTGCTGGGCTTCACCCTGCTCAACCCCGTGCATCTGCTGTTCATCAACCTGATCACCGACTGCTTCCCGGCGCTGGCGCTGGGACTGGAGAAGGCGGAGCCGGACACCATGACCCGCCCGCCCCGCGACAGCCGCGACGGTATTTTCGCCGGCGGCGTGGGCTTTGACATCGCCTATCAGGGCGTGCTCATCACCCTCATCACCCTGACCTCCTACATCATCGGCCACTGCATGGAGGTGGGGTACTTCGAGATGCCCAGGGGCATCTCCGACGACGGCATGACCATGGCATTTTTGACCATGAGCATGTGCGAGATCTTCCACAGCTTCAATATGCGCTCCCAGCGCAAGAGCGTGTTCTCCCTGCCCAGCCACAACAAGGTACTGTGGGGCGCCATGCTGGGCTCGCTGGCGCTGACCACCGCCGTGCTGGAGATCCCCGTGCTGGCCGACGCCTTCGGCTTCACCCCCGTCAGCTGGACAGAGTACGGCATCGCGCTGGCGCTGGCCATTCTGGTCATCCCCATCGTGGAGCTGGTAAAGCTCTGCCAGCGCCGTGCCGCCGCCCGGAAGGCGCGGAAATAAGCGAAAAAAGAAGACCCTGTACAGGGTCTTCTTTTTTTATGTTCAGCTTCAGCGGGCGTTGTAGGCGGCAATGCCCTTGGCCAGCAGGTCCATGGCGCGCTCCAGCGCCTCCTGCTTGAGCACATAGGCGATGCGGATCTCGTTCCTGCCCTTGCCGGGAGTGGCGTAGAACGGTTCGCCGGGGGCGAACATCACCGTGTCGCCGTTGTCGTCAAACTCCTCCAGCAGCCACTTCTGGAAGGTGTCGGCATCGTCCACGGGCAGGGCGGCCATGACGTAGAACGCACCCCTGGGACACTCACACACCACGCCGGGGATCTCGTTGAGCTTGCGCATCACCGTGTCGCGGCGGCGCTTGTACTCCTCGCGGACGGCGGCGAAGTAGTCGGAGCCGACGGTGTACAGGGCGGCGGACGCCACCTGGTCGATGGTGGGGACGGAGAGGCGGCACTGGGCGTACTTCATGGCCTGCGCCATCAGTTCCTTGTTGCGGGAGATCATGCAGCCGATACGGGCGCCGCAGGCGGAGAAGCGCTTGGACACGGTGTCGATGACGATGACGTTCTCGGCGGCGTCCTCAAACTGGCCCATGGACTGCAGCGGCTCACCGGCGTAGACGAACTCGCGGTAGGCCTCGTCGCCGATGATGAACAGGTCGTGCTCCTTGGCGATGTCCACCATCATGCGCATCTCCTCCGGCGTCAGCACGGCGCCGGTGGGGTTGCCGGGGTTGGTGACCATGATGGCGCGGGTGTGCTCGTTGATCTCCGCCTCCACCTTGGCGCGGTCGGCATAGTGGTAGCCGTCATGGGGCGAGGTGGGGATGGGGTGGATCCTGGCGCCGCAGGTATAGGCCATGGTGTTGTAGTTGGGATAGAACGGCTCGGGGATGAGGATCTCGTCGCCGTCGTCGAGGATGCAGTTCATGGCGATCTGCAGCGCCTCGCTGCCGCCGTTGGTAATGAGGATGTCACCGGTCTCAAAGTGCATCCCCAGTGCGTCGTAATACTTCTGGATGGCTGCGATCAGCTCCGGGATGCCGGGGGACGGTGCATAGGCCAGCACCGGCAGGTCAAAGTGCCGCACGGCCTCGAAATACGCCTTGGGCGTCTCGATGTCCGGCTGACCGATATTCAGGTGATAGATCTTCTTCCCCTTGGCCTCCGCCGCCACCGCATAGGGGTGGAACTTACGCATTGGTGACAGGCCGCATTTCAACACTTTGCTGGAAAACTTCATGCTTATTGCCTCCTTGTAAAACGTAGTCGCCTTCCGGCCATCCCCATACTACCGCGTTTCCCCGCCGAAAGCAAGGGGGGACACCGTGAAAACCCCGCCAAGCATAGAGAAAAAAGCGGCCTCGCGGCCGCTTTTTGTCATTTAGTTCATCTGCCGCCGGCGGGACAGGTTCACCGTGCCGTCGGTCATGGCGTTCAGGGAGTCCAGGCTCTTGCCGGTACCCTCCGCCACGCAGGAGATGGCGGACTCCGCCACCACGGTGTGGATGCCGGTGCGGGCCTCGATCAGGCGGTCAAAGCCGTCCACCAGACTGCCGCCGCCGGTCATGACGATGCCGTTGTTGGAGATGTCGGCCACCAGCTCCGGCGAGGAGTGCTCCAGAACGGTAAGAACCTCGTCGACGATCTGCCGCGCCGGGCGCTTGAAGGCCTCGAGCATCTCCATCGACGAGACCGCCACCTCGTTCGGCAGGCCCGTCTTGGCGTCGCGGCCCTTGACGAGCATGGAAAGCTCCTGCGGGCGTGGGTATACGCAGCCGATGGTGATCTTGACCTCCTCCGCCGTGTTCAGGCCGATGAGCATGCCGTAGCGCTTGCGCATGAACGCGGCGACCGCCTCGTCAAACGTATCGCCCGCGATTTTGATGGAGGAGGATGTGGCAATGCCGCCCAGAGACAAGACCGCAATATCCGTCGTGCCGCCGCCGATATCGACTACCATGCTTCCGGTGGGCTCGGAGACGGGGAGACCCGCGCCGATGGCCGCCGCCATGGGCTCCTCTATGAGGCTGACATATTTCGCGCCCGCGCTTCTCGCAGCGTCGTTGACGGCGTTTCTCTCAACGCCCGTAACGCCCGAGGGGATGCAGATCATAACGCGGACCTTTGCAAGCGGAGCGCTCTTTGCGACCTTCTTTATGAAAGCCTTGAGCATATCCGCCGTGATGTCGAAGTCGGCGATGACGCCGTCCTTGAGGGGACGGACTGCGGTTATGGAGCCGGGAGTTCTGCCGATCATCTCTTTAGCCTCCGTGCCTACGGCGACAACTCTGGGCGGGTTGTACTTCTGGTCGACCGCAACAACGGAGGGCTCTCTGATGACGATGCCCTTGCCCTTTACGAAAACAAGAGTGTTGGCGGTACCCAAATCGATACCGATATCAAGTGAAAATAACATACTGTTCTCCTTTCAACAGTCAGAATACTTTAATTATTGCCTTTATCTAAACGAAATAGAGTTGACAATTGATTCAAACTCTCCGGTGCTTGCGCCGACCTTGGAGGTTTTGTAGGTGCAGGCGTAAGTTACGCCGTTTCTCTCAAAGACGGCGGAGGCGATAAACGCCTCGTTGCCGTTTCCGGAAATCTTTATCTCGGTAACTTTTGCTTCCTGGCCGCAGAGAGTCTTGACCTCATCCTTGACCTCGGGATTGAAGCCCTGCTCCTTGAGAGCGATTATGACATCGCTGATGTCGGAGAGCTTGTCCTCGACGCTCTTTTCCGTGTCGTAGATTATATCAATAGTCTCTTTGCCTTTTACGAGGGTTATCGAAGAGCCGACAACCGTCATCTCGTAGCCGGAGGGTTTTGTGAAAGTAAAATATTTGCAATAGGCCTTGTCGCCCGAAACGAGAAGGTTTTTGAGTGAGACGGCGTTTGTGACCTGTTCGCCCTTTTCGTCCTTCTTCGCATTGCCCTTTTCGTCGGTTTCGACTATGACTATGTTGCCCGCTTCGTCATAAATGGGGTCGCCGTTTTCGTCGGTCACGAGCACGCGGTCATTTCCGCTGCTGTCTTTTACCTTGAGTCCCTTGGCCTTCGAGCAGCCGGTGAAGAGGCAGACTGCCGCGAGCATACAGATAAGCAGAGCCGTGATGGTTTTCTTCATTTTTTAAGACCTTCCTTTCGTCTCAGTCGACCGGAATCGTTACACACATTTTAGTATAACACAGGGTGCTGCACTTTTTCAAGTGCGGAATCGAAAGATATGATTGACACAAAAAGTCGGGTTGAACCGTCCGTCAGCCGTTGAGCGCCGCAAAATTATCCTTGTTGTTCTTGTAGAGGTTCTTAAAGACGGCAAAGTTCTTGTCGTATGCGGGCTTGTTGGCGGGGTTCGGAATAAAGGTTATAGCGGGCTGCGGGACGAATGAGTCCGGCGGCCTGGGTCAGATCGGCGATCTGTCCGCTGCCCACCGCCACCAGCATGGCCGCGCCCACCGCGCCCACATCCTTGGTGTCGGCTACAGTCTCCACGGTGCGGCCGGTGACATCCGCCAAAATTTGGCAGGTGACCCGTGACAGCGCCCCGCCGCCTACGAAGCGCAGGGTGGAGGCGGTCTTTACCTTCTTGTCCTGAGTCTCGAGGAACCAGCGCAGGTGCATACAGGTGCCCTCGACAACGGAGCGGAGAAGCTCAGTCTTGCTTGTCTCGAGGCTGATATTGAAGAACATTCCGCGCGCGTTCGGATCTTCGAACGGGCAGCGGTTGCCGTGCAGCCACGGGGTGAAGATAACTCCGCCGCTGCCTGCGGGGATTTTGTTTATGACATGGGACATATAGTCGTAGAGGCTCGTGTATATGGACTCCTTCGAGGAGGCGACGTCGGTCTTTTCCAGGAAGATGTCAATTTCGTCGAGCACGAGGTGATCCTTGACCCACTCGAGGCATTTGCCCGCAGTCTCGAGCTCGGCGAAGTAGTTGAGTCTGCCGTTCTGCGCGCCGACTATGGCGGCTATCATGGCGTTTGTGTCGACGATGTTCTTGTCAACGACTGTGTTGACCCAGCCGGAGGTGCCGCAATATATATGCGTGTCGCCCAGGCCGACCGCGCCCGCGCCTACGCCTATGAGGGAGGCGTCGCCGCCGCCGCCGAATACGGGAGTGCCCTCGCAAAGTCCGAGCTCGCCCGCCGCTCTTTCGGTCAGTCCGCCGACGAGGGCGGTGGAGTCGATTATGTCAGCCATGTGCTCGGGCTTGACGTTGAACATCTTGAGCATCTCGGAGCTCCAGCCCTCTCTGCCCTTGCGGACATCGTAGAGCAGAGTGCCGAAGGCCGAGTCGCGGGTCATGATAAACTTGCCGGTCATGCGGCAAATGACGTATTCCTTGACGTCGAGCCACTTATAGGTACGGGCGAAGTTCTCGGGCTCGTTCTCCTCGACCCATTTATATTTGTAGACTGGGTCCTTGACGCTCGCGGACACCGCGCCGGTTATCTGAAGAGATTTGAGCAGCTTGGGAATATTGGCGCCCGCTATCTGCGGACCGTAGGCCATGAGCTCCTTTATCTGCTTTTTGGCGCGCTGATCCATGTAGCTCATCGCCATGCGGACGGGAACGCCGTCTTTGTCGACAAGCACAAGCCCCTGCATCTGGGAGCAGAAGGAAATGCCGGCTATCTCCGAGGTGCTGACGCTCGTTGAGTTCATGAGCCTCTTTGTGGTGTTGCACATCGCGCTCCACCACTCGTCGGGATCCTGCTCCGCGCCTCCGTCCGGATAGACGGTCAGGGAATAGCCCTCCATCTCCGCGGCTACCAGCGTAATCTCGTCCTCAACCTCGAAAAGGCAGGTTTTGACGCCCGTTGTGCCTATGTCGTATGATAAAACGTATGTTCTGTCTCGCATTATAATAATCTCCCTTCGCGGCTTTTGCAAACAAATGCAAACAAAGCCCCAATCTGTCTATCCACTTAATTATATAGCAAAAATTTAGCGATTACAATGTAATAGCTAAAAAAAATTCAAAAAACAGAGGCGGAAAACGGGCGCAATTTTTTGTCCCGCGCGGGAGACGGCCGACGAAAAAGAAAAATAAAAATTTTTTAAAATAACGGTTGATTTTTGCGGCGCGTTGTGCTAATATACTATGGCAATCAGATGCGCTGCTAGCTCAGTTGGATAGAGTGTTTGGCTACGAACCAAAAGGTCAGGGGTTCGAATCCCTTGCAGCGCGCCAAGAACGGAAGCAATACCGCAGGTGTTGCTTCCGTTCTTTTTTATTTTCAAGGGATTCGAACCCTGAGAGGGTGAGCGGCGTTGAGAAAACAGTCCGGCGGACTGTTTTTAGCCGCGAAGTGTGAGGCGGGTACTGCTGCGCAGCAGCGGTCGCCGAGCACGCAAGGCGGCGCAGCCGACTGTATCCCTTGCAGCGCGCCAAGTTAAAAGCCTTGATAACTCTGATCTTTTGGAGTTTGAAGGGCTTTTTTCTTTTTAGTTTTCGGTAGCATTTCTAACACTTTTTCTAACATTTATCCTGCAAACAGCTTTAAGTACCCATTTTTATATAACCTGTTGACATTTGTTTTTGAGTTTGCTATTATATACATACCGAAAGTATGTAAGGAGCAAATATGAGCAGAAATAAATATCCGGAGGAAACGGTAAATCTTATCCTCGATGTGTCCCAGCGTTTATTTATAGAAAAGGGATACGACAACACAACGATTCAGGATATCATCGATGAACTGGGCGGACTCACAAAGGGCGCGATATATCACCATTTCAGTTCAAAGCAGGATATCCTTGATGCGGTCATAGAACGGCTTTTTGCAAAAAATACGCTGTCTGCGAGTTGGCGTAAAATTCAATCCGATACCGATATTACGGGCGGAGAGAAGCTCAAGCGTATGCTTGCTGCGGCTCTGACGGATGAGCAGGAACAGCAGTTCAGAAAATTGGGAGTGCATTTGCAGAATATGCCGCAGATGCTCAGCGACCTTGTTCTGCGCTCCGTAAACGATATAGCACCTAATGCCTTTGAACCGGTTATCGAAGAGGGCGTTAGGGACGGATCTCTGTCGGTCATGTTCCCGAAGCAGGCTGCCGAGGCGGTTTCGCTTATCGCGAATATTTGGATAAACCCGCTTGTTTTTCCTGTTGACAACGAAGAGCTGAAAGCAAAGTTTGAGTTTATTTGCGGTATAACAAAGTCTATCGGGCTTGACATTTCCGACATCTATCCGCTGCTCGACAAAATGAACAGCGATATCAATCTTTAAATATTCGGGAGGGTTTTACCCCTCCCATATATATTAATATTAAACATACCAAAAGTATGTAAGGAGGTAAAACATGTCAACAACTTACACGAAAAGAGAAAAGTTCCGGTATCTTCTGGGTCTTTCCGGTCAGAACATCATATACGGAACAGTCACATCCGTGCTCGCATATTATCTTCAGTTCACGATTCTGATTCCTGCCGTATGGGTCGGTCTGATATTAAGTGTTGCGAGAATATTTGACGCCGTCAAAGACCCGTTTATCGGAGCGATGATAAGCAGAGGAAAACATAAACTAAAGGACTATCTTATCGCAGTACCGATTCCCACAGCAATACTGACGATTCTCTGTTTCAGTAATGGAATTTATTCCGCAGAAAACAGTATGTTTAAAAACGCTTTAATAGTGTTATCCGCATTTGTATTTTACATGATATGGGAAGTCGTATTTACAATCGGCGATATTCCGATAACCGGGTATCCGTCAGTGCTCACAAGTGATGAGGGCGACAGAACAAAGTTGCTTTCGCTACGTCCGATAGGTGGAATGGCGAGCGGTATAAGCACGCTTGCCGTTCAGCCGATTGCTTTTGCGTTGTCGGCAGTTTTCGGCGGAAGTGCAGTGGATGAACGAAACGCTTTTCTTATAACGGTTGTTGCGTTTTCGATTGTCGGCGGAGTGCTTTTTCAGTTTACCGCAATCGGTTCGGTGGAAAGGGTTTCTGCCAAGCGCAGCGAAAATTCGGGTCAGCTCAGATATTTTATTACAAATCCGTTGCTCAGAAAAATCAGTATATCGGGATTTTTGGGCAGTCTGAAAGCCATGACCGGTGTTATCCTCACTCCGCTGGTAACCTATTATTTTGCAAGCAAAAATCCGCAGATGTCGCTGATTTATACGGCACTTTTCGGAGCGGGAAGTATTGTGGGACTGATAGTCTCGGCGGCGGCAGTTCCGAGCTTATCTAAAAAATACGGAACAAAAAGACTCTTTGTCGCCGTCAATCTGATAAGCATTTTTCCGAATCTTTTGCTATTTGCGCTGTATGTTAAATATCCTCAAAATATGACGAACATTCCGCAAACGGTTGCAATGTTCGTACTTACACTTATAATTGGAAGCTGTGTAAGCATTTCTTCGACCGTTCAGACGCTGATAATCTCACAAGCCGTTGACCTTGAAGAAAAAATATCAGGTAACAGACCGGACGCGCTGTTTTTCTCGGCGCAGACATTTATTGTCAAGATAGGTACCGGCTTGTCGTCGCTGGCGGCAAGCATAGGCTATGCCGCTGTCAATTTTTCTTCCGCTCAAACAGCAGCGCTCAACAAATTTATTGCAAGCGGCGGAATACCGAGGCTTGACGGCAGATATTCAAATCTGATGACACTTCTGTTTATGCTGTACACTCTGCCTGTCGCATTGAGCTCGCTTCTGTCCGCGCTTCCGTTTATTCGCAGGGAGCGGGAGTGAGGTATTAAAACCCCGTGAAGCTATAAAACATTCCGCCCGGGGTCCCGGACGGAATGTTGCTTTTTGTGCCTATTCGGTCAATTCAGCGCAAAATCGACCGTCTTTGTTTCTCCGGCGCGGAATGTCAGCGTCTCCGTCTTGTCGGAGAGCCCGCATGAAACGGTGATCGTTTGGTCGATGTCGGAGGTCACGGTGACCTGTGCCGTTTTGCTTTGCAAATCCCACCTGAGCGAGTCAACCGTCGCACGGGTTCTCGCCTTTATCCCGGTTATCTCGCCTGCGTCAAAGCCCGATTCAAACAGAGCCGGAAGAATCTCGATTTCGTTTTTGTTCGAGAAAACGAGGGCTTCGTTGACGATTCCGAGATAGCCTATGGCAAAGTCGGTGCAGTAGCAGCTTCTTTGATCGTAATCGTGGTTCGTCATAAGCGAGGGATATCTTATTTTATGGTTCTGAAGCTTCACGAGCGCAGAGGTGAGGCTCGTTCTGTCCTTGAGCCTTGCGGCGATGAGCGAACGGTGAACAAGTGCGTGGCTCGCCTCGTTTTCAGAGGTTCTGTTGTTTATCGCCTGTATGCAGGCGGACTTGAGACGCTCGTCGTTCTGCGTTTCAAACAGCGGCCACACGCAATAGAGGTGGCTCAGATGCCTGTGCTCGTTGTTTTCTTCAAATTGGCTGCACGCCCACTCCTTGAGCGCGCCGGTTTTGTCGAAGAGATACGGCGGGAGCTTTCGGAGCATATATTCCCATTTTGCCGTGTCGGTTTCCGGCGCGGTGTCTTTTATAACGCTCAAAAGCATATTCAGATTGTCGCGGCAGGCGGCGATGTCGATAGCCGCGTTTGCGTCGGAGGGAGAGGGATAGTTCGACGGATTGTTTTCCGGGGAATAGCTCGGCAGGATGCAGTAGTATTCGTCATCCGCAAGCGCCGTCTTGCCCGCTTCATAATGAATCGAGCCGTTCGAGTCGGTGTAATATTCGGGGGTCATAAGCTGCTCCCAGTAGTTCGCCGATTTAATCAAAAGCGGCAAAAGCACATCGCGCTCAAGCCGGAGATATCCCCTGTCCTCGATCGCGCGAATGTCTTCGTCCGTAAGGTCGTCCGCGGTGACGGAAAGCACGGATATGAGCTTGTCAAGGTCGATTTCGCCGCTGAGCGGAATTTTGATATCTCCGTAGCATTGCAGGGTCTCATAGAGCGGCTGGATCATCCAGCTTGAGCCTGCGTTCCAGTATCGAAACGGATACGGATAGCAGGTTTCCGTTATTACCGCCTTGTCGCCGTCGGTGTTTACGGGGGCTTGGATGGCGTCGGTAAATCCGTGGGTCGCGAGCGCGTTTTCCTCCCAGTCGGGGAGCTGGCGGAGAATAAAATATGCGTAGCCTATCGGGGATGAGGAGATGTTGCCCGTGTTCATCGAGGAGGTTTGCAGGTTCACGTTTGCGTCCATTGTGTATTTGCCGCCCCAACCCGTGTTCCATTCGCCTGTCCACATACCGTAAAGGCGGGGCGTGGAATATCCGCTGCAACACAGATAAGCGTATCTGCCTGCATAATACGAACGCTGGCTGAGCGCGGGATCGAGCTTTTTCTTGAACCTCTGCTTTCTCAGCAGCTTTTCGTTCGATTTTTCTGAGCTGCCGTCTTTGAGAGTCAGCGTGACTGCGTTGAACTGCGGCTGATATACCGCAAGATGAGCGTCAAGCGCATCGGAATAGCTGAATTTTCCCTCGGCTGAGTATTTTCTCGCAAAGTCCGTTGTCCGGTTATAGAGCGAGTCGATGAGCGCGCAGCCGCTTTGTGACGCGAAGGCGGAAAGCTCGCCCATATTGTAATCTCTGCCCGTAACGGTGATAAGATAAACCTCGTCCGCCCCGCTGACGGTCAATTTCGGCTGGCTGTCGCCCGCGTATTGCTCGTCTTTCGGCGCGTCCGCTTGCGTGACGCTTAAAGTTCCGCCGATATTCAAAACATAGGTGAGCGTGGCGTAGCCGCCGTTTTTGAGCTCGGATTTTTCATAGTCGGGATAGTGCGCAACCAGGGCAAGATAAGCCTTGCCCCCGTCGGCGAGCTTTTTATATTTGATATTCACCTCGTCGCCCTCGGAGTAGTTTGCCATGGTCGAGATATCATCGTAGGAGAGCGTAATATTTACGGGCGCGTTCTTGCTTGATTTTTCGATTTTTGTAACCGTGACGCCGTCGGCAAGCGAGGTGAAAGTAGTTCTCTCCCATGTGCCGTTTTTGTCGGTGTATTTCACGCCGACCTGCGCGGTCTCGTAGTCTGTGTAGCGGATATAATCCTTGATGCGGTGCCGCTCGGAGTTTATTCTCAGCTGACCGCCGGGATGGAAGCGATACACATCGTCATAGCTCGCGTTGTCAACAATATCCTCGCATTTAACGATGCTCTGCTTGACCTGTTCAAGCTCGCTTGATGTGTCCGGGCAGGTGCGGGCGTTGATATTCGGCATGATGAAATGCATATTCTGATAAATTATCGTGTCCGAGTACGGGCTGCCGCTTGTGATAAAGCCCTCGAGCCCGTTCCCGCCGACCATTCCGCGGCGCCAGGCTTTTGTTTTGTTCGTCCTCTTTTCGGACAGCTCCGTGTAGCTCTCGGAATAAGAGAGCTTTTCGTTGTTTGCCGCAGTGTCGATAAGCTTCGGCTTGCTTGCACATGATGAGCACAAAACGCATATCGCGGCAAGTGCCGCCGCCAAAGCAAAATTCTTTAAAAGTTTCATTTTCTCACCTCACACCTTGATTATATCATACGGCAAAGAGTCTTTCCATTAAAATAATATACAAAAAATCTTCTGGATAATTGTAGGTTTGAGACAGATATATCGCGAAGAGAAAATAAAAAGCCGGCACACCTTGCACTTTACGGAGAACGGTGTCCGGCAATATGAATTTCGCCGCCCGAAGATTTCTCCGGGCGGCGGGTGATTCGATTATTTATACAGCGGACCGTAGGCGGCGCAGGCTCTGTAGTCCGCGCTCTCGAGGTCCTTTGTGCCGAATGCGGACCAGGCGTGCGGGCGGTAGATGTCCTCGTCGGCGACGTTGTGCATCGCAACGGGGATTCTGAGCATACTCGCCAATGTGATAAGATCTTTGCCGATGTGGCCGTAGCTGATGGCGCCGTGATTCGCGCCCCAGTTTGCCATGACGGAGTAGACATCCCTGAACGCGCCCTTGCCGGTGAGTCTCGGAGCGAACCATGTGGTCGGCCAGGTCGGGTCGGTGCGCATGTCGAGCTTGTTGTGTATCTCGTCGGGCAGGGTGGCGGTGTAGCCCTCGGCTATCTGAATGACCGGACCGAGCCCCTTGATAATATTGACTCTTATCATCGTCATGGGCATGACGGCCTGAGTCTTGAAGTGCGAGGAATATCCGCCGCCTCTGAAATATCCGAGGTCTGCGGGGCACCAGTCGGTAGCCTTGAGCATAGCGCTGATGTCCTCGTCGGTGACGTTCCACCACTCCTTCATGACGGCGTTGCCGTCCTTGTCCTTGCAGACGCCCGTGGCGTCGAGCGCGGCGGCGCCGGAGTTGATGAGATGGATGAAGCCGTCCTTGGCAACGCCCTCGGGGCGCATACCGCAGACTCTTTCAACCGCGTCGGGGCTCCAGTATGTACGAACATCGGCGAACAGGCTCGCTCTGCCGGTGACGAGCTTTCCGAGGAGCATGGACAGACCGTTGAGGCCGTCGTTCTCGGTGGCGAAGGTGAGCGGCTCTTTCTTGCCGTTCCAGTCAAAGGTAGTGTTGAGAATAGCCTCGGTGAAGTCGCCGTTGGGCATGAAGTCCGTCCACTGGCGCTGACCCTGGAAGCCGCCGAGTATGGCGTTGCGACCGAGAGCCTCCTCGTGCCAGCCGTCCTTCGGGCCGGAGTGCTCCGCCTCCGCGCCTACGGGGCGGACGGAGTTGAGCTTATCGTTGCCGAGCATGATGTCGCGGCAGATGAGGGTCATCTTGACGACGAACTCCCACTCCTTCTCCTTCTGCTCGGGGGTGTGTCTGATATTTTCGGGGTTCTTGTCGAAGCCCTCGGGGCAGTTCTCTTTTACCCACTTGAGAGCGCGCTCGTACTCCTCGTGGTCGTAGATTCCCAGCTCGACGCGGCGGGTGACTTCAACCATGTCGACCCACTCGGCGCGTATGCCGAGATACTCCTGCCAGAAATCGGCGTCGCAGTATGAGCCTGCAATGCCCATTGCGACGGCGCCTATGCCGACGTAGGACTTGCCTCTGAGCTGACCGACAGCCGCGGCGCAGCGTGCGAAACGGAGTATCTTCTCCGCGACGTCGTCGGGGATGGAGTTGTCGGTGACATCCTGAACATCCTTGCCGTAGATGGAGAACGCGGGCAGACCTCTCTGCGCGTGAGCCGCCAGAACCGCCGCGAGATAGACCGCGCCGGGGCGCTCGGTGCCGTTGAAGCCCCAGACTGCCTTGACTGTCAGGGGATCGAGGTCCATAGTCTCGCTGCCGTAGCACCAGCAGGGTGTGACGGAGAGCGTGGCGCAGACGTTCTGCGTCGAGAAGAAGTCGGCGCACTTCGCGGCCTCCGCGGCTCCTCCTATCGTGCAGGGCGAGATGATGCACTCAAAAGGAGTGCCGTCCGAGTTGAACACGTTTTCCTCGATGAGCTTTTTGGCGGCGAGCGCCATGCTCATCGTCTTTTCCTCGAGACTCTCTCTGACTCCGCCCCAGCGGCCGTCAATGATGGGTCTGATTCCGAGCTTTGCTTTTGCCATTCTTATCATCCTTTCGGTTAATTTGCTATTTTCAAAAAGCTCCCGTATGTGCGCGCCCACTCGTCGGCGTCGCACGGAGCATATTCGCGTAATGCCTCGCTGCGCGAGATTATCTCGCGAGCCTTTTTGATATCCGGAATGTCGCCCGAGCTCAGGAGCTGAACGGCGATGTTTCCGAGCACCGTAGCCTCTATCGGTCCCGCCTTAACGGGGACATCGCAGGCGTTTGCGGTCATTTGGCAGAGCAGGGTGTCCTTCGTGCCGCCGCCGATAACGTGGATGTCCTTGTAGTCTCTGCCGGTGCATTCTTTTATCATCGAGAACGTGCTGCGGTATTTCATCGCAAGGCTCTCGTAGATGCAGCGCATGACCTCGCCCACCGTCTGCGGGACATACTGACCCGTTCTGCGGCAGAATTCGCGCACGCGGCCGGGAATATCTCCGGGCGGGGTGAACTCGGGGGAGTCGGGGTCGATAAAGCACTTGAACGGCTCGGCGGCGAGCGCCATGCGCTCAAGGTCCGCGTAGCTGTAATCCTCGCCCTCGCGCTTCCACTGTCTGCGGCTCTCCTGAATGAGCCAGAGACCGATTATATTCTTGAGCAGCCCCGTCATGCCGCCGTAGCCGCCCTCGTTGGTGATGTTTATCGAGAGAGAGGTCTCGTTTACTATGGGAGCGGGTATCTCCGTGCCGAAGAGCGACCAAGTGCCGCTGCTCAAAAACGCGAAGCTGTCAAGCTCCGACGGAACGGCGGTTATCGCCGACTGCGTGTCGTGTCCGCAGACGCTGACGACCTTCACGGGGTCGAGTCCCAGTTCGTCGCAGATCTCCTTGCTCAGCACGCCGTTTTTCGTGCCCGTCGGAACAATGGGCGTGAGTATTTCCGTGGGTATGCCGAGGCGGTCGAGAATGTCGTATGCCCAGTCTTTTGTCTTTATGTCAACCATCTGCGAGGTCGTGGCAATGGAATATTCGGTCTGCTTTTTGCCCGTGAGCATATAGGCGAAAAGGTCGGGCATGAACAGCAGCTTATCCGCCCTGCCGAGAATGTGCGGACGGTATTTTTTGAGCGAGCAGAGCTGGAAGAGTGTGTTGAGCTCCATGAACTGAATGCCCGTGCGGGAATAGAGTTCCTCGCGGGGAACGGTCTTGAAAACCTCGTCTATCATGCCCTTCGTGCGCGCGTCGCGGTAATGCACGGGATTTTCGAGCAGGCAGCCGAACTCATCCAAAAGCCCGAAGTCGACGCCCCAGGTGTCTATGCCTATGCTGTCGAAGCCGCCGGCGAGCTTCGCCTTTGTCAGTCCCTGCTTTATCTCGAAGAACAGGCGCAGAACATCCCAGTAGAGCGTGCCGTTCATGCTCACGGGGTCGTTCGAGAAGCGGTGAACCTCCTCAAGGCGGATGTTCTCCCCGTCAAAATGTCCGATTATCGCGCGCCCGCTCGACGCGCCGAAGTCGAACGCCAAAACTCGCTTTGCCATTTTTGATTTTCCTCCGTCTTATTTCACAACGCCCTTTTTCAGTATGATGTTTGCGTATATCGCGGTCTCGCCCGTCGCTATGACGGCGTAGGCCTTTTTCGCTCTGTCGTAGAAGGCGAAGCGCTCCATAAGCTCGATATTTTTCTCGCCCTCGTTTGATTTGACTATTTCCTCGTACTTTTCCCAAATAGCCGGGCGGTCGCCGTCGCCGTTGTTGTCCATGAGCGCAACGGGTGCGTCAACATAGGTGTCGAGCGGCATGAGCCTGAGAACCGCGTCGAGCACCTCGGGCACTCCGTGGCCGTCGAGACGGACAAGGCGCTGAGCCATGCTCGCCGCCGGGAAGTTGCCGTCGCCGATAACTATCTCGTCGCCGTGACCCATCTCCATGAGTATCTTGAGAAGCTCGGGGGAGATAACGGGTGAAATATTTTTAAGCATTTTATATCAGTCCTTTCGGAAAAATCAGTCGATTGAATACATGCTGTAGAGCTCGCTGTATACGCCGCCCTTTGCCATAAGCTCGCGGTGGCTGCCCTGCTCGGCTATGCCGTCCTCCGTGAGCACGACTATCTCCGAGGCGTTTCTTATGGTAGTCAGACGATGTGCTATGGTTATGACCGTGCGCCCCTTTGCGAGCGCTTCGAGCGACTGCTGAACAAGGCGCTCGCTCTCGTTGTCGAGCGCGCTCGTCGCCTCGTCGAGAATGACTATCGGCGGGTTCTTCAAAAACAGGCGCGCTATCGAAATGCGCTGCTTCTGACCGCCGGAGAGCTTGACTCCGCGCTCGCCGACATAGGTGTCGTACCCCTCGGGCAGCTCCTCTATAAATTCATGCGCCCCGGCTCTCTTGGCCGCCGCCGTGATATCTTCGTTTTCGGCTCCCGGGCAGCCGTAGGCTATATTTTCCCTGACCGTGCCGGAGAACATATAGACATCCTGCTGAACCGTGCCTATATTCGAGCGCAGAGAAGAGAGGGTTATGTCGCGGATATCCGTGCCGTCGAGTAAGATGCAGCCCGAATCCACATCGTAGAAGCGGGGGATAAGATTGCACAGCGTAGTTTTGCCGCCGCCGGAGGGTCCTACCAGAGCGACATTCTCGCCCGGAGCTATGTGCAGGGAGAAGTCGGAGAGGATTTTCTTATCCGTGCCCTTATATGAAAATGTGACGTTCCTGAATTCTATATCGCCCCTGACGTTCTCTATGGGCTTTGCGTCCGGGCTGTCCTTTATGTCGCTGACCTCGTCCATTATCTCGGTGAAGCGCTCTATGCCGGTCATGCCGCGGTTAAACTGCTCGCTGAACTCGACTATCGTGCGTATCGCCGAGAGCAGGGTGCTGACCATGAGCAGGCTCGCCGAGAAGTCGCCTACGGTAGTCTTGCCCTTCATCATGAACGCCGCGCCTATGCCGACTATCGCTATATACATAAGTCCGTCGCAGAGCCGGACGGTGCAATGAAAGATCGCCATGTATCTGTAGCCGTTCTGCTTGGACTTGAAGAAGCGGCGCGAGCCCTCGTTGAATTTTTCGCGCTCGATATCCTCGTTTGCAAAGCTCTTGACAACTCTTATGCCGAGCAGAGAATCCTCGGTGCGCGCGTTTATCTCGCCTATCTCGCGCCTCTGCTGCTTGAACGCGGCGCGCATCTTGCGGCGGC
>OLGV01000497.1_pt1 | contig 16349 bp, 18 predicted proteins | sample 1605761 | NCBI WGS metagenome assembly OLGV01 (sample SAMN03283245) | human gut metagenome | biome: human-associated habitat; material: feces | host: Homo sapiens | place: Peru | collected 2012
AAAGCGTAATGGCAGTTGATTCCTCGGGCACAGCTTCGGCAATTGTCTGATAATCATTCATTTCCATATATTTTTACCCCTTTTATGTCTGTCAGTTTATGTCTTACTTAACGATCGCCTTGGGCTTGCAGACCTCTGTGCAGATTCCGCAGCCAACACACTGAGTATGGTCGATAACGCACTTTCCGTTATGTATGGAAATAGCTGGGCAGCCTATCTTCAGGCACATTTTACAGCCTACGCACTTAGCCGTATCGACTTTGAGGGGAGGATTGTGCTTTACATATTTGAGCAGAGCACAGGGACGTCTGGAGATGATGACCGAAGGCTCTTCAGCAGCAAGCTCTTCCTTGACAGCCGCTTCAACTTCGCTCATCTTATATGGATCGACAACTCTTACACGATTTATTCCGCAAGCCTTGCAGAGTGCTTCGAGATTTATCTTTGCAGCGGGATCGCCCTTGATATTGTAGCCTGTTGTCGGGTTCTGCTGATGTCCCGTCATGCCGGTGATGGAGTTATCGAGAATGATAACCGTGGAATTTGTAGCATTGTAAGCGATGTTTACAAGACCCGTGATGCCGCTGTGCATGAAAGTGGAATCGCCGATAACAGCGACAGCCTTCTTTTCAAATTCAGCGCCCCTTGCCTTGTTCATGCCGTGAAGTCCGCTTACGGATGCACCCATGCAGATAGTGGTATCCATAGCGTTAAGCGGAGCAGATGCGCCGAGAGTATAGCATCCGATATCGCCCGAAACTACGCATTTCAGCTTGCTGAGCACATAGAAAACGCCTCTGTGAGGACATCCTGCACACATAACGGGAGGACGTACGGGGACATTTTCCGAGAATTCGGTGAATTCCTTTTTCTCTCCGAGAAGCTTTTCGGCGATAACAGCCTGTGAGAATTCTCCGAGAAATCCGAATATCTCCTTGCCCTTTACATCAACGCCGATCTTTTTGCAGTGAGTTTCGATGATATCATCAAGCTCTTCGATAACGTAAACAGTGTCGCATTCAGCGGCAAAATCCTTGATAAGCTGTACGGGCAGGGGATTTACCATGCCGAGCTTCAGGTAGGATGCATTCTTTCCGAAAACTTCCTTTGAATACTGATAAGGAGCACCCGATGTGATAATGCCGATCTTTGTGTCATTCATCTCGACTCTGTTGAGGGGAGATGTTTCGGCAAATTCGATGAGCTTCTGTGTTCTTTCCTCTACCTTAACGTGCAGCTTTCTTGCATGTGCGGGGAGAGTTACGTATTTTGCGGCATTCTTTGCATATTCCTTGAGAGGATGCTCATCACGGCCGCAAAGCTCAACTATCGACTGTGAGTGAGATATTCTTGTTGTCATTCTGACGATGAACGGTGTATCAAATTCTTCGGAAAGATCGTAAGCCATGCGGACAAATTCCTTGGCTTCGGAAGAATTTGCGGGTTCGAGCATCGGCACCTTTGCTGCGATAGCATGGTGGCGTGAATCCTGCTCGTTCTGTGAGGAGTGCATTCCGGGGTCATCAGCAACACCGATAACGCAGCCTCCGTTTACTCCTGTATATGAAAATGTATAGAGCGGGTCGGCAGCAACGTTCAGTCCGACGTGCTTCATTGCGCAGAATGTGCGTGCGCCTGCGATGGATGCGCCTGCAGCGACTTCAAGAGCGACCTTCTCGTTAGGTGCCCATTCGCAGTAGATCTCGTTATATTTAGCCGCAGCCTCGGTGATCTCAGTAGAGGGTGTACCTGGGTAGCTTGAACATACGGTAACGCCTGCTTCGTAAAGACCCCTTGCAAAAGCTTCGTTTCCAAGCATAAGCTTCTTCATAGTTGTTGATTTCCTTTCACATAAGTATTATTTACATTATACCACACATTTCACCAAAATGGAATACCTTTTTAAAAATATTTTATGCATAAATAATCATATCCCGATCATTTTGCATTGACGTGATATGCAAGTCGGAACTTAAAGTGCGATAATTATGATAATGATTTGTGAAATATGCACAAAATGAAAAATTAAAATTTATTTATTTAATAAAATGTTTGCGAAATAGTTGAATTTCATTTCGTATTGTTGTATAATTATACATATAGTAATGCCGACAGGCGATGAGTAAAGGAGAAAAGACTCATGGAAGATATGAAATATTCAATTAACGGAATTGCTGTGCAGATCTGCAGCTTATTTGATAAGGGCGAAAATGCTGACAGCCCCGTTATCCCCGTAAGGATCAAGTCAAAGCACCTCGAAAAGCTGTTTGAGGAGTATAAGGACAACGAGGAGTACGGCGATGCTATGGAGATCGCTCTGCTTCTGTTTGAGAGCGACGGAGCAAAGAGCTTCAGCGACCTCTTTGACGTTCTGATCGAGCAGGAAATGTACGACGAAACTTCGGAGATCGCATTCCTTTTCATCAAAAACGGCGATAACAAATATATGTACAAGCTGTTTACATACCTTTGCGACAACGAAGAATATGAGCGTGCAAAGGCGATAGCAAACAAGCTGAGCGACGAGGGCGATGACAAGTACATCACCCAGCTCTTTGACGTATTCTGTGAGATCGAAAATTACGATGACGCAGAGGATATCGCATTCAAGTTCAACGAGAGCGGCGATTCCAGCTACTGGAAGAAGCTGCGTGAAGTCAAGAAGAGCAGAATGTAATACTTGCCCGGAAAATAATATGACCGTTCACTGCACGAAACTGTGCGGCGGACGGTCATTTTTTTACATATTTTTTGTCGGCATATCGCCAGAGAATATCGCGGTATTCAGGTGTTGCATAATTTATTCCGACTCTCGGCAGACGGATGATCGCGGGCTTTTCGCCGATGTCCTCAATATATAACGTCGGATCGCCGTAGATAGGCTTTCCGTTCATTTCCTTGTCTATCATGATGTGCTTTGTAAGCTTTGCGGGACCGTTCAGATCTCTTGCGGCACGCAGCAGAACGCCCTGCGGCTGATCCTTTTCGCCCGTTATGACGTTCATCAGCCAGTGCATTCCATAGCAGAGGTAGACGTATATGATGCCCGCTTCGCCGAAAAGAAGCTCGGTCCTCGGGGTGCGTCCCTTTGATGCGTGGCAGGCTGTGTCCTCAGTGCCTCTGTATGCCTCTGCTTCGCTTATCACGGCGGAAAGCTCTGTTCCGTCTGGCAGGATATGCACTATGCGTTTGCCGATGAGATCGGGTGCGACATCAAGGCAGTCCCTTTCGTAAAATTCACGTCCCAAGATCATGAAAAATCCCTCATTTATGATATTTTCCGTTATTCGAGATGGAAAAAGCACGGTAAAGCTGTTCAAGCACCATGACTCTCGCCAGCTGATGCGGGAATGTCATTGGCGACATGGAAAGCTTAAAATCGCAGGCTTTTTTTACTTCGTCGGCGATGCCGAATGAGCTTCCGATGAATATGTTCATGAAGCTTGCACCGTTGACGGCAGCCTGTTCGATCTTTGCGGAAAAGTCCTCGGAACTGAGCATTTTTCCTTCTATGCACATTGCGATGTTGAAAGCTTTGCGTGAATTTATGATACTGAGCATCTTTTTGCCCTCATTCTGAAGTGCATTTTCGATCTGCTTCGGGGAAGGGTCGTCGGGCAGCTTGCTTTCGGGCAGTTCATCCACGGATATATTACAGTATGCGCCAAGACGCTTGACATATTCGCTGCAGGCGGATACAAGATACTTTTCTTTAAGCTTTCCCACAGTTATAAGATGTACTGTCATCATAATGATCTGCTCCTAAAAAGCCACAAATCCGCCTGATGTTTCAGGCTCTGCGACTGAAAGTATGTAGTCCCTGCTCCGGGCAAATCCCGCTGCTTCAAGTGTGGACGAAACGCACATATCGGCAGTCTCGGGGGTGTTGTTTTCCTGCGAAAGGTGTCCGAGGATAAGCCTTGTTGTGCCGCTTTTCACAAGCTCTGCGGCAAATTTTCCGCATGCTTCGTTCGAGAGATGCCCCCTTGCGGAGCGTATCCTCGTTTTGAGATAAAAAGGGTAGGAGCTTTTCGCCAGCATATCGTCATCGTAATTTGATTCGAGATATACAAGGTCACAGCCGAGGAGATTTTCCCTTACGCAGCCGGTGACTGTGCCGAGATCCGTGCAGACGGCACACGTCCGTCCGTCGGGCATTTTTATTTTATATCCGCAGCTTTCGGGTGCGTCATGCGGCGTATGAAAGCACGAAATTTCCATTCCTGCGGCGGTGACGACGCCAGACATATCCTGTCCATCGGTGTAAATACACTCATTTTCAAACAGATAATCAAGCGTTCCCGCTTCCGCAAAAACGGAAATCGGATATTTCTTTGTTAAGTTTTTTATGCCGCTTATGTGGTCGGAATGGTTATGAGTCACAAAAACGGCTTTTACGGCAGATATCGGGATATCGTTCCGTGAAAGTGCGGAAACTATGCGTGAACAGGAAACTCCTGCGTCCACAAGAATGCCCTGTTCCTTGTTGCCGATGTATACCGAATTTCCCTTGCTTGACGAAAATAGGGGATAAAATCTTGCCATTATCAGAGAGCCTTTCTGACTGCTGCGCCGGGTATGGATTTCTTTACGATATCAGCACCGAGATTTCTTAGCTTTTCCTCGATATTTTCATATCCTCGTTCAATATGGTAAATATCATCGATCTCAGTGACTCCGTTTGCGGCAAGTCCTGCGATAATAAGCGCTGCGCCTGCACGGAGGTCGGGAGCCTTTACAGGTGCGCCCATGAGATGACCTACGCCCTCTATAACGGCAACACGTCCGTCTACCTTGATATCAGCGCCCATTCTGCGAAGCTCGTCAACATAGCGGAAGCGGTTGTCGAAGATATCCTCCGTAACGATGCTTGTACCCTCAGCGAGAGTCAGCAGAGCGGATATTTGCGGCTGCATATCAGTCGGAAATCCCGGGTGCGGCATGGTCTTGATGCTTGTTTTTACGAGCGGACCGTCAACTGAAACACGCACGCTGTCATCAAATTCCTCGACATTCACGCCGATCTTTTCAAGCTTGTTTGTGATGGATTCAAGATGCTTGGGGATAACATTCTTTATGAGGACATTTCCCTTTGTGGCAGCAGCTGCTACCATGTAAGTTCCCGCCTCGATCTGGTCGGGGATAATAGCGTAAGTTGCGCCTTTGAGGGACTTTACTCCTCTTACCTTTATGACATCGGTTCCCGCACCCATGATATCTGCGCCCATAGAGTTCAGGAAGTTCGCAAGATCGACGATATGCGGCTCTTTTGCGGCGTTTTCGATTATTGTATAGCCCGAAGCCTTTACAGATGCGAGCATAGCGTTTATAGTTGCTCCGACGGTAACAAAATCAAAATAGATCTGCGAACCGAGGAGCTGTTCAGCCTGAGCATCTACCATGCCTCTGTCGATAGTGCAGGTCGCACCGAGGGAAGTGAATGCTTTAAGATGCTGGTCGATAGGACGGTCGCCGAGATCGCAGCCGCCGGGAAGAGCAACTCTTGCGTATCTGTATTTGCCGAGAAGTGCGCCCAGGAAATAGTAAGAAGCACGCATATGACGTGCCATTTCGTAGGGGACGATAGGCTCCTTGATGCCTGTTGCGTCAATTCGGACGGTGTTTTTGTCGAGATATTTGACATCTGCGCCCATCTCGTAAAGAATGCGCAGGCTGATGGAAACATCGCTTATATCAGGAACGTTTTCAAGTACACATGGTTCATCTGCCAGGATGACCGCAGGGATAATTGCAACGGCTGCGTTTTTTGCTCCGCTGATATTAACTTCGCCGCAGAGCTTGCGACCGCCTTTTATAATAAATTTCTCCAAAATTGATTACTCCCCATAAATTTTTATGTATTAACTGACAGCTGTCAGGAATGTTCATATATAAAAATGAGCCGAAAAGAAAGACATATCGCTTTAAGCTCATGTAAACATATTATAACACAATTCACATCAAAATAAAAGCGTTTTTTTCTATCCAATTCAGACATTTTTTTTGCAGATTTAAAGCGGTTTAAGGGCAATATTAACAAAACAGATTTTCTGCCTTATCTGAGGAGAAAAACGGCATAAAAAAACCGCCCCCTTATGCAGAATCGGGGACGGTATGAAAACACCTTGCGGCATTCTCTGACAATTACAGTTCGCTCAAATGCAAACCTGAAATTGGAGCTGATTATCAGACTTGAACTGACGACCTCATCCTTACCAAGGATGTGCTCTACCAACTGAGCTAAATCAGCACTCAACCGGCTGCATTTCATAAGCATTCCTGTAACGATTATTTATTATACTCCAATAATCGAAAAAAGTCAAGTACTTAACAGAATATTTACATTTGCAATGATTTGCCGCCGATGTATTGTCAATAATGATGTCACAGGAAAATGTTAACATATTATAAAGGAGAATGACCATGAAAATAAGTGAAAAACGCTGTGACACGCTTACTCTTTCGATGCTCATTGGATTTATTATAACCCTCTTTCTGACGGGAACTGCTGCTTTTTCGGAGAATGTCAGGGATATTGAGGACAGTGTTCTCAGGCTGCATATCCCCGCAAATTCGGACAGCATTTCCGACCAGACCGTCAAGCTTGAAGTGCGTGATGCTGTGCTGGAGCTTTCGGAGGAGATCTTCGGCGGCTGTGAAACAAAGGAGGAAAGTGCGGCTGCGGCAGAGAAAAATCTTCCTGTAATTGAAGAAACGGCGGACAGGATCCTTGCGTCCCACGGGCTGCCATACAGATCGCATGCGGAAATATGCGAAACTGACTTCGGCGACCGCACATATGACGGTTTTGTCATGCCTGCGGGACGTTACACGGCACTGCGGATAAGCCTCGGGAGCGGAAATGGCAGAAACTGGTGGTGCGTGATGTTCCCGACGCTTTGTCTGCCTGCGGCTGCGAAGTCCTTTCGGATACAGAAAAAGTAAAATTATCCGAAAAACTGTTGAAATCCGATAAAATATCTGATATAATTAACGCAGCAGGAAATTTTTTCTTTGATGTGAATAAAAGTTAAATTTGAAATTTGTGTGAGCCATTGTCCTTAAAATGATACAGCTGCCGACTTATAATGAAAATATGGCATAAAATACTAAAACTCATTGGATTATGCCGGAATAATTTCAAAGGCGGGGTAAATATGCTTGCGGAACAGCTTTCATTCAGGGAATTGTACGGCAGATTGTGGCTTATCGGCATTGCGGGACGGGGTATCTCCGAGGCAGGATATGCAGTTTGCTACTGCTGCATAGGCAGAACGCAGCTTTCTTTTGAAGTGCTGGGGTTTGCGGACAGTGACGGAAACGGCGGATTTGCGGTCTGACGGCACCTTGCTCCTGCGGGGATGAGATTCACATGGGCGGAGCTTTCGGGTACTTCGGCAGAACCTGCCGATGAAAAGCTTTACAGCATCTTTGCGGAACGGATAGGGCATATAAACAAAAGCAGCTGCGGTGAGCTTGAAAAGGTGCGAAAAATACGCCTTATCGACAGATGCAGGGACAGAAACTGTCCCGACGATGTGACGGTAATGCTGATAAAAAGGGGACAGAATGCGGAAATATGCCGTGCAAGATGCGAAAGCATAAGCGGCGGACGGATACGCGGAAGGCTGCTGAATGAGCCGCCCGAGGGATTTTCCGTGCATAAGAACGATACCATAGAATTCGGACTGATAGATCAGAACGGTTCTGTTATCTGCCTTGCTGAATGCGGATAATATCATAGGGGGTACAGACTTTGAGCGAAAATGTCAGAAACAGCAACAACAGACTGAAGATACTATACCTATATAAAATACTTCTCGAGAAGACGGACGAGAACCACTGCATCTCGATGAACGATATCATCAGGGAGCTGGAGCTTTGCGGCATATCTGCGGGAAGAAAGGCACTTTATGAGGATATAGAGGCTCTGAGGGCTTACGGTCTGGATGTGGTGGCTGTCAAGGGAAACAGTGCGGGGTACTATGTCGCAAGCCGTGAATTTGAGCTTCCCGAACTGAAGCTCCTTGCAGATGCTGTTTGTTCGTCGAAGTTTCTGACTGTAAAGAAATCGGAGGATCTTCTGAAAAAGCTGAGCAGCCTGACCAGTGTGCATGAAGCCAAGCAGATCCGCCGTCAGGTGTATGTCGCTGACAGGGTAAAGTCGATGAACGAGGTCATTTACATAAGCGTAGATGCCATTCACCGTGCCATTGCCGAGAAAAAACAGATATCCTTCAGGTATTTCGATTACGATATCACAAAAAAGAAAAAGTACCGTGACGGGCTGAGGGTTTGCTCGCCGTATGCTATGACATGGGACCATGAGCGGTATTATCTTGTCGCATATTACGAGAGATATCCCGAAAATTTCACGAATTTCCGTGTTGACAGAATGGAGAATGTGACCGTTGTGGACGAGCCTGCCCGCCTGCCTGACGGGGATTTCAGCATTGAGGAGTATATGAATTCGACCTTTTCAATGTTCAGCGGCGAAGTGCGTGACGTTACCATGCGCTTCGACAATTCACTCGTGAACGCCGTCATTGACAGGTTCGGAAGCGGCGCAGGAATATTCCCCGACGGCGAGGACAGGTTCATCGTCCGTGCAAAGGTGAGAGCGGAAGCACCGTTTTATGCGTGGGTGTTCCAGTTCGGCGCAAAGGCGGAAATACTGTCGCCCGACGATGTGCGTGAAAAATACATGTCGCAGCTGACGGACATTCTGGACAGCATTTACGGCGGATAATATTTCGGATAATTTTACTTTTGCGGAGGGATAAAACCGTCTGCGAAGCCGAAGGCTCGGCTGCTGCCGTAAAAAAGTCCGTCTGTGAGCATAGTCTGCCCCCGAAAGAGTGTGTGCGTCACGGCGATATCATGCCCCGGGCGCAAAAAAAACATCGCAGCCTTGGCTTGCTGCGATGCTTTTTATTTATTTTATCCACCATTCAGGCGTAAGCTCGCCGAGAGTGACGATGCGCCCTGTATTGAAATTTGTCATTATCTCGATGTCCTTGTACTTTCCGGGCATCAGCTGCACCATAAGCTCACGGCACGCACCGCAGGGAGCGCCGCACGATCCGTCAGGGAGAAGGGCGAGCACTTTGGAAATTTCCTGTTAGCCGTTTGTTATCATGTTGAATATCGCATTTCTTTCCGCACATATTCCGAGAGTCGAGCAGGTGTCGATACACACGCCTGTGTATATCCTGCCTGAACCTGAAAGCACGGCAGCCGCCACTTCGCCGCAGGTGACATAATCGGAGATCTTCCGTGCATTTTTGACCGCTTTTGCAGCCGAATACATTTCATTCCAGATAGGATCCATGATCTTTCCTCCATATACAAAAAGGCTGCCGTAAAAATACAGTAGCCTGTCATCTTCAAAATACTCCGCCTTGCCGCCATACGGCGAATAAAACCCGCACTCAGGCAGGTGGGCAATAGCCCGCTGCATTCATGATCCCTTCGTCCCGAAGCCGAGGAACGCAAATGCATTCTTTCAGTCGGCAGCGGGGAGGTCTTCAATCCCGAAGCGGAGACTAAATCCCTTAAAAATTGTGTTGGATTATAAAAACCGTACTTCTTCGGTCAAGGCAGAATTTATTTTCTGAGATTATTATAGCACACGCAGGGTCAGATATCAATAGCAGATATTTGAAAATTCCCTGTGTATTTTTGGTGAAAACACATATTGATTTTTTCGGAAGAGTGCTTACTCGTCGTCCCCGTCAAAATCCTCCATGTATCTTTCCATGAAAATATTGCCGATGCGGTTGTATTCCTCTTCGCTGTCGATAGTGGACATGATATCTTCGCCGTTCTCGTCCTTTTCAAGTCTCAGCACAACAAGCTCAGCATCAGCTTCGAGCATCTGATCGGGATCCTCGATATAAGGAACAAGTGCATAATATACTACGCCGTTTTCCTCGTATTGGTCAATAAATTCAAACTGCTGCTCTTTTCCGTCCTCATCGACAAGAGTGTACAGATCGGGTTCGTAGTTTTCTTCATCATTCAGAAATGCCATATTGCCGCTCCTCTCACACATTAAAATTTCCGCATAACTGCGCAGACATGACCGCCGTGCGCACTCAACATTTTTATTTTACTATATTTTTAACAGAATGTCAAGTATGTATCCGTAAAAATAATATTACACAAAAATTATATTATTTTTTTTGAAAAACCTATTGACATTTACCTAAAGGTGTGGTATATTATACTCAAGGAAAAGGAAATGACCCGAAAGAATAAAATCAAAGGCTTACAGCAAATGCCGATGGAGTTCCGATAAAAGAATTGATCGGAATTATCCCGAGCGGGTTCGGGATCGGGCAGCTGAAGTCAGAGATCATCGGGGTTTTCATTCCGACGGTTCGGAGCTCAGTTGAACGGCGGTCGCCGCACGGTGAACAGCATCGCAGCTTATCGGCAGATGTCAGCCGCAGTTATTCCGAAAAAATTACCGGAGAAAGGGAGCGGGTCCGATGGAGTTAAATGAAGAGTCACAGCAGAATAAGGTCAGCGGCTTCGGCGGCTCGTGTGTAACTTTTTTCTGAGTATGAACAGGGAGCTTGGATAGCTTTATAAGCAGCGTTTTTGAACGCCCCTCCCATAATAATGAATGAGTTTCATTTGAGTTAAAAGTTAATATATCGAGTATATCCTATCGATGCAAACGACGGAATGTCTCCCGTCAGATGCCATAGCTTACAGGACACCGAAGTCCTCCTAATGTAAAGCAGCAGTACCCTCTGATGTCTGTAACGACTTTACATAAAAAGCTGCATGATTTGATAAGAAAGGTGAATACAATAAGATCAATACTTTGGAAGGTGTGATCGTTATGAAAGGTATTCATTGCAGGTTATTAAAATTCTAGCAGGTGAGGAGTGAGTCCGCCCGAAAGGTAAGCATCGACAGGAATTTTTTATATCCTGTCATAGGAAAAAATTGAATAATCACCGCTTTGATGGCAAAGAGCCGGAAAGGAATGTGGTGTCAATGTTAAACACGAGACCAAGGTTCCATAATCTTAATCTTTGATAATTAAATTTAAGGGGTGAGTCCGACAGGCCAGGTAAGGCAGCAGTAATGCTGATTTAAAACTAACTCTTATTTATAAGAAGTGATTAATATGAAAAGGACATTTATTCTTGAATTTTAATCGAATGGGAGTGAGTCCAACAGGACAGGTAAGACTGCGGTAAGCAGGTTTCGGAAAACTATAAAATCTTTGGAGTGATTCCGACATGCCAGGTAAGGCGGCAGGAATGCCGATAACCAAACTACTCTTATTATAAGAAGTGATTAATATGAAAAGGACATTTATTCTTGAGTTTTGATCGAATGGGAGTGAGTCCAACAGGCTATGTAAGACTGCATTAGCAGGTTTCGGAAAAACAATATATCTTTAGGAGTGAGTCCGATGGCACGGTAAATGTCATCTTCATTAAAATTTTCAGATATGGAGATAAGTCCGATGGAAAGATAAGTCGGTTACCGTATATTTGCGGATCAAACACAAAATTCAATGTCAGGAGATAAGTCCGATGGCACATTAAATATCCAACTTGATTTAAAAATCTTTGAATGGGAGCTAATTCCGATGGAAAGTTAAGCCTTTAACCTTAACCAAATATATTTCATGGAGTGAGTCCGATGGCTTAAACGCTCAGGCCTTTACAATAAATTCCGATGAAAGGTTGATATCTTATGTGGAATATCAGATCCGAAGGGTTGGAATATTAACGAAAAGGAGCGAGTCCAATGGCATTTTAACGCTGTTGACGGTATGATTTTTAAATAAGGCGGCTGATATGATATGTTTTTATATCATCGTAACTTTATTTTGAATTGAGGAGTGAGTCCAATGGCTTGATCTGCGCCATTGATAAATAACGAAAAAGAAGTGGTGTTTATGAAATTCTTAACGAGGAAAATGAGAATCTAGAAGTTGGGAGTGAGTCCGCCACATAATTTATAGACTGTAAAGTCGTTTTAAAACGTTTTTCGAGAGCCGATTTTATCGGCTCTTTTCTTTTGCATATTGAAATAAAACAGGACAGGAAGCATAATTTCCTGCCCTGTTTTTTTATTTTCAGAAATCAATATATTCAGCGGAAGAAGCATCGGACGGCATTCGCCAGTCGCCTCTGGGTGAGAGGGTGACGGTTCCGACCTTGGGCGCATCGGGCATACATGAACGCTTGAACTGCTGCGAGAAGAAGCGGCGGATAAATGTCCTCAGCCACTTTTCAATGACCTCCGTCGGATAATCGTCCCTGAACGACAGCTTTGCAAGGCGGAGTATCTTGGACGGCTCAAATCCGAGACGGACTGTGTAATAAAGGAAGAAATCGTGCAGCTCATACGGACCGACAAGATCTTCGGTTTTCTGTGATATCTCACCGTTTTCGGGCGGCAGAAGCTCGGGGCTGACTGGCGTGTCGAGGATATCGAGCAGCGTAGCCTTCAGCGCACCGTCCGAACACTCAGCCTCATATGCCGTCAGATGGCGGACTAAGGTTTTCGGGATAGATGCATTCACGCCGTACATCGACATATGGTCGCCGTTATAGGTCGCCCAGCCGAGTGCAAGCTCGGAAAGGTCGCCTGTTCCGATGACTATGCCGTTTGTCTGATTTGCAATGTCCATAAGGATCTGCGTGCGCTCCCTTGCCTGCGAATTCTCGTAGGTGACGCTGTGGTCGGATTCATCGTGACCGATATCCGAAAAATGCTGACGCACGGCGGCTGTGATGTTAATGTCACGGAATGAAACGCCGTATGCCTCCGCAAGGGTGCAGGCGTTGCTTTTTGTGCGCTTTGTTGTGCCGAAGCAGGGCATAGTTACTGCGGTTATGCCCTTTCTGTCCAGTCCCAGCATATCGAATGCGTGAACGGCAACGATAAGCGCAAGCGTCGAGTCAAGACCGCCCGAAAGACCGATAACTGCGGACTTGCAGCCTATGTGCTTCAGGCGGACGGCAAGCCCCGTTGCCTGCATGGAGATGATATCCTCGCAGCGTTCGGCAAGCTTTTCACGGCTCTGCGGAACGAACGGCATCTTGGCAAACCTCCTTGAAAGCTCAGTTTCACGGATATCCATGGAAAATCTGACGGTGCGGATAGTGCTGTCGGGAGCTTTTCCGCACATAAATGTCGTTGTGCGGCGGCGCTCGGAGAATATTCGCTTTACATCTATCTCGGAATAGGTTATTCCCGTCGTGAATTTCTTGCTTTCGGCGATGACAGTTCCGTTTTCGGCGATGATATTGTGTCCCGCAAAAACCATGTCCTGGCTGGATTCGCCGAAGCCTGCGCTCGTGTAGATATATCCGCAGATGGATGACGCAGACTGAGATGTCACAAGCTGCCTGCGGTAATCAGCCTTTCCCGCAGCTTCATCGGACGCTGACGGATTGCATATTATGGCAGCACCGTTCACCGCAAGCTCGGCGGACGGCGGACAGGGTACCCAGAGATCCTCGCATATCTCGGCTGATATCGTCAGCTCGGGGATATTTTCGCAGGCAAATATTATCCGTCCGACGGGGATAGGTTTGACAGACTTTCCCGCCAGAAACGTTATCTCGGAGGATATCCCGCGTCCCGAGGAGAAGTGTCTTGCCTCATAAAATTCGGAGTAATTCGGGATATTTTCCTTCGGCACAAATCCGAGGATATTTCCCCTGTACAGAAAAGCGGCGCAGTTCAAAAGCTTGTTTCCGAACCTGAGCGGCAGACCGACAACTGCGATAAGACCGAGCTTTGTGGTTTCATCGGCAATTTTCAGCAGATTTTTTTCGGCGGAATCGAGCAGCCGCTGCGACAGGAAAAGGTCGCCGCAGGTGTAGCCCGTGATGCAAAGCTCGGGGAAAACTGCGACGGAACAGCCCTTGCTGTCGGCATTTTTCATCATATCTATAATTCTTTCGGTGTTTGCGGTGCAGTCTGCGGCACGTGTTTCGGGCGTGCAGGCGGCGCAGCGGATAAAACCGTCCTTCATTGAAAAACATTCCTTTCGGTCAATTCATGCTCTTATTATACAACATTTTTTTCCGATTATCAACCGTATAAATGAAAAAGCCGACAGCAAAAACTGTCGGCAAAACCTTCATAACAGCTGATTTTTATAGTCGCTCCGGACGACCGACTCTATGCGGAAGATCTTCCGCACCGTGCTGCTATACTTTCAAGCAGCGGTGAACTTCGGAGTTTCGGATACGCCCCATTGTTTCCAATGTGCCCCTCAAGTGTCAGCCGCACTGAGAAATGCTGCGGACAACATTTCCTGATGCTATTATATCCGATTTTGCCTGATAAGTCAATATTTTTTTTGATTATTTTACTTTTCTTTGATGATAAAGCAAGTGCGCAGCCGTTTTTTTGCGGAATGCACAGCCAAGTCCCGCTTGGTGACGATAATATTTCCCACTGCCCAACCGTGTCCCACGCCGATATAATGCGTCAGGATCTTTCTCTGTTTTCTACAAATTGACGGCATAATATCATTGCTGTATTGTAAGCTTTGCATATTGCCCGAATATGCCGAAAAAATCATAATGAAATTGTTGTTATAGTGACGATATATCGGCAAATAATGTGTGAAAATATATGCATAATGCATAAAAATATCTATTAAAAAATAGGAGATGTGAATTTGAAATCCGACCGAAAAAGTAATATAATCCCAATATAGAACACGAAAGGAGCCGATAAAAATGGCTGAAAGATATGAACTTAACAAAAACCTTGCACAGATGTTAAAGGGTGGCGTTATAATGGACGTTACAACTCCCGAACAGGCAAGGATAGCAGAGGCGGCAGGCGCATGTGCGGTAATGGCGCTTGAAAGGATCCCCGCAGATATCCGTGCGGCGGGCGGTGTTTCGAGAATGAGCGACCCGAAGATGATAAAGGGCATTCAGAACGCTGTTTCCATACCTGTTATGGCTAAGTGCAGGATCGGTCATTTTGCTGAAGCTCAGATACTCCAGGCGATCGAGATAGACTACATTGACGAGTCCGAGGTGCTTTCGCCTGCCGATGACAAGTATCATATCGACAAAAGGCAGTTTGATGTGCCTTTCGTATGCGGCGCAAAGGATCTCGGCGAGGCACTCAGAAGAATAAACGAGGGCGCATCCATGATAAGAACAAAGGGCGAGCCGGGAACGGGCGATGTTGTTCAGGCTGTACGCCACATGAGAATGATGCAGAGCGAGATAAGAAGGCTCACATCAATGTCCAAGGACGAGCTTTACGATGCGGCAAAGCAGCTTCAGGTGCCTTATGAGCTTGTGCAATATGTTGCCGAGAACGGAAAGCTCCCTGTTGTAAACTTTGCGGCAGGCGGCGTTGCAACTCCCGCAGATGCTGCTCTTATGATGCAGCTTGGCGCAGAGGGCGTATTTGTCGGCTCAGGCATATTCAAGTCGGGAAATCCCGAAAAGAGGGCGCAGGCTATCGTCAAGGCTGTAACGAACTACAATGATGCGGCTATGCTTGCAGAGCTTTCCGAGGATCTCGGCGAGGCTATGGTCGGCATAAACGAGCAGGAGATAGAACTTCTTATGGCTGAGAGGGGCAAGTAAAAATGGCTGTAATTGGCGTGCTTGCGCTCCAGGGCGCATTTGCGGAGCATATAAAGATGCTTTCGGAGCTTGGTGCGGAATGCTTTGAGATACGTCAGCCGAAGGATATTGAAAGGCAGTCTGACGGGATCGTTATCCCGGGCGGCGAAAGCACCGTGCAGGGCAAGCTGCTCAAGGATGAGGGACTTTTCGCGCCGCTGCAGGAAAAAATCCGAGCAGGTCTTCCCGTCCTGGCTACCTGTGCCGGCATGATCCTCCTCGCTGAGCATCTGGAAAATGATGCGAACACATGGTTCGCTACGCTTCCTGTGACGGTTCGCAGAAATGCCTATGGCCGCCAGCTCGGAAGCTTCATCACCACGGCGCCGGTCAAAGGCGTGGGCGACGTGAAGATGAATTTTATCCGCGCCCCCTACATCGCCTCTGCATCGCCTGACGTAGACATCCTCGCAACGGTGGATGACCACATCGTCGCTGTCCGCTATGGAAAGCAGCTCGCGCTCTCCTTCCATCCCGAGGTCGGACATGATGACCGCATGCACCGGCTGTTTCTTGATATGATTGGGGACTAGGGACTAGGGACTAGGGATTAGGGATTAGGGATTAGGGATTGGGGATTGGGGATTGGGGATTGGGGATTGGGGATTAGGTTTGCGATACGAGAAAACCGCTGGTTTCAAACCTCTGCGGCGCTTCCATATTTTTATGCGCCGCACCACCATTTCGCATTTCTCATTTCTAATT
>OLGV01000500.1_pt1 | contig 16310 bp, 17 predicted proteins | sample 1605761 | NCBI WGS metagenome assembly OLGV01 (sample SAMN03283245) | human gut metagenome | biome: human-associated habitat; material: feces | host: Homo sapiens | place: Peru | collected 2012
AGATACAGTGGCATTATAAGCCCCGAAGTCGTGCCAAAATAAAAAGCATAAGCATTAACGTCACATCAATCCTGACCCGATGTGACGTTACAGACTTCGGATAAAATTGAGAAACAACAGGTCGCCTTCGTTGTATCTGAAATTTTATTTTGTTCCGATAGAGCGGAGCTTGCGCACCGCCGGGGATCAAACAAAGAAATTGCTCTTTCGGTGTCGGTATTTTTCCTGTGAAAATATCAAAAAACAGAGGATCCGAATGATTTTCGAAAAAGTGATATATCACGCAAAATAATTTCGAAATTCGCAGTTCTTAAACCACGCAGATACGTTGTTTGCGAGATGAATTTCGAAAATTTCGAAAAATTCGTAATTCAAAATCGGGTCAATTTTAAAGAAATTCGAAATTACAAACCGCATAATTATGAGGTTTTTGGCACTTGTTTCAGCTGTCGCTTCAAAATTGCTCCGAAATCGGGGAAGAGCATAAGGGCGTGTGTCACGTCGGTTTTATATTGTCGTGATCGGCATGGGGAAAATGATAAGCAAATCGGGCTTCTTTTGGGGCGAAATCTGCGCATCGGCAAGGGTGAGCCAATAAAATATACGCTGTCGTTTTAAAATCGCTTTTTGTGCAAAATATACAAAGAGCGATGTTTTTAAAAGTTGATAAAAAATAATCCTAACGGCGAACAGTTTTGAAAATATTGCTTACAATTGCACATCAGAATAAATTTTGAATAAAATATTAATGTAGAATTTTCTTTCGGGATATTGACAACGCTATATGATCTGTGATACACTGAACCTGTAATCAATTTTTCATTCATTGCTGCCATACATTTGATTCAGACATTTTAAGGAAAACGACAATCTTTTCAATATAAAAAAGAATCCACAGTTGTCTGAATCCGTATCGGTGCAGCTGTGGATTTTTATATATTATGAATACGCTTTTTATTCTTTGACAATATTATACATCAAGAGGTGACATTACAATATGAATATCAATTTCAATGAGATCACAAATGAGGCTGATATCTGGCTTACTGCAAATGAAAAAAACAATGAAATGATAACTGAGCTGCTTGGAAGCATTTACGCTGACTGCAAGAAAAAGAACTGCAAGGTGACAGTTTTTATCTCAGGCAAAAAGGATCTGAACGGCACAGTGCTGCCATTGCTTATGAATCAGCTGAATGGCGGTGCATCTGCCTGAAAAAGTCGGAATCTGTCTGTCGGGAGATGCCCTTTTATTTCCTGTTGACCTGTCTGCATACAGCGTGATACTATAATAATCGAAAGGACGTGATACAATGAATGCGCCGATTGCGGCTTACTGCCGAATTTCCGTTGATGAGGAGATAGGCAGGGAAAATACTTCGATCGAAAATCAGAAAAGTATTATTTCCGAATATATCGCTTCATATTTTCCCGAAAGCAGTGTTGATTATTTTGAGGACCGTGACCGATCAGGCTACACCTTTGAACAGCGTGAGGGTTATCAGGAAATGCGCAAGGGTCTGATGAGCGGGAAATACAAGGTCCTTATTATTAAGGATTTTTCCCGTTTTTCAAGACGCAACAGCCGCGGGCTTGCAGAGCTTGAAGATCTCAGAGACAGCGGCATACGCATTATTTCGATAAACGATAACATTGATTATCCTGCCGATGATGAATGGCTTCAGATACAGTTTCGCTTTCTGATAAATGAGATGCCTGTCACTGACACAAGCAAAAAGGTGCGCAAGGTGATCGAAAACCGTCAGAAGGACGGGAAATGGATATGCGCTGTTCCATATGGATACATCATGACCGACAGCAAGGCAATGACCTTCGAGGTGAACGGGAAACAGGCAGAGGTCGTCCGCATGATATTCAATATGTACTTATCGGGAATGGGTTACAAATCCATCGCAAAGAAGCTTACGGGAATGAATATCCCGACAGCAAGGCAGGACGAGATTGTCCGCCGTGAAACTATGGGACGATCTACAACTCTGAAAAGCAGCAATTGCTGGAGCATCGTTTCGGTCAGCGACATACTCCGCAACGATTTTTATATCGGTACACTTCGTCAGCATAAATACAGCCGCCGAAAAATCAACGGTGATGATATTGCGATTCCCGAAGATAAGCATATTGTCATTGAGAATAATCACACTCCAATAATTGACAAAGCCGTTTTTGAACAGGTGCAGGAACAGCTTGCGGTTCGTTCCCGTTCAAATTACAGGGGAATCAAAAAATACAGAACGGATTATACGGGATATCTCTACTGCGGCGACTGCGGCAAGCCTATGTCATCAATGAGCCGTCCCGATCTTCCGCCTGCTTACAGATGCAGCACATATACCAGGCAGGGCAAGTCATTCTGTGCATCGCATCATATCAGGATAGACAGGCTTGATGATACGCTGAAAAAATATATAGCAAAGCTTCGGGATAATGCCGTTCTTATATCGGAAACTCTGGACAGGCTTCTTTCCGAGCAGCAGCGGAAAAATGTTCCGGATAATACGCCTGAGATTATTGACCGTCAGATTGCTCAGTTAAAATCCGAGCTTGCTGCTGCGGCGACCCAACGGATAAGGGATATTATTTCAAATCCCGCACAGGAGGAGCTTATCAATGAAACCTATGACAGTATAATTTCCGCACATTCCGAAAAGATAAACGGTCTGAAAACGCAGCTGGAGCTTATTTCAAAGCGTGATAAGGCTGTAAAGGAAACAAATAAGGCTGCGGCAACAACGGTCGGCATACTTGAACGGATCCTCAGAAAGGAGAGGCTGGACAAAGCGGATATCGGAAATATGATCGACAGGATAACCGTTTATGAAGATCACATAGAGGTGGAGCTTCTGGCGGATATAGATGAAATAATTAATGCGGAAACTAAGCTTGCTGCGCAGAAAAAACGCATAGATACGGCATCTGACGAGTGTGTAACTGTTATCAGTGAAGGCGACCCTCTGGAGATCTACACCAGCAGTGACGGTGAAGTTATCTTCAAGAAATATTCGGCGATAGGTGAGATGGCGAATTCAGCATCTCAGGTGGCAGAGGTAGTGACAAAGCTTGCAAATTGTCCGACAGTTGTATTTGACAGGGATCACGTCGTTGCGGTGGCGGGCGTGCAGAAGAAGGAATTCAACGAAAGACGCATATCCCACGGGCTGGAAGAATTTCTTGAGAGCAGAAAAAGCTACGTCTGCTCATCTCCCGAGGACGAGAAGGTGTTTCCCGTCGAGGGCATTGACCGCCCTGCGATAGCATGCACGCCTATCCTTTCTTCGGGCGATGTGACCGGTGCGGTCGCTTTCCTTTCTCCGTCAAACGATGCGACTGCGAATGAGGTGCAGAAAAATCTCATTCAGGCAGCGGCTCAGTTTCTTGGCAGACAAATAGAAGAATAAAAGCTGAAGTCCCGCAGACTGTCTTGTTCGGCGATCTGCGGGACTTCATCTTTTTATAAATGCAGGATTTTCGGTATGATCTGTGCGCTATTCAGCTTTTCTTTTTTTCACTGTTTATTACCCGGATATAGCAGGCGATGAACATTATGACCGCCGCCGCATTGCCCGATGTCTGACTGAAGGCATAATCCGCAGTGATGATATCGGGTGATATCATACGGCGTATATCGGGTATGGCAAGCAGTATGATCTGCCATGTCAGGGCATGAAATACCGCCATCTTTTTCGGCATATAAGTGCGTCCCGAAACAACTGCGGCAAAGCTTCCGATCATAAGTGCGGCTATGGGGATATAAAGCAGATATTCCGCACCGATAAATCTGTTATAATAGCTGTCCACTGCTTTTATTGCGGTTTCTCTGTCAAATTCCGCAGAAAGGAAGGCTATCCAGTAGGAAAGCGAACCGATGAAGAAATGGAGTGCCGCACCTGAGCATATATAGCCGATGCCGCCGTATTTCACAAGAAAGCGGAGCTTTTTGCATTCCGGCTTTATTATGTCGTGCATTGCCTTTACGCCGAAAGAATAAAAAAACATTCCCAGTATTCCCGTTACCAGCAGGAAAACAGGCCGCCAAAGCCCGTAGCTTCCGTTCATGTAGGATTCCCTGACATACAGTCCGCTGTCGGAATTGTTCGGGGCGATGAGGCTGAGCGAAAGGTCGCCTGCTGCCATAAGCGCCGCACCCAGCGCTCCAAGCAAAGCGTCACGTTTGAAGCATTTTGTATTGAGTTCCATTATTATCCCTCCTGCAAGTTTGGTTAGCGTATGCTAATTTTACCATGCAAAAGGGAGATTGTCAATAGTTTTATAAGATGAATTTTTGCATTGTCGGTTGAAAAAGCACCCCGCGGACCGTCCAATAAGGCGATATGCGGGGTGCAATGTTTTTATACTCCGAACGCTTCTCTGTTCGTGCAGCAGCAGATGTCGTCGCATCCTGACATCATTTCGCAGAACTTTTCTATTCTGTCCCAGTTATTGTCGCCGTCAAACTCATAGCTGTGTCCCCATACATAGAAAACAGCGGGTTCTTCGGGCTTTATTGCCTTGAATATCTCGCCCAGCTCAAACAGCCTGTCGTTGTTGTGATGGCAGGTCGCCATATATCTCAGCAGTTCGGTCTGATGTGCAAAGCCCTCAGTTGTGCGTGTGGTCCTTGCATACTTGATCCCGTGCTTTTTCAGTGCCTCGACAACTCTGTCGTCATACTGACCGTAGGGATAAGCAGCGCCGACTATCTCGCAGCCGAACATATCCGAAAGTGCCTTGATATCGCCGCCGATCTCCTCGTCAAGCTCAGCGTCGGAGAGGTCGAAGGGGAAAGGGTGAGTTTTGAAGTGGCAGGCGATCTCATGTCCCTTGTAAATATCGCCGATCTCTTCTCTTGTCATTCTTGCGACGTGAACGCCCTTGAAATCCCAGCAGCTTTCATTGCTCATAATTCCCGAATTGAGATTAAAAGTGCATTTCATTCCGTATTTGTTGAAGATCTCAACAAGTCTTTTATCCTGACTGATGCCGTCATCATAGCTGAATGTCAGGAATTTTTTCTGTTCGCCCATTTTATACATTCCTTTTTTGGATAATTTTACTTTGTGTGATGCGAAGCTTTTCCGCAAGACCGCAGCTTTTGCTTTATCTGTAAAAAAGCCCTCCTGTGGAACAGCGATCCCCATAAGCCCAAGTGTGTCCCACGGCGATATAATGCGCCGCGCAGCTTATTTTCCCAGCGGGAATATCTTGTCCTCAGCGATCTCGGACATTCTGTCAGCAGCGGGCTTGAGGTCGTCAAAGCCTCCGCAGTTGTCAACGCCGTTCGATGTCCATGCAAGAGCGCCGTTCCAGCCGTTGTTGAAAGCGTTCTCGTATTCCTGAGCAACAGTGCGTCCGCTTTCGCTCAGTACGGCAAATTCGCCGATAACAGCGGGCTTTGTTCCGTCCAGACCGAAATCTGTGGGAGATTCCTCAAACGGATAGCCCATAGAACCGTTCTGCCAGAAATAATAGTGTGTGGAATAGAAATCGACATAAGCCTTGTCGCCTGCAAGCTCCTTCATATGCTCATCGGAGATCATATTTCCCTGGAACTTGTCGGAGTTGTACTTTATCATTCCGAGGCCTACCGTAACGAGTGTGTCCTCAGACTTTTCGTGGATAGCAGCCGATACCTTTGCAAAGAAGTTCGACATCTTATCCCAGCCGATCCTTCCGCACTCAGCGTTCTCGACTACCCAGTCGGGTTCGTTCATAAGATCGATAGCCCAGAGATAAGGCTCGTCTGCATATCTGTCCATGAATACATTAACATATTTGTCGATATAGCTCTGAATGAGTGTGTCGTCCTGAACGAGCATTCTCCACTGCTCAGCACCTGAGTTTCCGTCCTTAAAATGGTCAAAGGAGAGGAATGTTGGCATGAGATAGATGTGATGTTTTTCGGCAATATCAAACAGCTTGTCAAGATCCTGCCAGTGCTTTTCGTTGACTTCCTTGACTTCGCCTGTGGATTTCAGGCGGATAGCCGTCTGACCGTTGCAGTTTATCCATACTCTTGAAGCGTTGATGCCGGCATCATGCAGCTTGGAGAAGTGTTCGTCCCAGAATGCTTCGAAATCTCCGCCGAAGTCGTTCCAGTTGTCCCAAGGGGTGTTTACGCCGTTTATCCAGATCTCTTTGCCGCTGACTGTGAATTTTGTTCCGTCGATCCTGATCTTCACATCATCGGAAGCGGAAGCGGAAACAGCATCGGCTGCAGCTGCGGTAGTGTCAGCAGACTGAGCATCGTCTGTGTTTTCCGTATCGGATGCAGTCTTTCCGCAGGCGGAAAGCAGCAGAGATGCAGCAAGCGTCAGAGCCAGTGCCGCACACTTAATGTTATTTTTTCTCATAATAAAACGTTCCTTTCGGTAATTATCAAAAATATTATAACACATTAAAAAAAATTTTTCAACTGAAAATATGAACATTTATCCGTAAGTGAACTGTTCGTTCTGAGTGAAGCCGATAGCCAGCACTTCAAAATCCTTGTCCTCGGAGCCTTCGGACATTCTTATCTCTATCTCCATATCCATAGGGTCGAGATTTGAGATGACTCTCTCCGCAACGGGATTGTACCAGCCGTCGGGATCGTTTGCATTTATCGTGTAAACACGTTTGCCGTCACGGAAGATGTCGATGCTGCCGACATTTTCGCTGTTTTCCTGTTTATATACGATGAAAAGCGAGTTTGCATTCACTTTGAATTTCAGCCCGCCGCCTTCCGTGCTGCCGCTGTATTTCCAGCCGTTTTTAAATCCCGCAACAGTAGTTCCGACATTCGGGTCAAAGCAGCCCGTTCCGATAAGCTCGATTCCGTCTGTATCGCCGATAGTCGATGCTTCCGCCATTGACGCATTATCGTAATCCTGACTGTATTTGAAGATGGGAGGCATTTTATATTCCTCCGAAACATCGCTGCGGGACATTTCCTCGTCAAAATAGTGCGAAATGAACTCAGCGACAAGCTTGTGGCCTTCCTTGTGCGGGTGCGACTGATCGTTCGAGTAATCGTCCCAGACCATGCGTCCCGCCTCAAATTCGGGGTTGATCGCATCTCCGACGCTTATCATAGGCAGATCGTAATAGCTGCCGATCTCGCTCATATGCTCCTGACAGGTGTAGCCGTTCTCAAGCACGGTGAATAGCAGAATGACCGCAGGCTCATTTTCCCGGGTCAGTATCGTGCGGATCATGTCCTCATAGCTTGCCTTATGCATGATATCCTGCGCATCGTTCACGGCGAATTCAATGAACACGATATCCGCATCATGCGAAAGCACGTCCCTTTCAAGACGCAGATTTCCAAGCACGGACGGAGTTCCCGCAAGTCCCGCATTCACGTACCTGACGTTATCCCCAGTGCCGAAACGCTCAGCGATATTTTCATAGCTGAGCTTAGCCCAGCAGTCCTCGCTGCCTGCGTTGAATCCCTCTGTTATCGAGCCGCCTATATAGGCTATCGTTGTTTCCTCGCCGCTCTGCATCTGCGCTATTTTTGCACGGATACGAGTGTCGTTTCCAAGACTCACGAGCGAGCGTCCCGCCATTTCATCATGCGGATCTTTCGGTGCTTCGGAAACAGCTTCGCTTACAGACTGCACGGATGTTTCCGTCACATTTTCGGCATTTCCGCCCGAGCAGCCGCATAACAATACCATTGAAACCGCTGCTGCCGAGGATATGAGATTTCTTATCTTCATAAATATTTTCCTTTTCGATAATAGGCTGCTGCCGTGCATCACACGTCAGCAACATTTGTGAGTATACCTGCTTCGGACATATTTAAAACGCCGAATGACGGCGCAAGACCGTCCCTCGGGAGAGCGCAGCTTCCGGGGTTCATGAAATATATTCCGTTCTCATAGCTTTCGTGGCGCATATGAGTGTGTCCGAAAAGGGCAACGGTGCAGTCATTGTCGGAAGCGATATCTCCGAGAAAATCCACTCCGCTTTTTACTCCGTGACGATGCCCGTGGACTGCGATAATGTCGCCGTAAGGCGTTTCTATAACGAGTGACGGGGGCGCAAAGGAGGCATGGTCGCAGTTTCCGCAGACGTATCGTATATCTCTGTCGGGATAATCTGCTTTCATTTTTTCGACTTCTCTTTCGCCGTCTCCGAGAAAGATGAACATATCAGCGTCAGCAGTCCGGTCCATGATGCTCTGGACGGCGGCATAGCTTCCGTGTGAGTCTGACATAACAATGATCTTCATAACCGAAATTCCCCCAGTAAATGAACAAAATATCATCACGCCGCATAATATAGGTTATGCAGCTGCGGATACTTCCCATAAAAATCCGCATTATTTCATACAATATCAAATAATATGATAACATATCCAGTCTTTTTTTAAAGAACATACTATACAACTTGCTGTAAATTTATTATTAATAAGAAGGGAATTTTGTTTATGAACAACAATTTGAACAATGCAGATCCCAAAAAAATGAACGAACTTCTGGGTATTCTGAGTGCAAAGCTGAATATTCCCGCAGAGCGGCTTGAAAAGGAGCTTGCCGAGGGGAAATTTGATAATGCGCTTAAAAATATGCAGCCCGAAGCGGCGGCGAAATTCAGCTGCATACTGAAAAATCCGAAGCTTGCCGAGCAGATCATGTCCGCTCCGCAGGCGCAGGCACTTTACAGAAAGCTGACTAAATAACGCTCCGCTGACATGGGAGGGGAGGTGTCCGCATGGACGATATCACAAGCAAGATACAGTCTATCCTGAATGATGAGGAAAGCATGAAGCAGCTGAACGAACTTGCGGATATGCTCTCCTCGGGAATGCAGTCCGACGGGGCATCGGCGGATAACGGCGGTCAGACGGGAATGCCCGATCTTTCGGCACTTTTCGGCAGCATTGGCGGCGGACAGAGCAGCGACGGATCGCCGTCATCTTCGTCATCTTCATCATCGGACGGCGGACTTTTCGGCGATATGGACATAGGCACGATCATGAACATAATGTCAGCCGTTTCCTCAGCGGATACCGACAGCAGGGAAGCCTCGCTGATACTTGCACTGAAGCCGTATCTCAGCGAAAAACGCCGAAAAAAGGCGGACAAAGCCGTGAAAATGCTGAAGCTCCTGGCTATTTATACAGCCCTGCGTGAACAGGGTGTTCTGAACGGATTTTCACTTTAAGGGGAGGCGAGAGGTATGCCCGAGCAGCGGAACAGACCGTATTTCCGTCAGATGAACAACATGAATATGCGTCCCGCACCGCAGAGAATGCCGCCTTCGGGTATGGTGCGCAGCCAGTCGCCCGCACGGCTTGAGCCTGTTTCTTCGCAGAAGCCGCCCGTAGATTCGTCACCAAAGGAAAAACCGTCCGAAAAAAAGACTGCCGCCGCACCCGAAAACGGTGCAGCGGCAGCAAGAAATCCGGTTTCTTCTGTTTTTGCTTCAGAGGACAGCCTCCTGATCCTGCTGATCCTCTATCTTCTGTACAAGGAAAAGGCAGATATGAAGCTGCTTCTTGCCCTTGCTTATATCATGCTGTGATTACCTCTCACAGAATTCGATTTCCACACAGTCGCCCCAGCTCTTGTCGATCATTCGTCTTACGTTTGCAGTGACTCCAATCACAAAGTCGGGAAACATTAACTTGGAAATGATGGTATTTTCCGTGATCTTTCCGTCAAAAGTAATTCTCGCTTTTATTTTTTCAGTATTGATGAAGTGCGATGTAATTTCCGGAGGGATCTCAACAAAAGCACCGCTCAGCCTCGGAACTCTTCTGATTTCTCCGGTAAATATATACTTAGTCGGCACGCATTTTTAACCTCCTTCTCCCGCCGAACATACCTCTATTATAAGTCATTTTTCCGATGGTTTCAAGGTTCTGCGGATAATTAATCAGAAATTTTATTATTTTGAACAAATTTTTATCCGGCTTTTTGGAACGGTTATATATTTTTGCTTTTTCGGATGTCGGCAGTACCCCGCAGAAGTCCCAAAATCGACACTTTGGACGGATTTTCGGACATTTGATGCCACACTGTTCCGTTAACAATTTCTGCGATAATTTGCAGATAAAAATATAAATAATTGTTGACTTTTTGATAATCATGCTGTATAATAATCATAACAATTACTGCGGAGTTTGTACTTGCGTGATATCCGCAGCTGTCTGATACTAAGGAAACGCTGAATAAATCGCTTCGCATTATTCGGCTTTTTCCTAAGGAAAGGTAAAATTGCTGAAATGGCTTCATTTATGAAAGTTGCGGGCAGCACTGCTGCTGTTCTGGGTGCTGCGGCACTTATTTTTTACTGCGTTCCGAACAGGGACATGAAGATCGCCGATCTTATCGACACTGTGTCATACAGGGAGATCGGATTCACCGAGCCTTCAAAGGATAAGCTGATGAAGGATTTTGACCAGTTTACGGACGTTCTGCTGACGGGCATACCAAATATCGAAGATGGCAGAAAGGTGTTCGGCTATTCATTTGCGGACAAGATGGACGATTACCGCAGGATGGCTGAAGACTGCGAAAATGCATTTGATTTCTACTGCCTTCTCGAGGGAATATGCGCAGATGTCCCGAACTGCCATACAAATATGAATTATGCACAGGGAAACTATTATTTTTCGACGCTCTGCTTCAATTCCGAACATGCTCTTGCATCTCCGAACGTAAGGGGAAGGGCGGACGCATGGTATGATTATCTCGGCGAAAAGATGAAGGATTACTATGAAAACAGCGATATGCTGATATATCTCTACGCTGACGGACATTACATGAATATTGAATACATGGATATGGATCTCAGAAATGAGTACGGCGCTGAAATACTTGAAATTGACGGCGAGCCTGTTTCGGATTTCGTGGAAAAGAATATGTTCTCAACAAAGCTCCGCTATGATTTCAAGAATAACAAAGCATTCCGTGACTCATTTACGCTGAATGTATCGGGCATAGGCGAGGAGCATACCGCACTTATGGCAATGGACGACGGAACGGAATGCGAAAAGACCGTCTGGTACAGCCTTGCGCAGGACATTGCGGGAAATGAGGCGTACTTCTACTGCTCCGACCTGAAGAATTATGATTTTGAGTCGGATATGCAGGAGGCTGACGACGATTCGTTTGAGTATGAATATATAGATGAGAGTGACACGCTGTATATCAATCTGCTGAGCTTCAATTATTTTTCGGGAACAAAGCTTTACGATCTGATGGCAGAGTATGCGGACAGTACGAACATCATTCTCGATGTGCGTGACAACGGCGGCGGGATCACGGGATTCTGGGAGGAAAACATCTATGAGCCGCTGTTTTCCGATGAGCTTAATATAGAAAATGTTTCTTATCTTGAGCTTAATCATTACAATAAAAATCCTTTCGGCGACCTGTGGGAGAGCTGTTATTATTCGCATCGGCGGATAAATGCAAACGAACTGCCTTTCAGCACCGACAGCACATATCCATGGTATAAATTCATGGAATCTGCTTCATATACCGGCGAGTACAGCGGCGATAAGGAAAATGACAGGAACATCTACATACTTGCGGGAAGAAATTCCGCATCGCTGGCAGATGAGTTCGTGCATTACTTCAAGACGAATGACCTTGCAGTTGTGATCGGCGAAAATACGATGGGCGAGGGCATCGCTCCGACTTATATGTGCAGCCTGCTGCCCGAAACGGGACTTCTTTTCAACTATTCGCCGTTCGTTGCATTCAATTCCGATGGGAACGACAATTCTATCTACGGCACAGAGCCTGACATCTATGTTACGCTTACACCCGATGATTATCTGATCAACAGAAAGATACGCATGGACGGCGGGGACACGCTTATTTACGAAAACCGCCTGAAATGGGATACAGAGCTGAAATATGTTCTGGCACTTGCCGAGGAAAACGCTTCAAAAGAAGCCGCATGACAAAAACATGATACCGCTGTCTGCATAGCTTTCGGGAAATACGCTGTTGTTTTAGTGTAAAATCCGAAAGATAGCTTTGCAGGCGGCGGATTTTTCTGTCTAATTTCACAAAAATATGCCCGTTCTCTTTACATTCCGCACAAAAGGATATATAATGTTAATGTGTTAAATCAATAGCATATCAGCCCGATAAACGGGCATATCAAGGAGAATGAGAATTATGAAAATGAAGAAGATCTTAGCAGCTGTTCTCGCAGCAGCTTCAATGACAGCAATGCTCGCAGGCTGCAGCAGCTCGGGCGATTCCGCTGAGACAACAGCAGCAGAAACAACAGCAGCCGCTGACGGTGAGACCGCAGCTGAGGGCGATACTGAGGCAGCTTCCGCTGAGGACAAGTCCCTCGAAAACGTAAAGGCTAACGGCAAGTTTATCCTTGGTCTGGACGACAGCTTCCCTCCTATGGGCTTCCGCGATGAAAACAACGAGATCGTCGGCTTCGATATCGACTGCGCTAAGGAAGTTGCTTCCAGAATGGGCGTTGAGCTTGTTATCCAGCCTATCGCTTGGGATTCAAAGCAGATGGAGCTTGATTCGGGCAATATCGACTGCATTTGGAACGGTATGTCCATCAACGAGGAGAGAAAGGAAGCTATGAACCTTTCCGATCCTTACCTGAAGAATGACATGGTATTCGTTGTTCTCGGCAGCTCCGATTATCAGTCTCAGGCTGACCTTGAGGGCAAGAACATCGCAGTTCAGAACGGTTCTTCCGCTCAGGAGATCCTCGAGGCTTCCGATTTTGCTGCTAAGGCAGGTTCTATCGCAGGCTATGACGACAACGTTACAGCATTCATGGATCTTGATGCAAACGGCGTTGACGCTGTATTCCTAGATTCAGTTGTTGCTAACTATTTCATCACAGAAAAGCAGAAGGATTACAGAGTTCTGAGCGATGTTCTCTATGAGGAGGAGTACGCTATCGGATTCCGCAAGGGCGATCAGGCTCTCAGAGATGAAGTACAGAACACTCTGAACGATATGAAGGCTGACGGCAAGCTCGGCGAGATCTCCACAAAGTGGTTCGGCAGCGACGTTACCGTTATCGGCGAATAATTTTTTCGGATAGTGATAAAGTCCTGCGGGCGCAAAGGTGTCCGCAGGATTTTTTAATTTTCACTTAATATATTATACGGCATAGGTTCATTCTTTGCTGTTACAATGGATTTCGTGAAAAAATTTACGGGAGATATGTAAAATGAGCAGCTTGACGTTCCGTCAGGGATTTACCCACGGGATACCTATTTGTCTGGGATATTTTTCGGTTTCCTTCGCTTTCGGCATGATCGCCGCCGAGAGAGGCTTTCCGATAATTTTCCCTATCCTTATTTCAGTTACTAACCTCACAGGCACAGGTCAGTTTGCGGGCATGGAGCTTGCTGCGGCAGGAGCGGCAATATCCGAGATAGCATTCACCGTGCTGATAATAAATCTTCGCTATATGCTGATGTCGCTTTCCGTTTCGCAGAAATTCTGCGAGAATTACCCGATGAGAAAGCGCCTTCTTACGGCTTTCGGAATAACCGATGAGATATACGCAGTTGCCGTCCGACAGACGGACAGCCTTTCGCCTGCTTATATGGCGGGGCTGATACTCTGCTCATATGCGGGCTGGGTAGGCGGAACTGCACTCGGTGCGGTCTGCGGAAGCCTGTTCCCCGAGTCGGTGATCTCTGCACTCGGAATTGCGCTTTATGCGATGTTCATTGCGATAATCGTGCCGCCTGCGTCCGAATCAAAACCTGTTCTGCTGATAGTCCTCGGTGCTGCTGCGGTGTCATGCATATTCAAATATGTGCCGTTCCTAAGCCATGTAAGCAGCGGCTGGGTGATAATCATAAGCGGCGTATCAACAGCTGCGCTCGGTGCATGGCTTGCCCCCGATACCTCCGAAGATACCGAGATCCCCGAGGATAAAAAGCGTAAGGAGGAAACAGTATGACAGGCTACATGATAGGCGTTGTGATCGTGATGGCGGCTGTCAGCTATCTGCCGAGAGTTCTGCCTGTGCTGATATTCCGCAAAAAGATCGAGAACAAATTCGTGCTTTCCTTCCTGAAATATATGCCCTACGGCGTGCTTTCGGCGATGATATTCCCTGCGGTGTTCACGTCCTGCGCAAGCCTTGTTTCGTCGATAGTCGGCTGCGTTACGGCACTGATCCTTTCCTTCAAGAAGATGGGACTTCTGCCCGTTGCGCTGATATCCGCAGCAGCAGTTTTCATTACAGAACGCATAATTGCATTTTTATAAGGAGAATTGAATGAACAATATTCTGACAGGAAGATCCTTTGACGCATATAAAACGCTGGGCTGTCATCCGTGCGGTGACGGTCTGAGCTTCACATTCTACGAGCCGAATGCAGAAAAGGTTTCGATATGCTTCGGCGGAAGATCCGTCCCCTGTACCGATATGGGAGACGGATCTTTTCGGTATATTACAGATGAAAATATCGGCGAATACCGCGAAGAGGTCACGCTGAAAACGGGCGAAACGATCAGAAAAGCCGATCCTTATGCATTTATGTCGGCGGATATCCCGAAAAACGGCTCAAAGGTCTGCACGGAAGATTTTTCGTGGACGGACGGCGAATGGCTTAAAAACCGCACGCTCTGCCATGACAAGCCGATGAACATTTATGAGGTGCATGCAGGCTCTTGGCGGAAAAACAGCGGATTTTCCGTGCTTCGTGACGAGCTTGTGCCGTATGCCCGAGAGATGGGCTATACGCACATCGAGCTTATGCCCGTGACCTGCCACCCGAACCTGAATTCATGGGGATATCAGTCGAGCGGGTATTTCTGCACCTGTCCCGCTTTCGGCACGCCCGATGAGCTGAAAGGCTTTGTCGATGCCTGCCATGCGAATGGCATAGGCGTGATATTCGACCTTTCGCTTGTGCATTTTGCGGCTGATGAATGGGCACTCGACCATGCGGACAATGTTGTTTACGGCGGTGAGATATCGCCGTGGGGAAGTCCGGGATTTAATGTGAAGAGTCCGTATGTGCGCAGCTTTTTGCAGTCTGCGGCGGCTTTTGCGGCGGATAGATATCATGCCGACGGACTTCGCATAGACGCTGTTTCCGAGTATATGAACGACGCGGACGGCGAAAAATTCCTGCGCGGGCTGACAGAGGGACTTCATAAGCTTTTTCCGCCGCTCATGCTTATCGCCGAGGATTCTTCGATATCCGAAAAGGTGACTGCCCCCGTGAAGGACGGCGGATTCGGCTTCGATTATAAGCAGAATCTCGGCTGGATGAACGACACTTTTGCATATATGTCAGCACCCGTGTGGTACCGTCCTATGTATGACAATGCGTTTATGGATCCCGCAGGCTATGCGGATAATGCGTCCTATATCCTGCCGCTTTCGCATGATGAATGCGTGCATGAAAAGGGTGCGCTGCCGATGAAAATGTACGGCAGCGAGGAGCAGAAGCTTGCATCGGTGCGTCTGCTTTATCTTTACATGACCTTCTTCCGAGGAAAAAAGCTGTCGTTCATGGGCAATGAGCTTGGCATATTCAGCGAGTGGAGCGAGGACGGCGGACTGGACTTTTCTATCCTAAGAAAGCCCGAAAACAAGGCGTTTCACGAGTATATCAGGCAGCTCAACGTGTTTTATCTGAACACGCCGCTGCTGTGGAAAACAGACGATGAAAACAGCTTTGAATGGCGTGATTTCAGCCGTATCAAATCAGTGTTTGTCGGCAGGAGAACGGGCGGAGGACAGTCGCTGAAGCTGCTGCTGAACTTCTCGCTTTCGCCGCAGACCGTGAATTTTTTCCCCGATGACGATATCTCGGAGATACTCATTGCCACGGCTGACGGTGCGTCCGTTTCACGCATATCGGACGGATATTCGGCTTATCTGCCGCCTGTTTCGGGCATCATTGCGGGGAACATGAAAATCAGGTGAAAAGCGGCTGATTCTGTTGACTTTTTGATCGGTGTTGTGTATAATTATCTTATATGATAAATGTTTTAAGACAGTTTTACAGAATTTACCGAAAGGAATTTACATATGGACGATATGAACAATATGCCGAACGGTCAGCCCGATGATCCCAAGCCCGAAAATAACGAGGGAAGATCGCCCGATCTTACGGAAAACAGCAATAATATCCCAAGCGAAGCAAAGAATGATCCCTATGAGGAAAAGTCCTTCGGCGTGCCTCCGCAGATGCCGTACGGCGGCTATCAGCAGACACCGCCTCCGACTCCGCAGATGTACAATATCCCCTCAAATCTGGGACACGGAAATATCCCGACAAATAATTTCGGCGGGAATGTTCCTCCTTCGGGACAAAATCCGCAGATGCCGAA
>OLGV01000504.1_pt1 | contig 16229 bp, 39 predicted proteins | sample 1605761 | NCBI WGS metagenome assembly OLGV01 (sample SAMN03283245) | human gut metagenome | biome: human-associated habitat; material: feces | host: Homo sapiens | place: Peru | collected 2012
TACTACTACTACTACTACTACTACTACTACTACTACTACTACTACTACTACTACTACTACTACTACTACTACTACTAAGAGTAAGAATAAACATAAAACCTTAGGGGCATCAAGACTAGACCTCACCAGGAAATAGAAAGGGACTAACGTCCCCTTCAACCCCTACGCGGCTTCGCCAGTGTTTCAAACGCTTACACCTGCGGTGTTGCGCGTTAATGAAATTGCGCACCCATTTGGTTTATTATCACTTATCACTCCGGAGAGAAAAGAGAGAAATATATATTCCCAAGGCTACAAAAAAAAATAAATATTTTGTCATTCCCTGTTGACTTTTCACTCTCCCTGTGTTATAATATAAATATAAAGAGAAACAAGGAGGTACCCAATGAGGTTCCAGATGGATTCCAAAAAAGCCACGCGCTCAATCCCCATCCCCCCAGGCGACGCTTTTATCTTCGATACGTTCCCCGATGGCATCAACGACTATCAGCCTACGTCCGATGACGACGCCGTCCTCCTCTCGGGTGATTACGCTGACTTCCTCGCGTCCATCCCTCCCGATCTCTTCAAATAACGAGATCCTCGGGGTTAAGCCGCTTAAGGGTGTTGACGGCCGTGAAGAACGCACGTCGCTGCTTCCCGAGATCACATACATCGCGCATCTTTTTATTATCACCTCCTATTGCGCCTTGTTTCTTTTACGTATTATATGTTACCTCCTATTTTTATTTTTAAGAACACAGTTGCTAGACACCCCGACTGTGTTCTTTTTTTGCTCTCATTGGAAGAAAAAACGGATGCTGACGACGGATGACAACAAAGAAAAAAATAGGTCGCTGACCTGGTTTTGTGGGGCGATCTATTGGTTTTTGGGGCGGGGATGAGTATCGCGTGTATAATATCCCCTGGTGTAATTTCGGCATAATGTGCCCAGGCATTGACCAATCCTGTTTTAATGTGGGGTCGACGGACGATGATTACGGATGATGACATCGAAGAGTGGGGATTGATAACGATTTATTCAATGGTCACTATCGTGAAAACCCAAACTGTCATTCTTTACCAGCAAGCCACAAACCGAGGGGCACGCCGATAAAAATTGTAACCAACACGCTAATTATTGTTTCCATTGTATTTACCTCTTTTAACGGTGGAGTCTGTACCAAGCGAGAATTGCCAATCCAAATATGACAACAATCATTATCCATCCGCCAGCCATTCGCATCACCTCCTTTATCTATAGTTCTTCAAAACAGCATCAGCCGTAATCGCCAACGCACGTTCAGTTGCTTTGTCCAACTCATCTTTCTTCTGTTGAAGCTGTTTAATGAGCTTCGGCAACGCTTTAGTTGTATCACCCCACAAGCGAGAGATATCTTGCCCGATTTGGTTGATTTGTTGAACAATCTCTTGGCTCTGTCCGTCGACAAAGTGCCATTTGGTTATTGACACCCCGTAGATGTTTGTCTTCCAAGTAATCTCCCAATGGTGATCTGCCATTGTGGAGCGCACAGCCGTCGGAGCCGACAATTCGACGAACGAGCTTGGGATGTACAGCACATGATCTGCTAAACCACAACGCCCTTCGGCGCGAACAACGAAAGCTTGTTTCTCATTGAAATCAACTTTTATTTTCTTTTTCACATCGCCTGGAATTTCAAGAACGTTGAAATCATTGTTTGATGTGATGCCTGATTCAAACCAACCACGATTGGTGCGGCAGATGACTCCATCCTTATCGAAAAAGGCAATGTCACAAAGCTCGTAACTTTTGTTGTTGACATCGATTGAGAAGGGGTTGTACCATGTTGAAGTTCTGTAAAGTTTCATTTTTATATCTCCTTTAAAATTGTTTTTTGATGGTTATGCGGTGTGCGTCAAGAACTTGTTCAATAATGCTTGCCAATTTATCACTGTTATAACCGTGTTCTTCAAGATACTCATCGTGAATATCCATTATAGCGTTGATTTCGTCGTCGCTCAATTTGTCAATGGTTGCGCCGTTGAAATACTCATCGAGGACAGTTTTTATATCCTCGAGCTTATAATAAAGCTCAACCATAGTGTGAGTCGAGAACTCTTCGGGTGTGGGAACGTATTTTTGTGCGAATTGTTTTGCTGACATTTCTTTTCCATTGATAATCATATTATTATCTCCTTTAATTTTTTATTATTCGTTGATAGTGAGAGAACATAGAGCGTCGGCGTGAATTTATACTGTTATCAACAACTGATTTTCAACAGCTCCTATGCGTATAACGTCTTTGTCTCCGTGCTTTCCTACGGCAAAGTCTATAGAGCAACCATTTTCAATAACAGTATTTGTTTTGCTGTCATATACAATAGCAAACTGAACACTTCCTATACTTGAATATAAGACTGATTTTAAATCTTTGAGTTTCATAATCAATTGTTTGCTTTCCATTTTTAACTCCTTTCCGGCGGGACCGCCGCCGGTCGGTTTTGTTCTTATTCGTTGATAGTTAAAACATAGAACGCCGGACGACGTCCAAGTTCGGCTGTGTTGCAGTTGTAATAAGTGAACTCGTTGATTGCGGCGTCGAAGTCTCTGCCTGTTGATTCTTTTGTCACCGTCGAGTTTGAGAACCAAGGGCTGTTCGGATTCGCTTTACACGGCAAAACCACGATTGGTCTGCCGAGATTGTAAAGCTTACGAGCTTCGGGTTTGTTGATACGGGTATAATTGAGAGTTGTGTTGTTGAGCATTTATTTATTCCTCCTTTAAATAAGTTCTTCGAATTCTTCAAATTCTCGTGCAAAGTTACGCATTGTTTCTTCGAAGCCGAACCAAGCAAGCAGGTTTTGGTTATACTGATAGAGGGCAAGAGGGTCTTCTTTGTCCCATTTGTCGCCAAATAATTCCGAGGGAACGTAAATGCCACACTCATCCATTGTGTCATAAAGGAGTTCATTGATCTCTTCTTTGTACTCCTCGTAATAGGCGGTTGTTTGGCTGTAATAAATAAGGTGACCAACAAAGCCCGATTGGCACCCGTTATTAAGAACATCCAGAACGATGTTTTTCTTGTCATCGTATTCGTCCCATTCGTTGAGTACGTAATCAATTACGTCTTTCGTCAGTTTTGATGTTGTGTTGGTTTTGAGTTTTGCTACATTTTGTTTCGTGAATTCCATATTCGGTTATCTCCTCATAAATATTCGTGTATAATTTTTTGTTCAAGCGACGCAAACAACTCGGATTCTTCAGGAGTGAAAGCACGAATGATATCGTCGTTTACAGCATCAAACAAAAGATCGATGCCCTCAACCAAATCGAGTATATCGCCGGTTTCAAGGTCTTCGACAACGTCGCGCCCTTTCTCATCTTGTGTAAGGTTAAACCAGCAATCGGTTTTGGTGTCGTGTGATAATTGCATTAAAAAGTTGTATTCTTGATTAGTGATTTGCATATAAGCCTCCTATATTAATTTTGATTACGCCAAATAATTTCATTAGTGTCAACGTCGTCACACGGACTATAGACGACTTCTACACATTTGTCGTGCTGCGCTTTTGACATTGCTTTTGCCATTGATATTGCAACTTCTTTTGTTGCAAACGCGTCATGTGGTGCCAGATCATCCCAACTGTCACCTACGTTAATAACATAATCGTTGGCGGGTTCGGTTTCCTCTTCCTCGTCATCTTCCTCGTCTTCTTCACCGTCATCGTCGGTGTCTTCGTCGTCTTCATCATCGTCTTCTTCCTCGTCCTCGATTCCTAACCACTCGTAAACGGTGTCGGCATCGAACCATAACAAATCATTTAAGTCTGTTTCGTCGATTCCGTCGGGATATAAATCTTCCAAAATCGCTTCAAGTTGGTCAAAGCCTTCTGATCCTTGCTCTTCCCAAATGCGTTGAGCAGTGGTTTCTGCACCACTCCAAAATTTAAAATCTGCCAAACTTTGTTCACTATAAATTTTCATTTTTTATCTCCTTCGAGGTGGCTTATTCAGCCACCTCTTTATTATTTTCTTATTCCTCTTCCCATTGGTCGAGGAGTGAACGAATTTCGTTATCACCGAAGTCTTCGTTATAATCGACGGCATATATCGCAAGTTCGTCAATGTCTATCCACCCATCTTCAACAGGAGCGTTGGATGATTCGAGATTTCCATAGACGTTAACTCGGAAATAACTGTGTATAGGTTCAAACTCCCCATAATACACCGCTCGAGCCAAGTCCCAAGGTTTAAGATAATCCATTACTTCATCGAAGTTATCCATAGGATAGACGGCAGCATCGCCGTCTAATTGTGAACAACACTCGACAAGAGTGTCGTAGCTGAAGCCGTTGATAATGTCACGGATTTGATCAATTTTGTCATTATATTCTGTCATTTTTATGACCTCCTTATTGTTCCATTTGTTCTGCTGCCCATTCATTCATGGGAGTGATGCTTGTCCCACCTACATAGTCAAGACCTTCGGTGTTCTCAAAGTATATTGCTTCTTCAAGAGTATCAAAATACTCTTTCTGAACCACTGTGCGACTACCATTGATTTCATCAAAACACAATACTTGAAAGTTCATTTCGCCACCTCCGCGTTTTTCCAAACAAGGGTGTTATATGTACACCCTTCACTGTCGGTATATACTGAGTAGCCCACTCGTTCAATATCATCAATCTGTCCTTGAATCAACTCGATTACTCGTTTTTCTCCAAGTGTATCGACATACGATGCAAGATACGAATGATAACTGTTAAGTTCGTCGTGGAGAATGGCAGCCGCGTCTGAGCAGCCACCATATCCGTAACACAACAGAGAGTTAATCATATCGATGCATGCTAATTCTTCTTCACGCAGACGATATTTCTTGGGGGGATTACGGTATTTCCCATTGATCCAACCGTAGCCAATGGCTGCGATTTCATTGCTAAGTTGTGACCTTGCGGCCTCTAATTGTTTGTCATTCATTGTGACACCTCCTATTAATCACGATATAAGTCTGGAGCTCTGAAGCAATTGTGCTCCTTTGTCCAGTTGCAAGTAATGCACGAATCTTCAGCGCGCATACATTCGTCGCAAAGCATAATCAATTTACCACAATGCTGACATTGGGCGACGTAGCCTTGCTTGCTGACATCCCAATTGGGATAAACATTTTCTTGTTCGCAGAAGGGACAAACCTCCACTGCTTCTGTTTGAATTATTGTGTTCATATAGACCTCCTATTAATACAATAGCAATATTGCGGAGCGATATGCCAATCATTTGCACGATCGTCGGCGTAGATTGAGCATTCCGAAGCATATGAGCTTTTTGCAAACTTTATAGCTTCGTCATAATTGTCTGCAACAACTTTAACCAATATTAAAGGATTGTCGTTGCATTTGACATAAAAACTATAGTCTTTAAACATGTGTCACCTCCTATTAATCGTACAAAAGTACGTAAATGTTGCCGAAACGGTTGATATATTCGTTAGCGAGTGGGTTGTAATCTTCACGGGGCAGATCCCAATTGAGATTTTCGTGTAAATATTCAAGCATTGCTTCTTTTGGGCCTACAAACTCGCCGCCGGTTTCACCTACAATATCAATTACTTCCACAACATTGTGAGCTGCTTCGAGTAAGGCGATGAGATGAATATATGTTTGCAGACTTAATGGGATAATGTCTCCATCATACACATAAGAGAAATATTTTCCATCGGAATCATAAACTTTGATGCGGTCAGGTTCCTCGCGGAGAGCTTCATCGTACGGTTCGATGTAGAACACACCGACTTTTTCGTTGTTGATAGTAATTAAATTAGAGTTTTGCATTTAAATACCTCCTATTATTTTCTAAATCTGTATATAGGTTCAATGACCACATCCCCTATATAAGTGCCAGGCTTCAAATCGCCACAATTCGTACATTTGTCAACGCAAATTCTACGATCTGTGGCTTCGTCGCAAATTTCCCAATACGCCGGACGTACCAAGTCGAATGCGAAATCGTGGTGATAATGGTCGCAATAGTGAATATCGCGTGAGCCATAACTTCCGTCGCATTCGGATGCCCAACGCTCGATCATGTCGAGCGTCATATCTGCGTCGTAGCCGATGCGTTCCATTTCTTTTTTGTAAGTTTTGTAGTTGGCCAGTTCCATAAAACACCTCCTAAATATTTGCACATTGTGCATTGATTTCTTCTGAATTGTCTTGAATTGCTTGTCGCAACATATCCCAATAAATGGCCCACAGGTCATCATTGGCTAATACAAGATCATCCCAGTCTTCGATGATTTTCTTGATTTTTTCCTCAGAAAACGGGTTTTTCATCCCGTTGTTTGTGCGCAAGTTAAAGAATTGCTCATAATCATCTTTGTTGCAAATTGCTAATCCGTGTATTGTTCTAAGTGCCATAGTAATACCTCCTTTTAATGGCCTAAAATAAGTTGTGCAATATAATTCTCATCGCTGATAATTGCATTATTGTTTACGCAGATTGCTACACTACGGTTGTCGTCCATATACCACAGATAAACCTTGCCGTCGACACCGTCGTGATCGGTGAGATAATTACATTCCCAATCTTCGTTGATTGTGTCAAGCAATTCGTCGTAGGTGACGTTGGTATAATCCATATAATCATACAGATTAATTGCGGCTTGTAAGTATTCTTTGTTAATATTTTGCATACTTTATTACCTCCTAATTGTATCACAGGCGCCCGAGTTTGTCAAGCGCCTGTGAGTAATAATGTTAAAGATTGTTGAATTTTCCATAAAGAGCAACTTGGTTGAGCTCTGCAAGATGTTCGAGTAATTCGGGCGACAACGTCAACTCATCATCGTGAGTGTTAATTTTACTAAGCTCTTTGTTTTCGGCATCTGTCAACTCTTTCCCGTAGGAATCTCTGATAATGTCGATGAGTTCACCGTAGACATCAGCCGAGTGTGAATACCCGTAACCGTGCGTCGCTTTGCCGTAATAGACGATTACACCGTTTGTATTCACGAGAACGTTCATCTCTTTGATACAACCACGACGCGGGTGATCGATGTCGGTGACGATAAAGTACGGTTGGATGAACGCACGTTCACCTTTTTTGCTGTCGATTGTGATGAAGAAGTAATCGGGTTTGCCATTTTTGTAAATAGAATTAAATTCCATAATTTGTTATCTCCTTTTTATTTATTATTTTTAATTGTGTAATTGAATCCTTCTACGCAGAATCCGGTTAAATCGGAAAGAGCGTCGGCGATTTCATCATCCAAATCATCGCCATCTTCGTAATCCTCGATGTTGATATCACAACTTTGAGGTAAGGTTCTTGCTAATTTTTTGTCGCCGTCTGTGTCCCATACTATTTCGCTGCATTTGACACAAATGGTTCGTCCTAATCGTTTTATCATTTAGATGCCTCCTTTTTAATCAATTTTCTTGTTACATACATGCTGCCGCCGCAATCACACGTCCACCAATATTTACCTTTCTGGTCTTTTTTGGTGCCGAATTCATATTTGAATGCGGCTGCTGCGTTGGGGATGTGATTGGAAAAGTAAACCGAAGATTTTATACTTTTCCCGCACTTTTCGCATTTCAAAACAATCGGGAACTCGTGTTCATATAAGATTGCTTCGTTTTGTTCATTGAACATTGGATATTTCATTTTAACCTCCTTATTGAATTTCGTAGAACTTCGGCATTCCACCAAGTTCGTAGTTGTAGATTATATCATCTGTAACATTGTCAAAATCGACGTCAACGTAATCGTCCGCATCAAGCACAATTTGTTCATCATGGTAAGCGTCGCTTACTTTTTGAATTGCGTCACATACGTCTGTAGCGTGGACTTCGACGGTTCTTTTTAAGGTCTCGGTGACCGTAATATAAAAAGTTTTCATATATTATACCTCCATTGCCAAAGTGTCTGGATCCCATTGAACAAAAAGTAACAAGTCGGGATCACTCCAACTGAGAGTGTCTCCTATTGCCTCAAGAATCGGACGAACAATACTGTCTTCGAGATTGTAGAAATGGTCGGTATAATAAACTTGTGGGATATCCACTAGCTGACCAGCACCCCCGCCATAATAATCAAACAACAATTGCCTGTCGTCATCGGCGTCGAAGCCACAATTTCCGAGCTCTTTGACCCCATACCAGCCGTATCTCCAGCTTTCATCGTAAAGATCTTCAACCACAAGGTCTTCAATATAGTCTACGGGAGCTATAGTGAAGTCCGCTACAAACTCGTTCTCGCCAGATTTCTTTTTGGTAAAAATCTTTTGCACGATCATTTGTGCGAATTCTTTTGCTGTACAAACTGTACAATGTTTCCCATTTTGTTGTGTATTAATTACCATAAAGTATCCTTTTTCGGCTTTCTAAGCGGGAAAGTGTCCCAAGGCAGTTTGTTTATTATAAAATTCCGTTATCTTCAAGAGCTGTCTCGATATCGTCGAAGGTTTCTGCAATTTCGCAGTCTTCTGGAATTACATATACGAGTTCGCCGGTGTATAATTTCTTGATTTCCAACGGTGTATTTGGGAGTTGAACCAGAATGGCGCCGGCTTCATCGCCGTATTCACAAGATTCAAACAATACATACGTATTTTTGCCTACGTTGGTACGATCGATTTCATACCAGGTGAAATAACGTCCTTCAATCTCATAATCAAGATTAGGGTTTTCAGTGATTTCACCATTATCTGAAATTACGACAGATTTAAAACCTTCATACTCTTTAAGGAAGTACTCGGCCAACTGATCATAATCTTCATCTTCAGAAATTGATACTGAGATATCGGCTATATCCCCGTTTGGGTAATACGGGAAATTAATGTAGTCAAGATCGGTTCTCATACTATCTGAAGTCCAGACTTTAAGGGCGACGTTGACGGCGAACGTCAAATCATCGATTGCTTGAATCAAACCTTCATCGGGTTCATCTGTGTAACCTCCCGACCAACCAACGCACACGGCGAGGTGGTCATCCAAGGTAAAAGTACAACAACCTTCTTGATGGTCGATTACCCAATCGACGCTTTCTTTAAGCCACTGGCTTAATTGTTTCGTTTGCATTTGTTTATTCATATTATACCTCCTTTATTCTTCTACTGGTTCGCACCAGTCTGGATACATTTTCTCCATCTCTTCGTCAGAAAGCTCTTTTAAACCCTCTTTTGTAATTATGCCTGCAAACCACATCCCTGGTTCAAAATACTCACACTCGATTTCGAGTTGCGGGTTATCTACGATAAGTTTCTCGATAACGGGGATTGATGGACTCCAGGGGGTGTCGAAGAGGATTTTGATAGATTCGTCATTCTGTTCGACACTCACTACCGTAGCGTCCCATTTGCACCCCCAATGTTTGCAATTCCAATCATACCAGTTGAACCAATTTCTGGGTTGTGTTGGGTTCCACAAAAGGCAGTGTTTGTTTGCTTCTTCTTCGTTGTGAAGAATACAGTCTTCGGGACATTCCTCTACTGTTTGTGGAGAGGGGATGATGTTTTCAAAAGAAAAAGTTCCGTTTGGAAGATATCTTTTGTGAAAGTCGACGATTTGTTCTTTTGTTCCTTTAATTGATAATGTGTTTTTACACCAATTTGGCATAGTTGTTCACCTCCTTAACAAATACCATTTTCTTTAAACTCTTTTAAGAGTCCGTATCTTTTACCGCGTTTCTCAAAATGTGCTGCCCAGTCAGCGAGTTCCGACCAGGAGTAATTTTGATTTTCGAATTCGCGTTGCCATTCGATGGCTTGTTCTCTTGTTTCTGTTTTGTGTTGTTGATAGGTTTTAACCATTTTTGTGTTCTCCTTTTTGTTTCACTTATTCGAGCACTTCAAGTTTACGCCAATAAACGGTGTAGTGTTCTTGTTTGTAAAAACCGTCTTCATAAAACGAAAACGATTCGCCCTCTGGTGATATAAATTCGTCACAAGCAAAGGTGTCGCCGTACTCGTCTTCGTTGAAATTCCCGTCGCTGTCAAAGTATTCGGGATAATCATTCATTTTAGTCTCTTTGACACAAATGTCGTACAAGGCTTTTGCAGCCTCTTGACGTTCAAACGCTTTGATGGTTTGATCACTGTCACCACTGCAATCGGCGTAGTCGATGACCACTAAGTAAACACATTTCTTTTCCATAATTTTGATTCTCCTATTTATTTATTTTGCCCGTAACGTCGATAGCACATCGTGATTGATTTAGAATTTGTATTCTTTGACGGCGTCTTTCCAACAATCGCTATTACAACCGTAACAAGATTGCATTGAATATGTGTGCGCCCCATCGGGTTCGGCACTTTTGATATACTTAATAGGGATTTCGACATCTTTTTCAAGTTCGATTCCCCAGCATCCTCCGCCGCCATCCCAAAAGTCGTAAAGTGTACAATCAACGTTTTTATCGACGATGATTGAACCACAATCTTCACGGTTTTCGGAATACCACTCGTATCCTTCTTGGTCTCTCTTGTGCATAACTTCATACAGTTCAATTAACTTGCCAAGAGACATTTTTACGGGAAATACGAGTGCTGGCATTGGCGTTGAACAATTAAGTACCTCGTCATATACAGTTTCTAAGAAACCGTGCCGTTCAAGGCTGTCCTCAAATGTGTTGAACGCGTGTTGAAGTTGTTCTTTTGAGTAACCTTGAGTTTTTGCCAACCACACCAATGAGGCATCGTCATCGATAACATCACCCGTACGACCATTATAATGCGGATAGACCGCGTTGAGTGTGTAATCGTAGTTGGCGTCGCCCGTGTCGATGCAAATATCGACGTTAACTTCTTGTTTCAGATACTCATCAATTGGATATTTAAAATACCACATTGATTCGAGTTCTTCACGGATTTTATCATCGTCCCACGATTGGCGCGTGAGAGTCTTCTGAAACTCTTTAACCAGTTCCATCTCACACTGCCATGCGGCGTCTTCCCACCAATCGTAGCATTTATCTTCCAACTCCTCCATAGGATAGTTTGAAACTAAAATGTAGCCGATGGTTTTGTCATCAATGATATCGTCATAAGAACGATAAGGCTCGTCGTAGTAACATTGGGATTGTTCATCCCAAGCCCACGAACCATATCGATCGTCGAGAAATGATTTGAGTTTTTGATGTAAAATTGTTTGTTTCATGTTGAAACCTCCTTAATTTTCTGCCCATATGAGAGCATATTGATTGTTTGTTTTGATAAAGGTAATGCCTTCAGTGCAACTGAACATCTCTTGGAGACGTTCTGGCGACAACCCCCGTAGCAGGTCAACATCTTCTGCCGAATACGCATCACTTGCCGTGTAGTCATCAATTAGGTCATAAACCGTATCTCCGATGACATAGGGGAGGTCAAGCTCGTCGAGCACTTGTTCAAGTGTCTCCGCTGTTTCGAGTGGCTCGACCACAAAAGCTTCAATCCACTCTTGGGGAGTAACAACCTTAGCGTTATTGCTTACGGTTTCTCCATCACAATATGTGACGTTGTTGTTGTTGATGTTTATATCGACATTATAATCTCTGTCAATATAACACTCAACATTGAAACCTTCTTTCACAATGTTAATCATTTTCATCCTGATTCTCCTCTTCGGGGATACAATACCCATATCCCCAATCGTCGATTTCACTTTCAGTCATTTGGATTTCTCCAACGAGGGTTTGGTACAACTGTTCCGCGCCCTCGGAATTTGCTTCCACGTAGCGCAATAAACGCTTGATGAGAGAGTTTTTTGTAAAAGAATATTTCTCTTCAATCAAAGCCTGAAGCGCCTCATCTGCGGTGCTCCACGAATACATCCCTTGACTCCAAGTGCCGTCAGCCCGATTGTAACCGAGGCCGACGAAGTAGTCATCACCCCAAAACATCTCACGTTTTGCGATGACGTGTTCCCGACTGCCATCGGGAATAATTGTAACGATTTGATAACCTTGTGCTGTTTTTTCAGTAAACATACAAAACCTCCTTTAATTGTTATACGCGTATTCATTGTCTTTCCATTCTTCAAAGCACGCCGGAGAGCTGCCTTCAAAATAGTCATCACAATGATCGATAATCCAGTCTTGCAGATAACGCAGATAGCGTTCGTGCATACTGTCGCTGTCTTCATCAAGAATAACAGCGCTGTCGAGATGGACGTGGATGTCTCCGTCCATTTTTTGCTCCAATGTGTCAATCACTTGACCATCATTGATTGTGTCATCGACATCGATGACAGCTAAAATGTTTCTGTACATATAGTACCTCCTTAATAATTTATGGCGAGTACGCCGTCGTTCTTTTTGTCGTAATCGTCATCCAAACAGTCGATCCATATTTGAATGTCGTCTTCAGAGAGATTTTCGATTTTCTCTCTATCAGGATAACCTTTTTCAAGGAAATGCTCTTTGACATATTTGAGAACTCTCTCCGTCGGGGTGATTGTACTCTTTGAAGTGACCACACCGCTCATGTTGAGGCTCTCAATATACCAACGGAAGAGATAGCCTTCTGTTTGGATATTTGCCCACGTTGCGATGGACTTTTTGATTTTTGAAGCAGGTCGGATGTCGCCGAGCACCCCACCGCTATAATAACTATACTTTGCTCCTGCGGCGATGCACGCCGTAAAACAGCGACAAGTTTCTTCGAAGCAAGAAATGTCACCATCCTCATATTCGGGGGTTGCGACGTCTTCTGCGATGAATTCATAATCCGAATCATCAGCTCCGTCAGGAATTCCGTTGGTGAGCCAAAGGTTCATAACGCTTTCATCATTAAGACTACGGACGACAACGTCCATAGCCTTAAGAAGTTCTACTCTTTTTGCAACATTTTCAGGTTTCATTACCATTTCAAGTTGTTCAGGTGTAAGTTTTACCATTGTTTTTACCTCCTTAGCAATACCAACTTGCTTTCTGGATGAGGTCGTAGACATCCATCTCACAGATTTGTTCAATTGTTGCATCTTCTTCGTCGATGAGGTCGTTGACACAATGAACGAGTGCCGTAACCGTCATTTCCTCTGCTTTCAAATACGCATATCTAATGCGTGTACAAAGTTTTTCAAACTCTTCGTCTGTGTATTCAAATTCGAATACACAATCGCATTCGTCTGCGACTTCGAGATCGAGAATACTGAGGTTGTTGTTTTCTGCTATTTTGAGTTGTTCTTTAAAAGTCATTGTTTGACCCTCCTTTAAAGTTGTTCGATGTTGTGCGCTGCAAGACATTCTTGCAGCGCCTCATTATAGATTGTGTTGTAAATATCATCATTAGCGAGCGCATCTTGCAACTCGTCATTAATGATTGCGAGTTCGTCGTTAGATAAACGACTTGTGTCGTACCCTAAACACTCAATGGCGTTTAGGGTATCTTCTTGTTCCACTTGTGTTGCAATTTCGTATTTGTTCATCTGGTCCTCCTTTAACCAATATACTCAAAGTAGATGAATTCATCATCTTCGTTGATCATTTTATAGGAATAAACATTCCCATCCTCATTGTCATCAGCAAATTGGATGTTAATATAAGTTCCTTGTTGATAATCATCAAAGATGTATTTGTCAACGGCGATCCCGTCTTCTGTTTCAGTGTAATCTAATTCTTCAAGAACCAGATCGATTTCGTCGTCAGCCGGAAACACCACGTTGTAGTTTTCCGTATATTGACGAAGTTGTTCTATCGACGTGATTTCGATAGGCGCGTTGGTGTGCGCTTCTGTGTAATCATTACCATAATAATACTTCATCTGTATTACCTCCTTTACTTAATAATACCGTAGATGTCATCTACGTAGTAGCAACCCACAAATGGATTGTAGATTGCGGTACAGCGAACACCGCGATATTCGACGATAACGTCATTATCGCTTTTTTCGCTGATGATTGTGACTTCGGCGAATTGGCCGCACAAGGAATGGATACGGGCTTGAATTGTTCTCATGGTTGATACCTCCTTAAATTTCAAAGTTAGTTATGAATGTGTTTATTGTGTTTTGATTTTCGATAGCTTGCTCCAATTTGGTTTTAAGAATTTGCCAGTTTTGGAGCAGAGCGTAGAGGTCGTCCGCCAAACGTTCCTCCAGCACCATTGCAGGACCAAACCCATAAACGAGCCCAACATGGGCTTCTTGGGTTTTGTTCCACCCTGCGCAAAAATAGTAGGGTTCTTTTTTGACGACAAGAACATACGTCGGTGTTGCCGTCCCTGTTCTTGGGCAGTGATGAGTCCCTCCAAACTCGAGTCGAACATCGCCCGCAAGACGCGGGACGACGTCTTCAACGATGTAACGCTCAATGGCGAGCGCATTGTTTTTGATTTGTTCTTTTTGTTCTTGTGTAAATGTGATGTTTTCCATTTTTATGCCTCCTTTAATTCAACACGATCGTGTCGCTGGGTTCGTCTTCGCCCACTTTGTACACGAAGACTCTTGCTTCACCGTCTGACGTAACGTCGAGACGGACTTCTGCTTGTTCGCCATCGGTATTAAGGATAATCGATATCCCTTTGAAATCGCCGTCTGTGAACGCCGTTGCCATTGCGAGACCTGCTGCGGTCTCTTGAATGAGTTGATTTTTCATGTTTACCTCCTAAATTTTGGTATATTCTTGTGCAAGCTCGTTGCACAATTGTTTAAAAGCTGTTTTGGCTTCCAGGCGAGTGTCATATACTTTGGTTGACACTCTTGGCTCTTTATCACACCAACCGCCTTTTTCGCGGTTGATGGTAATGATGATGTTGTCTTCAAGGACAATTGTTTGATACAATAGGCAATCGTTGCCATATTTTAGATATCTAGCTATCATAAACGCCTCCTTTATGCCACTTCTGGCATTTTAATGAATTTTGTACCAATCGAATATTGGGTAGATACTGAAGTTAAAATGTCTTCACGGCATTGAATGTTGTTTTTACGCAACCACCTTACAACGGTAGGAATCGCTTCTGGATCGTTGCCCAAATACCTATTCCCAAAACCATGGATTTGTTTGATGCGCACTCCTGCAACCTTGCCGTCCGTAAGTCCAATCTCTACTTCAATGGTGTAGAAAGGTTTATCAGGTTCGGACTTTTTACGCAAAAACATAATTGTCGTCGCACCGCTCTCGTGGCTATAGGCGTAACCACCTACACAATGGTGTAGCGCCATACCTTCTTGTTGGACTTCGTCGCTATTAACCGGCAGTCGAATGAGATAATTCTCGTCTTCGTAATTCAGTTGTTCACGGAATTCGAGTTTGAGTTTGTTTTCTTTTTTCCGACGTTCCTCGGCTTTACGGGTTTCCTCCGCATATAAGGCTTGGCGTTGTCTGAACTGTTCGTTCGACATTTCTGCATACATATCGTGTAGTCTTTGCAAGTCAGCGGCCGGAATATTTGGCAATGTGGGACGTGGCCAGTTTAACGACCGCCATGAACGCATTGTATCTATTAACAACTCAATATTATGTGATACTTGCGTGCTTTTGACGATTTTTCGCAAAATTTGCGTCGCCCAGGGAATCAGTTCTGGATCCCATAAATAGTTTGTTGTCAGCGATTCGAGCGCATCCAAATTATCGATATAGATATCACTGGTGTGATTATCCAATGAGGACGCATTTTCTCCAGCGAGTTTTCGAAAAATGGCAACACGTTTTCGTGTCGCATATGCGTCATTGAAGTTTGGTTCAGAGATCAAGCGAGTGATCTGATATTTGTTCAAACCTAACCACTTGTCAACAGTAGTTGCCTTTTTGTTTAAGTTTGGCCCAAAAAGTTCATCTTGAGTATATCCTCCAGTTAAGTTAAGCAGCTGGATTCCTTTGTACGATTTTGCCAACTGTTCGTACATCGGATTTCTGATCATTGCCGTTAATATCTGCAACTGGATAAATTTATTATTTTGATCAGGATTTTTACAACGATACCGATCGTCCCAGCTTACCGGTTCGAGGGCAGGTTTAACAAACAAATCAGCATACTTGTTAAACATCCCGTTTTGTAAATCTTCGGGATTGTAGATTGAAACATCTTTAATATTTGAGCAAGCATAACTTACATCAAACTTCGGTGATTTGGCTGCTGCGAAAGTTTTACCATCGTAATAAAATCGCGTTGTTAAGCCAAACCACGGCTTCGCCTCCACAATAGAGATACCAGGGAAATTCCTCACAATACCAACACTCATAATGTTGTCGGGAAACGTTGTCGGTGCCGCCGCAAGCAAACTATTGCCTTTAGCAATGAGTGCCGCCTTTGCGGTTTTTGATGTTGCAATTGTGAGCTGCCTTT
>OLGV01000505.1_pt1 | contig 16221 bp, 13 predicted proteins | sample 1605761 | NCBI WGS metagenome assembly OLGV01 (sample SAMN03283245) | human gut metagenome | biome: human-associated habitat; material: feces | host: Homo sapiens | place: Peru | collected 2012
GGTCTTGCATTCTGCGATGTGCAGAACTTTGACTATCAGTCCATGACAGTGAAGGAGGGTGATTTGGTTTTCATTGATGGAAACCGTATCAAGACCGATACGAAGTTCTTCACGCCTATCCTCTCTCCTGCGATGAAGGTGCTTGAGAAGTACGACTACCAACTGCCTAAGATAAGCAATCAGAAAGCCAACGACTACCTTCATGTGATACAGATGGAGCTGCACTTCAGGCAGAAGTTGACTTTCCACGTGGCTCGCCACTCCTTCGCTACAATGGCATTGGCTCACGATGTGCCTATAGAGAATGTGGCTCGTATGCTTGGGCACCAGGACATCAAGACCACACAGATTTATGCCAAGGTGCTGCGCACCACCATCGAGCGCCATGCCACAGCCCTGCAGCGTTCAATCAGCTAAGACACGATAGAATATTCCCTTTAGTAACTGCGACTTTCCCGACTCATGGAAGGTGGCAGTTATTTTTTCGCATATATACCTCTGTCCACGTATGTAGAACAATGCACGAGGATTAGGTATTGTGTCAGAGAGGAAAGAGAAATGGAACTTCTGCTTTCCGTCAATCTTGTGCATTGACAAGCGCATAGAATTGGCTATGCCGTCTTTCAATCGCAAGGTGAATTGAGTTCTGTTATACCCAAACGAGTCAGTAACCTCTACCTTATCTATTATAGGATGTGGCTGATTACCGCCGAAAAGATAATGTCCACTCCAAAAGCCGACATATATAACATCAAAATATGCAGATGACTTCTCAGTTTCTCCTTTGCCAATCACATAACTTGCAGTGCCTTGTGCCAAGTCTCCTGCATCATAGTCGACATCATCGTGATAGCGTACCGATGATAATTGCCCTTCATTGTTCGGTCTTTGTCCTATGTAGATGCCAGACGATGCAGAGCCAGAAGAGCCTGTACCGTCTTCCGATATAGTCCATGTTTCTCTACTGCCCAACTCTCCGCAGTCGAGAAACATACAATTGCCATACTTGTCGTCAGTACCCTCTATCCATGCAGGAACGATTTTCAGTTCAATATCGTCAGCATCATTATCAACAAAATAATCTCCGAACTGATTTACAGGCATCAGACGGTTATAATACTTGTACCACTTCATGCCATTATGCTTGCTGACAAATTCTGATTTGTAGCAGTACATTATAAAATAGGTATCAATCTCCTTGCAATAAAACAGTCTGTTTCCGTCACTTCCAACTGGATAGCCACGGCTGAAAGACTCGCTGTATCCATGTCCGCTATGCCCCGTAGACTTGTAATAACCGCTAATCTTCAACGTCATAGCCTTGTCAATCAATTCCCGAAATGTATCATAGACCAAAGCCTTTGACTTGTTGGCTCTTATAAACCAGTCGCACGAGTAATATGACCATAGAAGCGCATCATTATCAGCGTATTTCAAGTTAGCCGAAGCGATGTACTTGCTTTCATCTTCTTGCGACACCTCTGTTGTGTAAGAGTCCAAGACCTTGTTTAAGATTACCTCTCCTGCCGATTTTGCCAGACTATTAGAGAAATGAAACTCGATGCGCTTAGCCTTATGGTTGATATCAAAATCTCCGAAAAGGAAGTTTTCAAGATGCTCAAAAAACTCGTTCAATGTCCAATGAGGCAATGCAATGGCAAAGTTCCACGCAGCCCATGCAGCCGGAAGCGTATTGCAAATCAAGAGATATTTATATTGCGATTGCTCCAGTTCAGCAAAGTTCGCCTCATACCCCAATTGCGAACAAATACGCTTCAAGATATACAATAAGTATGGCTGGAACGAAAGAGTACTTTTGACATTCTCGAAGCCAGTGATGAAATGGACAGATGTAGTAACAGCATTCTGCAGATTGCCGGAATAGTTGTTTACCCACGGCAACGGCACCCAGTTGTTCGTTGGATATGGTTTGAACGCTTCTGCTGCTATAAGATTATCGCGCTTGGTAGGATATCCCAAATCCATTTCATTGAGATAGATATCGTCAAACGTTTCGTTAAAGTTCTGCTCGCTGCGACCCTCCAGGAATTGCGTTTTTACTTCTACGTCCGATATTTCTGTTATTGTGATGGAGCCAGACTTCAGGAAAGCGCCGTCACGGATGTCGCAGTCAAATACCACCTTTGACTTGATAACATCCGCTCTGTGGATGTGCCCGAAGATGGCTATATTTCGGGCGCATCCCTTTAGTGGAAACGTAATTGTCAAGGTGTAGCTGTCGCTACCCGTAAACAGACGGTTCTCGAAGATGAAGTCAAACGAAGTGTTCTTCTTCAGATAGGCTTGTTTGCCATTGATTATTATTTCCATATTACTTACGTCTTGATTTAGGAGTCTTGTTTCTCATTAAAATACTATACTCGTCCTGCGCTTGCTTGATGCCAGTGTCACCCGTGACCGTGTTCACCGTGACGAAAGGCTCGCTCAATCGCTTCTCCAACTGTTTCATCGTATCAGCATAACTCTGCATAGCCTTTGTGTTCTGCACGATTGCAGCCGTAGCCAGTCCGTCCGACTGCTGCTGCACGATGATAGGCTGTTGCTGTTGTGGCGTGCTATATGCAACAGGCGCAATAGTCCGACTAACATCATCTGCTCGTAAGGATCCGATGGTGTTAGTCCGCTGCGCATAGTCCAGGGCGTTGATGATGGGACGCGCAACTGGGTTGGCAAGCATCTCCTGCGATGCCACCCATTCCCCGGCATGAACCACGCCCACCTCTTGGAACTTGGAACCTTTCGGAGTGAAGCCACCCTTTGCATAGCCCTGGCTTTCACTCGCTTGCTGCTGCTTTTTGATTGCAGCAATCTGAATAGCTCCAGCTGCCACCGCCATTGCAGCAGCCACTGGTGCCAGGATATAACCCACAAGCGGAATTGCCGCTGCCGAGCCATACGCCGAGATGGCGTTCTGTGCCGTCTGCGCCACCGCTTGAATTACCTGCATGGCAAACATCTTTTTGTTTGCCTCGTTCTTTTTCTTTGCCAGCTCCTTCTGCTTCTGCTCCTCGAGCTTCTTCACCTTGTAGTTGTTGCCCTCCGCTTGCGATATCTCCTTGTCATACCGCTTCTCAATGGCAGCAGTCTGTATCTCCAGTTCCGCCTGAATGAGCGAAGTCATGCCCGAAAATATTGAAGACATGCCCGACGTGAGCGTGTCAAAAGAGCCTTGCACCGCCTGTCCGAGGTCCGAGTTCAGCCACTCCGTGATGTCCTCCGTCATGTTTTCGAGGAAGTTCTTGCTCGTGTCGTTATACTCCTGGCCGTACTTCTTCGCCAGTGCCACCTTTGCCTTTTGATACGCTTCCTCGATGCGCAGCTTCTCCTTAGCATCGTCGCCAGCAGCCTTTATCTCCTGTTTGAAAACCTCATCGAGGGCAGCACTATCTTTGGTGTATTTCTCCTTCTTCTCCGACTTGTTATCCCCGAAGTAGTCCTCTTTGATTTTGGCAAGCTCCTTCTGATGCTTCTTCTCGTTGTCCTCTACGGTCTTCTGATTACGCTTTTGGTTTTCAACGAGCTTATTCTGATAATTCTTCTGCGCTTGCAGCTGTTCCTTAGAACCGTCCGTGTAGACCTTCGTCAAACGACGCAGATGCTCCAACTCCATGAGTTCAAGCGCATCATCAAACGTCTTTTGGTCTACCTTTCCATCAATGTACCACTGCTTCTCCGTGGCAACCAACTCATTATAGTAGCCGTTCTCCTGCTTCGCCGATTGCGTGTTCTTGTCATCAGCAAGTTTCTTCTTCGCCTCATAGTATGATGCTTCAGCTTCCAACTTCTGTTCACTCGTAGCTTTGCCATTAGCCATAACCTTCTGATTGTACTCCATATCAATCTCCGTCATGCGGTTGGTGTACTCCTCGAAGTCCTTCTCACCTTTGGCATACGCAATGCGGTTGAGAGCCTGCTCCCTGGTCTTCCAGTCCTTCTGCGGTTTCAACACATCCTCTGTCTTTGTCTTCTTGTCCGTCTTAGGAGGCGTGTATGGAGGGTTCTGCGTCTGCTGTTCCTGCTTCTGTTCTTTCTTCGCTTCATTGAGTGCCTCCTTCTTGATGTCTTCGCCATATATGCCTAAGATGTTCGCCTCACGCTGGTCGAGTTCCGCTAGGTCCTCCTTCGTCTTGGCAAGCGCACGTCTGTTCGAGGCACGCAACGAGTTGACACCCAACTGCACCACCTTTCCCTCCTGACCAGGCATAACCGTTTCCGTCCTTGCCTCCATCTCATCCATGGCAACGACACGCTCCTGCCTCTGCTTTTCCAGATTAAGGTCGACACGCTGCTTTCCGATATCACGCAACTTATCCTTAGCACCCTCAATCTCATATTTACGAGTCAACGACTTCAAGTAATCATCAAGAGCCTTCTTGTTCTCCTTATACTTGCCCGTAGTATCATCCAACTGGGCATTATAGTTCGGGATAATCTTGTTGAGCGCATCAATCGCCGTATGTCTGTCCTTCAGCGACTGCGTTTCATCGCGAGCCACCGCAATAAGCGCATCAATCTTGTTCTTCTCGTCGATGATGCCCTCTTGCCCACGCTTGCGTATCTCCTGCAAGTCCTTTTCTGCTTGCGACACCTCCGTCATCTTCTTGTATAGCTTATAAAGAACCGCACCGAGAGCAATGGCTCCGGCTGCTATCACGCCATAGCCCGATGCGAGAAGGGCACCCTGCTTTTTGAGGTCCGACATCAGCCATGACTGACGTACCCAGTTGCCCTGCAATTTGGCAAGTCCCATCTGCAGAAGCAAGTGCGCTGCGTGCAATGTGGCGACCGTAGTCTTGTATGCCGTAGTCGCAGCCTTGGAAATAACGAGCCACGCATAATGCGCCTTGAAGGCAATGTTCGAAGCGTTCACCGCAATCTTATAGGCGATGAAAGCAGCTGTCAGCGAAGCCAAAGTAAAAGCGTTCTCCTTGATGAACGTGATAGAAGTAGACATGAACTTCAACAACAAAGTGGTGGAAGAGATGACATGCTTCATTATCGGCTGCAGCTGCTCACCGAGTGCCACCGCCATCTCCGTTACACCCTTGCGAGCCTTGTCAAGTCCTGCCTGCACCGTAGTATTCTGCACATTGAACTCATTTGTGACAGATGTACCCTCCGCAAACGCCTTAGTAGCTTCCTCCTGCTCCCATCGCACCAAATCGAGGTTACCAGCAAGAGCTGAAATCACCTGCGCAGCACGGGCACCGTTCTCGCCCATATCCTTGAAGACTGGAGCCAGTACGTCGATGTTGCCCAATTCGTGAAGACGATCCAGCAACATAAGAAGTCCCTCGTTAGTGCTCTTCTTCAGCGTTTCGTTGAACTCCTTAGCATTAAGTCCCGTAGCCTTTATTATCTTGTCGTTCTCCTTGAACATATCCATAATGACTTTGGAAACAGCAGTTGCCGACATCTCCACCGCCTGTCCCTGGCTATCCAGCACCGCAGCGAATCCCATGATTTCCGGGATAGTCATCTTCGCCTGGGCACCCACGCCAGCCATGCGCTGTGTAAAGTTTGCGAGATAAGGAGCCGAAGCCGTGCAGTTCTGTGACAACTCATTAATAACGGAACCCACGGCAAGCAGAGCCTTCTCCGTGCCGAGGCGTTCCTCGTCACCGAAGATGTTGGTAAGTTTACTCAATGTAAGCGTAGCCCCATCACCGAGGTCGTCCAAAGCCACATTGATTTGGTCGGCAGCTTTCACGAAGCCCAAGACATCCTCCTGCGATGTTTTGCCCAATCGTCCTGCTTCCTGCGCCAACTTATTCAATTCCTCACGCCCCGTTCTGGTGTCAATCTTCTGGAAGTCCTCATTCAGTTGCTCCACCTCCGAAGCGTTCATTCCGGTAAACTTGCGCACATTCGCCATCTCCTGGTCCATATCCGCAAAAGCGTTCACCGCCGAGCGTCCTGCCATGATGATACCCGTGATGGCAGCAGCAATGCCGGCAAGAGCTGTTTGCCAGTCGTTCAGCTTTCGGTTCATCCGTTCCCACAGACTCTCATTCTCTCGCAGCTGTGAGTTCACTTTGGCAATCTCCGCTTTTACACGCTTTATCACCTCACATTGTCTGTTCCACTCTTCGCTTCCCCGTTCAAGCCCATTAAGGTTACGTTTCAGCTGTACCAATGTGCGGTTCAGTTCCTTAGGAGAAGTTTCATCGAGTCGTTGCAGAACATGCTCGACCCCTTTTGCAGCATTTTCAATCTGCGAGATTTGGCGATTGGTTTCCTTCAGTTCACGCTTTAGCTTCGTGAGCTGCTGTTTGTTTCCTGCTGCTGCCGCTTTCTCAATGGCTTTTTCGAGGTTTGCAGCCTGAGATTTCAGTTTCAGGAGCATATCTTCCGCCTGTTTTCCGTTTACAGTGAGCGTAACGGTCGCATTGGTGTTTATATTCGACATACGTCTTTCAATTTTATTGGTTTAATGATACGCAAAAATAACACCGCTCAAACACCACTCAAAAGACGAGAAATAAGGCAGTTTCGCCCGATTTATGCACGCTGGCGCCGACAAAAACCGACGAAATTTAAGCGATAGAAAAACGAAAGGCTTGTGTATCAAGCCGTTAAGGGATTGTTAAGGGATTTTCCCTTAACCCGTCTTGATAAAGACCCCCCGACCGCCCTGTCCTTGCTGACGGCTACGACCGCCCGACCTTTGCGGAATATGTAAACAAATGTTAATATTTAGTTTCTCACACACGCAAAACCGCCTTAGTTGCGCCAAAAGGCGAAAAGGCAGAAAGTGACGAAAAAGGCTTGCAAGTTTCGCTGATGACGAAAGCGAACCGAGGTTTCACGCTGATGCACAACCGCTCCAAGTTCCACGAAAAACGAGGGTTTCGACTTGAACGAATAAGGCAGAAACAAGCAAAAGGTTTCGGAAAAACACCGAGTTTCGGCACGATATAGGGTTTCGCCTTGAGCAAATAAGGCTGAAATAAGCAAAAGGTTTCGGCATAGCACCGAGTTTCGGCACGACATAGGGTTTCGGCTTGAACAAATAAGGCTGAAACAAGCAAAAAGTTTCGGAAAAGCACCGAGTTTCGGCACTTTAAGCCTCCAAGCCGAGCAAACCGAAGGTCTTGCCGTACCACGAAAGGCTATTGGGTATCGTATGGGCATCAATGGCTTGCGGATGTTGCAATATATGCGAGAAAAAACGAAGGTTTCGGCTTCATACTGCGTACTGAACCACCGCCACCACACCAAGCGAGCCACCACGCCACGCCCGACCCATCGGGCGGTAATGCGGCAGTGGTGAGGGATAAAAAGGTAATGCGCCTGTCGGTCTTGCCCGACATTAGGCGCACTACCTTTTCTATCCCATACCTCTGCCATACCTATTTGAATAAGCGAGAGTGCTGTCAGACTTATAGCAATCTTGATTGCCATAAGTCAGACGGCTTTCTCGCATTGACAGACAATAGAAAGCGTAGCTTTACCAAACCATGAAGGCATCGCCTTATAGGAAACAGAAGGCTCTGCCTTACCCGAAGCGAATGGGTATGAAGTGGAATGTAATGAAGTGGTAATGTAGGACTTCTCCATGGCTCGCAGAGTCATAGAGAAACTCCGGAATGATAACGTAATGGAATGTAGCGCCACCTCCTTTCGCAACAGTGGACGAAAGGATGTGGCGCATAACGGACGGCTACGGGAGTGGAGAGCCACTGCCTTTCGGCTGGAGAAGAGAAGATTGAGCGAAGCGAAATGAAAGGGATTGAGCGCAGCTGCACGGACTTATGCGCAATGCAATGGAGCGTGTGTCCGTACCTATTAAGAAAGGTGAAGGGTGTGCAACACTTTTCACCTTTGATGATGATAGATAGACATCTCTGATGTGCAAAAAAACAAATGACATCGCAGATGTGGAGAAGAATGACGGAATGAAATGACGTGGAAGACGGATGACGCTTGCGTGTTGATGATTGACGAGGAGGTCAGACAAACTCGCTGCAAGCGTTGCTTGGCTGGGTGATGCGTCAATCATGTGCGTAGGTGGTACATTGTTCGGTGGCGAGGACTGGCGCAGCCGTGAAATTGTGGGGCGTGTAATGAAGTGGAGGGGCTTTGGGCTGCCGTGGAGAAATGTGTATGTTGCTTACCCCGTACCGTGACTTGTGTGCTTGCACTTTTCTCGAATGTATGGAGGACTATTCGACTTCAGGCGATTTGTCCTCCTCACATCCGAGAAAAAGAGACATGGTACGGATCAGGGAAGTGGCATACTTATTTTGCAACAGAAGCCCAAAGCGACGGAACGCAATGGAACACCCCACAATTTCACTTAGCCATGCAATGGCTTGTCCTCGCCACCGAACAATGCACCGCCGGAGCTGCCAGGTAATGAATTCGGGAGCCTGTGACCGAAATGTCGTCGTCTGCCGGCGAGATAGCGACGGATAAAGAAAATGACGGCTACTGCCGTTATCATCATCAGGACGGCAATAGCGAGCTTTGCCGTGAAGGGAACTGAAGACCTTGACTTGATGATGTCGTGCGACTTGTCGGATGAAGACTGCTTCGCTATTGCGATGCTGTCTTCCACCTGCTGTGCAGCTGCGGACTCCTCCTTTTCCTCTTGGGAAAGGTGAAGTCCGTAGAGTTTGAGAGAAGACGGCTTGCCGTGACTTGTTGCAGAAGGCTTTGCCTTGTCATTGGACAGGGGCTTGCCCGAAGGATAGCTGAGGTCGGAACATTGAGGGGTTGCCGACGTGTCGACACCCCCGAATGTGAAGACGCAGCTATCGAATGAAAGGGCGGTAAGCCTCTGTAGAGAACTGAATGAAAGATTCTGAGCGGATCGCCATTGAGCTTGCGAAACGGCGTTTCGCTCACTTTCATTGGAGGAAGATGCTGTCTTTGTGCTCTTGCATGACAATACAAATGCACAAAGAATAAGGATTAGGATATGTTTCATATCGTTGGGTTTAGATGTTTGCATACTCTGCCGTGGCATCGAAAGATGGGCACGCTTTGGCAGCGAAGTCGCGATGTCCTCGGATTTTGGCATTGGGGAACTGCACCCGGAGCTTGCGAAGAAGTGCCACCAATGCGGATTTCTGCTCTTCCGTGCGAGTGTCCTTAGGGTGTTTGCCGTCGGCGGTCAAACCACCGATATAGCAGATGCCTATGGAATGGGCGTTGTGCCCATGGCAGTGCGCTCCCACTTGTGCGAGCGGTCTGCCATGATGCACAGAGCCGTCGCGGTAGATGACGAAGTGATATCCGATGGAGGCAAAGCCTCGCTGCCGGTGCCAGCGGTCGATGTCTGCCGTGGTGAAGTCCTTGCCTTCAGGCGTGGCAGAGCAATGGACGATGATGAGATCAATTTTGCGCATCCTTCTCCTCCTTCCGTTTCAGTTTGTCATCGAGGTACGAGCGTAGTTCTGCATACTTAGTCTGTATGTAGATAGTGACACCGAAGATGGATCCGGCGTAGATTAGACACTCTGCGAATACACCCAGGACAGACTCGTGGATTTGTCCGGTGGGCGGTACGATGAATCCTGCGACAGCGAGGAGGAATCCACCGATGAGCATAGCTATGGCAGATACAATCTGCACGTTTTCCTTAGTTTCTTTAGTCATAATGAATTGTCTTTTGAGAGTTAATATAAAGTGGTTATCTTTGCGATTGAGTTGTGGTCGATTGGACCATTGCTCTTTGGCAGCGTGGTGTCGCGAACACCATTTTGCATCCGAGCTGTGGTGGCCTCCTTGCGGAGAAACCATGGCTCTTTTCGTTTACATACTGAAAATGAAGGTGAGTTCGTAATTGTTGCTACTATCTAATGTATCAGCCCTTGCGATAACCTTGAACTCAGCGAGGTTAGTTCGGAGTTCACCGAACTGGAACGGACCGTAATCTTTAGACTTCTTGTAAAATCCGATGGCGAAGCGGAAATAGCGGTTGATGCCGAGAATGTTAAAGGAGCGTTTGCCAAAGTCAATGCGCACTTCCGAAAGCTGTTGCGTTTCGGGGTCGATGATGGCACGGCAGTCACTGAACAACACATCAGGTTTCGTAAAATACTTACCTCTGTTCGGGTCGCCCTCCTTATCCAAACGGAAAGAAATCTCGTCGCCATTATTCACACTAATCTTTCGGTCGTCATAAAAGCGGTTCCAGCCACGTCGCCGTGGAAGATACTCACGCACACCGTTTTCATCCTCCTGCTTGCGACTTGTACGCACCGAGTGTCGGAAAATGACCGGTGTAAGCCCTTGCCGGATATAACGGTAGGCATCCTGTATCACAAGAGTACTGTCAGTGATGATACATTCAATGTGCATCTGCGTAGCCTGTTTCATTGTGGCAAACTTCTGAATGTCAGTCTGCAACGATTTTATCTGCGACGCAAGCGATTTGAGGTCAGATTGAAGAACTTGTATGCTTTTAGCGTTGTTTCCGATTTCATTGTTGTTCTTTGAAATGCGCAGACTCAGACTCTGAGTAGCCTTTTGAAAATTCACAAGAGCCTCCTGCACCTTATTCATAGAAGCGATGCATGAGGATAGCTCGGACTTGCATTTGTTCAAGTCCTGCACCTGCTGCGCACGCATGACACCGGCACGCTCGGTAGTGGCTTGGCGGATGAGGATGGAATTGTTTGCAATTTGATTGATTCCAGTAGAGAGGTTCGCCTTTCCCAACGTGAAATACACGTTATTGCGGTCGTCCGAACCGATGGTGAGCGATGTCAGCACATAGCCGATGCGTGCAAGATCCGAGCGCCAATTATCAAGGCGACTCACGTCCGTCTGCAGAGCAGCTTTTCCCAAAAGGTCAGCGATTTTCTGCAACAATGCGCCCAGAACTTCGGGCGTTATAGCCTCTTCGCGCGTCTCGCTGCGGAATGAGGTGATGAGAGATGTGATAGATGAAATGTCAGCCATACTTTTGCTTGTTTTTAGCAAAGGTATGGGATGGTAATATTAAAAGAAAAGACAAAAAAAAGCTCAGTTAAAGCTGAGCTTTTAAATCGGGATTAATCTATTCGTTGGATAGTTTTTAATATGTCATTATAGAAATATAAATACGTATTCCTTTGTGGATAATACCATATATCTTCATATCCCCAACTAAATTCTGTGTTCGTCTCATGCTTTGGATAACCCCAGCTAAGTGATACTTCCCTTTCATTCATGTTAAGAACGACTCTGTTGGCTTTTATATTTTGCCACTGGTTGTATCTTACATCTTTATAAAATTTTGAATAGTGCATTTTGTTGAATGTAAGAGTTATATCCATAAATTCCTTTTTATAGTATTCAATTTTCAAAGTGATCCATGCTGTATCACCTTTAATAGTACAAAATTGAATATTGGCTGACACTGGACTATTATTATAATAATTATATTCAATGTTGATAATTTTTGATTTTACAAATTTGATTTGATTAAAAGTATTTGTATAATCCATATAGAAGTAAAATTCTTGATTTAAATACTTTTTGTTTAATTTTTCAATAAGCTCCTTATCTTCTTTATTAGTAGAATCTATCTCTGTAATTTTATGCCTGTCTTCTGGACTTTTTACAGGGATAGTATCTTGTGCTGATACGATATTGCTATATATTAGAACAATTAATAAAAGATTTTTTTTCATATATTTGTATTTGAATAAATGATATGGCAAAAATACAAAAAAAATATTTAAAAGCAAAAAAATAGCCTAATGATTATAGCGCACATACTTGTCGTCAAGAGCCTGGGCGACGACACCGACGAACTCGTGAGCGATGTTGTCGGAAAGGAAGTCACGGAGGTTCATGACGGAAGCGTAGTACTTACGGCTGAACCAGGGCTTCTTCTTGCGCTTGCGTTCACGGCCGATGTCGCCCTTGTTTCCACGAGGAATCTCCTTGCCCGTACCGAAGTTCTGCCAAAGACCATATTCGAGGAAAGACTGTGACAGTCCGATCTCGATAAATCGTCCGTCCGCTCTTACGGGTAGGGACTTGGGGCTGTGAAGCAAACGTCCGGTGTCGATTACACCGAGGAGAGTCATTTGCTCACGCCATATTTTGAGCATCGTATCGTTGAAGGCAAGAACGAACTTCTCACGTTCTTGCAGTTGTGGGTCATTGCCATTCAGTGGGGTCATAACGTAAATCGGTATAAGTGTCAACGGCTATTTGGAAGAAAGCACAGGCGCAGCCAGAGAAAAAGTATTGGTCGATTTCCTGAAAGGAAATGCGAGAGTCGAGATAGATATTATGCTGCTCCTGCTTCGTCTTTTCGAGGATGAGCTTGCTCATAAACTGACGGAACAGCTCGCGCATGGTGTCCATGCACTGCTGGCGTGCAGCCATGTCATCAATGGCGTGGCGCATGGCGAGGAAGACCGTCTTCACTCTTCGAGTGTGCGGACTGTTGTTCACCTCGATATAGCCCTGGCTGATGTCGCTGACGGCAATGAGAGCCGTGGCGGACTGGAGCTGCTGCAAGGCTTCCTCGAAGCCGTCGAGTCCACTGACCTTTGCGAAGACAAAGTTGTGGGTTCGAGCGAACTTGTTTGTTTCTGTAAGGGATGCGAAGAAGGCGGTGGCATCCCAATTGATGTTCTTGTCTGTCATTTCGTTTGTCGTTTGATGTCTTCTACTTCTTTAGCCTTAGCGTCGAGTTCTGTGAGTGCTCGCCATGTGTCCACCGAGAGCACCGCTTCCTCTTTAGTGATGTCGCCTCCGGTAAGCGCACGGATCTGTGCATTCATGGCAGTCCGTAGCACCTCGCCGATGGGCGGTGCGTAGCCCAGTAGGTTCTGCTCGTCGGCTGGCATCGGCTGCAAGAAATGTGGGAATAGTCGGGCGAAGTAATGCTTCAGCGACGAAAACCAATAGAAAGTGTTGAGCAAAAGCGGTGTTGAGAGCTTCGACTTCTTGACCTTTGGGTACAGAAGCGTGGCGAGGTCTTTCAATAAGGCATCGTTCTTGGTGTGGAGAAAGCCCTGATAGTAGTTGTCGGCAGATATGAACGTCGAGAACGGCACGCCCTGGAAGTCGGCTTCGATGGCAGTGGCTCTTCCGATTTTAGTTATGCGAACCGGCAACGGAGCGAATTGTCGTAAGAAGTCCAATGAAACTGTGGCTGCTTGCACTTGTCTGATGGTGAGCGTAGCCTCCTGCTTGGGCGCATGGCGGTGCTTCACAAGAAAGCTGCCGTCATGCGTCTTGCACAATACCCTTAGGTCTGCCCATTTGAACAGACAGAGAGTGAGAATTTCTTCCATTGGCAGATCATGCGAGAGTTGCGTGAAGAAATATTGGAGTTGGCTGTCAGATAGAGACTGCCAATCTGTGGGTAGGGATAAATTGAAAAATGCTTCCATACTGCGAAAGTACGGAAGCATTTGTATGGGGGAAAAGACAAAATGTTATCTTTTAATTTTTGCTTTAGGACGTGTAAGGTTTTCTTTCTTTGAAATTATTCTTAAATGACTGTTTTTACTACAGTAACTATCAAAATCCTTTTTAGTTGAATCCTCTATAAATTCACAGTCTGAGCTATTAGGCTCCGTGGGCTTGACTTTTTTGTATACAACATCGATACCTCCTTTTTGTTCTATCCAATCTGCTAAAACTTCAGAAAAATCTTTGTCGTAATGATCCACATGAGCATCATCTCTTGACTGTATGACAACATTAGAATTGGGCATTTCGCTTTTGTGTGGAAATTTTATGTCTTTAATTACAGATATTACAGTGTTTTTAATAGCGTTTCTTGCAGCCTCATGTATATCACACATTCGTGTGTCCCTGTTATATTTGTCAATCCATTGGAAAAGCCCAAAATCATCTTTCATTCCATTTCCTTTAAGTATAGCATAAAAACACTTTGTGTCTTTGTGATACAAGTAACCATTTTCTAACTTTTGTGGAGCTTTATCAACAAATATTTTCGCAATGTTATTAATAAGGTAACTTTTATCCTTAGGACAAAAAACATTGACACATTCAAGTATAAATGCAGTATCTGATACATTCAGAAATTGTCCGTACTCGTAATTGTCACGAATAAGTCTGCATCTGCTTGTAATCGCCTTCTTGGTACAGAAAGGCTCTCCTAATATTGTAAAACTATATTTGGGCATAATTGGATTTTTTCGCAAATATACAATATTTCTTTAGAAGAAATACCCACTTGCTTGCTTTTTATTTTTATATCCATGGCCTTCAAAGAGTTTAGCTGTTTCTGAGTTTTTCCATTCAGCAAATACGTTGCCTTTGGCTAAACGTATGCTGTTCACTATGTCGATGATGCTTGGTATCGGATATTCACCGATGCGGAGGATGGAGAACTCGATGGCAGAGATGCGCTGATACATCCGCTTGTATTGAGCGGTGTCGAGAGTCATGTCCCACTTATTGAGAGCGTTGGCGGTGCGAAGCATGTCCATGAGTTCCGGACTAAAGAACTCCGTTTCGAGGCGGTGCTCAATGGTGAGTAACTTGGCACGAGTGTCCTGATATCGCAGCCAGATATGGTCAGCAAAGCCCAGTTGGTGCACGATGTCGAACGTTGGGAACATCGTGGCAGCGAAGTAATTGAACTGCTCCGATGCAGTCCAATGGTGAGCATCCGGAAGCATGGTGAGGATAACGGCAAGCGCATCGTCGCGCTGTTTTTCGAGAGACAGAAGAAGCCTCTCGATGCGCTCCTTAGATGCCGGTATCACATTCTGATTGCTGACTATACCGAAACCGTTAGGCGTAAGGATGAGGTCGAGCTGTGGCACGGCGTGCAGCATCGCCTCTGCAGCCGTGATGATACGGCAGTAATGCAGGAGCGGTGTGCTGTCAGAGTATGAGCGGATACGACTCATCGTGTCGGATGAAACGAAAGTGTCGGTAAGCCATTGCTCAGCCTGTAAGAGGTGATACTGTATCTTGTCGAAAAGAGATAACTCACCAGCTACCGCTTTGAGCGTGTTGGGGACATACTTTCTTAGAGTGTCGTTGTCATTTATCAGATTGCTCATTGTCTTTGGGTTTGTTGAGTGATACTTGCTTTGCGTCCTTATTCTCATCGAGCGTGGTGAGCTGGATGAATGGGCAGTCCGGCTTGACCGCAGTCCACTTGTTAAAGCGGATGATCAGTCGGTGAACGGAGAAGAGAAGGTCGTGGTAAGGCTTTTGCAGAGCCTGGGCGATGGTGTAAAGCTCTCGCTTGTCGCTGCCTGAGTTGTTGGTCTGCGACTTGCCTGGCACCGAGCCTACGAGGTTGGAGTGTACTCGCATGGTAAAGCACATCATGTTGATGGCTTCGACAATGTCCGTCGCCCAGTCGCCACCCTCCTTGTCCGTCTCGATCTTGTTGATTACCACGTCATGCTGCTTCTCACCGTTTGGTGAAACATAAAACGTGGAGAAAAGCACCTTTCCGCTGTTCTCCATGCCAGTAAGGAAGTTGATGATGTTGTCCTTCTCCTCGTTGACACGCTCCTGCTGCTTGATACGGTCAGTTATGCCCTCGACTTTGAAGATGTTGTTCCAAAACGAGTTGGCAATCTCGATGTGGTACTTTATGGGAGCCGAGTTTCGGAGTTTCGCTTCTTTGGCGATGCCGATGAGCTGCTTGATATTGAACCATTTGCCTTTGAAGAGAGATGCGTAGTACGGTATCGGATAATACGTATTGTCGGGCGTAGGAATACGACTGACGACAGCGAACTTCTTGATTTTCTTTCCTCTGTTCTGAAGGTCGGTGAATGGCGACTGTGGATTGAGAAGTTCGATGCGCTCGATGTCCTCCGGACTGACCGTATTACGCCAGTTGGCATAGAGGATGTAAGGTATCACGCCCGACTTGTCGGCAGGAGCAAAGCGGACGTAGCACGCCTGTTTGCGCACGATGCGGACGATGCGACTGGCATCCTCATTGAGAATGATCACGCTGACGCAGAACCCGAAGTGCTTGAAGTCCTGGCACACGCCGAGGAAGTAACTTGCGAGGTCGTTGTCCAGCATAAAGTCATCTACTTGCGCTTGCACTTGTGCGGTGGCAAGCCCCGTGTCATAGACAAGTCCGCTGCCATAGCAGACTTCGGCATTGAACATCTGGCAAGTGCTCATTGTTTCGTCAGACTCTATGAGATCAATGATGTTGTAAGGCATCTGATTGTCACCTCCCCATGGGATGTACTTCATTTTGTCGTTGATGATGATTGGTGCGATGTTGTGCTC
>OLGV01000506.1_pt1 | contig 16217 bp, 17 predicted proteins | sample 1605761 | NCBI WGS metagenome assembly OLGV01 (sample SAMN03283245) | human gut metagenome | biome: human-associated habitat; material: feces | host: Homo sapiens | place: Peru | collected 2012
ATCCTCGCTCGTAGAACCAAAAACATGCTTCATTCCGCAAAAATACAAAAAATAAAGGTTCGTAATACAATTTTCACTATCTTTGCAGGTTATTAAAATATATCATATAATTTTTATTTTATGGAGACAAAAGAATTCAACGGAGAAGCGATTCTTGACAAAAATATAAATAAAACCACTGAAAACACTGATGGTTTGCTAAAGTCGGCATCTCAAAAACTCAATATGAATGACGAGGAACAGGAAGACCGGATGGTGAACAAGCTGGACGATAGCGAGGAGTTTAATATCACATGGCCGTTGCACGACGACATGAAAAAGACTCTCACCAACGATTTTCACCGCGGATGCCGCATAAAAGCCGACAAATACGAGTTCGCCAGCAATGTTTTGCGCCACGGACAGTGCAAGCTCGACAGTTTCAACTGGCTCAAGGACTATGAGACCGAGACACCGAGAGAGGGCGAGTTGTTAGTGGCGGAGGTACGTTTCAAGAACGACAGAAAAGACTTCTACAGTTATCCTTCGGAGATGAATCTCCTTGAGGGCGAGTTAGTTGCGGTAGAGACCTCCATCGGACACGACATCGGAATAGTGACAATGGTGGGCGAACTCATCGAGCGGCAACGTCGGCGCAAGAAAAACGACACACCTGTCGGCGAGCTGAAAAAAATCTATCGTCGCGCCCGCGCCAACGACGTGGAGAAGTTTCTCGAAGCCATACGCCAAGAAGACCACACCCTCCACAGAAGCCGCGAGATAGCGTCGAGCCTGAAACTCGACATGAAACTCAACGACATTGAATATCAAGGCGATAGAACAAAAGCCATATTCTATTACACCGCCGACGGACGCGTCGATTTCCGTGAACTTATCAAGAAACTCGCTGAAGAGTTTCATGTCAGAGTGGAGATGCGTCAAATCGGATTTCGTCAAGAATCGGCGAAACTCGGCGGCATAGGCTCTTGCGGACGCGAACTGTGCTGCGCCTCATGGATTACCGACTTCCAGTCAGTGACAACCAACGTGGCGAGAGTGCAACAGCTGTCGCCCAACCCCCAGAAACTCGCGGGACAATGCGGAAAGCTGAAATGCTGCCTCAACTATGAATACGCCACATATATCGACGCTCTGAAAGCATTCCCCGACAACCGCATAGTGCTGAAGACCAAGAAAGGAGACGGAATATATCAAAAAATCGACATCTTCAAAGGCCTGATGTGGTATTCTTACCCTTTCGACCGCAACAATATGATGGCAATACCGGCTGAAAAAGTAAAAGAAATCATAGAAAACAACAAGAAAGGCATTTTCCCCGAACAACTCGAAGACTTTGCCTTCATCAAGGAGCAGAAGAACAACGACTACGGGGAAGAAGGAAAACCCGCCGATTTGTCGAAACTTGAATAGTTCCGGTCATTTCAACCGAAGTGAAATGGAGAAATCATCGTTATTCGACATCATTCGATTGTTCTCGTTTGAAAAAAGAGTTCCCGGTTTCACTCCGTTTCACCCGAAATGACGAATAAATATGAGTATGAAAGGAATAATAATCGCAATAGCGGCAACGCTTTTGATGAGTTCGTGCAGCAACAACAACTTGTACGACGAGAGTGTCGTCATTCCTGAAGCAAGGTGGGACAACGAGAACATTCCCTACTTCAATGTCACCGTTGACGACACCTTGTCGGAGTTCGCTTTTTATCTGAATATCAGGCATTTGGAAAATTACCGCTATAGTAATTTATACATCTTCATGCACACCGAGTTTCCGAACGGCAACGTCACACACGACACTATCGAGTGCATGTTGGCGATGCCGGACGGTCGTTGGCTGGGCAAAGGCAGCGGCACCATGCGCTCGGCGAAGGTGCTTTTGAACCCGTCGTTACGTTTTCCCCTGTCGGGAGATTATCATTTCGAGATTGAACAAGCCATGCGCGAGAAAGAGCTGAAAGGCATTACTGACATCGGCATTTGTTTTGAAAACCAATAAGTTATGGCAAAAGGCAAGACAAAAAAGAAGAAAGAGATAAAAGTTTATCTGATAGTGCTCTGGTCACTATTCCTGATTTTCGCACTGTCGGTATTTTTTCTTTTCCACGGCATTGTGCATCAATGGTTTGGGGAGATGCCGAGTTTTGAGGAGTTGGAGAATCCCGAGACGAACCTCGCCACAGAAATCATCTCCGCCGACGGCAAGTTGCTTGGCACGTATTACATCGAAAACCGCTCTAATGTCAGTTACTCCGACATCTCCCCCGACCTCATCAACGCACTCATCGCCATAGAAGACATACGGTTTTACGAACATAGCGGCATCGACAAGATAGCCTTGTTCAGAGTGGCGAAAGGCCTCGCGACAGGCAACAGCGACCAAGGAGGAGGCAGCACCATCACACAGCAGCTGGCAAAAAACCTTTTCCCAAGAGGTGAAAACCTGAGCAAAACGAAACTCGTGATAAGAAAACTGCAGGAATGGGTCACCGCCTCGAAGTTGGAATACAACTACTCGAAAGACGAGATTATCGCGATGTATCTCAACACTGTGTTTTTCGGACATAACGCCTACGGCATCAAAAAGGCATCGGAGACATTTTTCGGCAAGGAACCGGGCGAAATCACGATAGAAGAGGCTGCATTGTTGGCCGGTGTCGTCAACGCGCCGACAAAATTCAGTCCGAAAAGACATCCCGACAACGCGTTAAACCGCCGAAACCTCGTGCTTAAACGCATGGAAACCAACGGATATATTACAGAGACACAGTACGACTCCATCTCGCAGATTCCGATAGACATGTCACATTTCGGCATACTTGACCACAAGGCGGGACAAGCCACCTATTTCCGCGAGTTCTTGAGAGGCGAGATGCACGAATGGGCCAAGACACATTTCAAGCAAGACGGCACGCCGTATAACATTTATAAAGACGGACTTCGCATTTACACCACCATCGACTCAAGAATGCAGAAGTATGCCGAAGAAGCAGTGCGAGAACATCTGGCGCTGGACCTGCAACCGGCATTCAACAAACATTGGAAAGGCGACAATAAAGCACCGTTTGCCCTTAAAAACCAGGAAGAAGTCGATAAGATTATGATGCTCTCCATGAAACGCTCGGAACGCTATCGTGCGCTGAAGAAAGCCGGCTGGTCTATGGATTCCATCATAGCCAACTTCAACGAACCTGTCGAGATGACGCTGTTTTCGTGGGACGGCCCCGTTGACACCATCTTAAGTCCATTTGACTCAATAAGATACAGCAAGTTCTTCTTACAGTCGGCACTCATGTCGGTGGAGAACAACACCGGTTACGTGAGAGCTTATGTGGGGGGCAACGACTATCGTTTCTTCCAATACGACCACGTGACACAGGCGAAACGACAGGTCGGTTCCACATTCAAGCCGTTCCTTTACGCCCTGGCGATGCAGGAGGGAGAATATACACCATGTACCAAGGTGCCGAACATCAGCTATAGCATTCAGCTTCCCGACGGGAAATTCTGGGAGCCGAAAGACTCCGGCAAAAGCAAATTCGGAGAAGAGGTCACTTTGAGATGGGCACTCGCCCACTCCAACAACCGCATCTCGGCTTATCTGATGAAACGTTTCGGTCCGGAAGCAGTCATACAGATGGCGCGCAGAATGGGCATCACCTCCGACATTCCGGCAGTACCGTCCATCTGCCTGGGTGTGTGCGACATCTCGCTTTACGAGATGGTGGGCGCAATGAGCACCTTCGCCAACAAAGGCGTTTATGTGAAGCCTATCTTCATCACAAAAATTGAAGATAAAAACGGCAATGTCATCGAGACTTTCAAAGCCGAACAGCATGAAGCCATGGACGAGGTGACCGCTTATAAGATGATTGAGTTGATGAAAGGCGTTGTGTATGAAGGCACCGGCATACGGTTGAGATACAAATACGGTTTGCGCAACCCTATCGCCGGAAAGACCGGCACCACTCAAAACCAGAGCGATGGATGGTTTATGGGCATCACCCCCGACATCACCACAGGCATCTGGACCGGAGCGGAAGACCGCTCGGTGCATTTTAAAACGATAACACTCGGACAAGGCTCCAACATGGCGCTTCCAATCTGGGCTTTATATATAAAAAAGGTGTATGCCGACCCGACGCTGCACATCAGCCAGGGCGACTTCCCGAAACCGCTGTCGAATGTGGACTTGGAGTTCGACTGCGACAAATATGAGAAGGAACAGAGTGAGGCGACACCGGAATTTAGTGATGAAGATGATTTTTAATTACTGTCATTTCAACCGAAGGGAAACGGGACGAAGTGAGGAAAACAATCAAATATGGCGAACTCTAATTTTGTTGACTATGTAAAGATATTCTGTCGTTCCGGCAAGGGAGGCAACGGCGCGATGCATTTCAACCGCGCGAAATACGTGCCTAAAGGCGGTCCCGACGGAGGCGACGGAGGCAAGGGCGGCGACGTGATACTCAAAGGCAACGCCCAGCTTTGGACGCTGCTGCATCTGCGCTACACCAAACACCTCTTCGCCGGCGACGGAGAGCCAGGAGGCTCCAACCAGAGAACAGGAGCACAAGGCAACAACGTGATTGTCGAAGTGCCGTTAGGCGCTGTGGCATACGACGCGGAGACAAAAGAACATCTCGGCGAGATTACAGAAGACGGACAGGAAATCGTCATAATGAAAGGCGGCCGCGGAGGAAAAGGCAACACCTTCTTCAAAACAGCCACCATGCAGGCCCCAAAGTTCTCGCAGCCTGGCGAGCCTTCAGAAGAACGATGGATTATCATCGAACTGAAACTCCTCGCCGATGTAGGTCTCGTGGGTTTCCCCAACGCTGGAAAATCAACATTGTTGTCGGTGGTTTCCGCAGCAAAACCAGAGATTGCCGACTACCCGTTCACCACTCTGACACCAAACCTCGGCATAGTGCCGTATTATGACTTCAAGTCGTTCATCATGGCTGACATACCAGGCATTATAGAAGGCGCATCGGAAGGTAAAGGATTGGGAATCAGATTTTTACGTCATATCGAAAGAAACTCGATATTGTTGTTCCTCGTCGCAGCCGACAGTCCTGACGTGAAAGAAGCATACGATGTCTTGTTGAACGAATTGAAAAAATACAACCCAGAATTGCTCGACAAGAAACGTATTCTCGCCGTCAGCAAGTGCGACTTGATTGACGAAGACACTAAAAAAGACATCAAGAAACATCTCCCGAAAAAGGTGCCGAACCTGTTCTTCAGCTCGGCGACAGGAGAAGGAATAAAGGAGCTGAAAGACCTTATATGGTCGGCACTCTCGGAATAAACTGTCATTTCGGACGAAACGAAGTGTAGTGGAGACACCTCAAATAATCGAATGAAATTTCTCTATTTCACTCCGATTCAGTCGAAACGACGAAACAAAACAATGTTATGCTAAACGACCTCGACCATCAGTTGTTTCTGTTCTTCAACGGTCTGCACGTTGAATGGCTCGATCCTATAATGACGTTCATCTCATCGATGGAAGGCTGGATTCCGTTTTATGCAGTGTTGAGTTTTCTTGTTTTTTACAAATACAAATGGAAAGGTTTATGGATCATTTTAGGAGTGGTCGTGCTCGTCACATGCTCCGATCAGATATCGGCCCACGTCTTCAAGCCAGCCTTCAACCGTCTTCGACCATGTTATGACCCCTTGATTAAAGACTTGGTGCATATACCGGAAGGAAAACCCGGCGGACGTTACGGATTCATCTCATCACACGCCACCAACACCTTCGCCTTGGCATCGTTTGTATATATTACCATGAAACAGCACTACAAGAAAATCGGCTGGCTGATGTTCAGTTGGGCGACATTGGTATCTTACAGCAGGATTTACATGGGAGTTCACTTCCCGGGAGACATAGCCTGCGGAGCGGCCTTGGGATTGATTCTCGGATTTGGAGTCGGATACCTGGTTCGATTGGTCATCTCACGAGAACCTCGACGAAAAGGGCAAGAACAGTAACATGTTACACACATCTGCCAATTCAAGTCAAAAAAAATAATGCCAAATATTTGGAAATCAAAAAAATAACATGTAACTTTGCAGTGTCATACATTCAGATTCCGTTGACAGACCTTTAAGGTCCTGAAATGTGTGAGAAAACAGCAACTTTTTGCTGCCTGGGTAATTCAAAGATATTATTAATCATCATTTTGTAAAATTAAGGTTCATCTATGAGAAAATCAGTATTATTCACGCTTTTTGCGATTTCTGTTTTTGCACTTGGCAGAGCAGACGCCTGCACTGGTATCACCTTGCGGACAACTAAAGGTCAAACAGTAACAGCCAGAACTATAGAGTGGGCATACACTCCTTTGAACGGAATATACACCGTTGTGCCAAGGGGTTACACCCAACGCTCTTTCCTTCCCGACGGTCGGAAAGAGGGAATGGAATTTACTTCGCGCTATGGCTATGTGGGCATCGCAGTGGAACAAGCGGAGTTCGTCATGGAAGGAATAAACGAGGCGGGACTTTCGGCAGGTCTTTTCTATTTTCCCGACTATGGAGAGTATGAAGACTATGATATAACGAAGAAAGACAAGACAATAAGCGATTTCCAGCTTGTCTCGTGGATTCTTTCGAACTTCAAAACGGTAGATGAGGTGAAAACGGCAATGAAAGACATACATATCGCCTCGATAGACCCACGCAGTTCAACGGTGCATTGGCGGGTAACCGAGGAATCCGGAAGGCAAATCGTCATAGAAATAATGGAGAAACATGTCGTTTTCCATGAGAACGAACTCGGAGTGTTGACAAACTCACCGAGCTTCGACTGGCATTTGGCAAACCTCAACAACTATGTCAACTTATTCGCCGGCTCCGCCGAAAACAAGAAAATGAACGACATTACGCTTCACCCATTCGGTGCAGGCAGCGGGCTGCTCGGGCTGCCGGGAGACATGACACCTCCTTCGCGTTTCATAAGAGCCGCCTTCTTCCAAGCGAATGCACCACAACTGGAATCCAATGAGGAGACAGTATTCCAAGCCTTTCATATATTGAACAATTTCGATATTCCGATAGGAATACAATTCGCAAACAAGGAGGAAATTCCTCCAATAGCAAGCGCGACACAGTTTACCATAGCAAGCGACTTGGCAAACCGGCGAATTTACTACCGGACTGTTTACAACAGCGAGCTGAGGTGCATAGACTTGCAGTCCATACGCTTCGATAAAGTGAAATTCAAGGCGGAGCCATTAGACGAAACCCAAACACAAAGCGTAAAAAACATAACCGTGAAGTAGAGGGTGCTACGACTCGTCTCCGCAAAAACCACAAAATGGTTTATTCGACTGACGGGGACAGGGGGATTTTATACTGACAAAGAAGGAAACTCCGAAAGGGTTTCTATCTTGCCGTCTGTTATTTGATAGCAAAACATCGTTTTGCCGTTTGTTAGCGTGAGGTATTTCACTTTCAATCCGGAGTAGTATCTTATCGCTTGATCTAAAACTTTTTCGGTTATCGGCACGGTTTCCGCTTTGCACTCCACAATCATCTGCGGCTCTCCCAAGTTGTTGTAAATCACAATATCGGCGCGTTTAGGAAGATTGTTCACCTTGATGGAATACTCCACGGCAATGAGCCCTGACGGCACTTTTCTCGTTTCAACAAGATAATAAAGCATCTTTTGACGCACCTGCTCCTCGGGAGTCAAAGCGACATATTGCCTCCGCAAAGGGTCGAAGACTGTCACTTTTCCATCGATTATTTGAGTTTTGAAGAAAACCATGTTCTATTAACACACACAAACCCAACCGAACTTTTTGACTAAATCTAATGGCAAAATCCTGTCATCAACAGGAATGGCAACCATTACCGTCTCTTCTTGCTTGTCACGTTTGGCGATATTGACAACATCAATATCATATTGAGTTTGTAGATTCAACAATATTACAAATGGCAGCAACTTTTTGTCAGATGTCTTGCCATCAACAAAGAGTTCTTTTAGATAATCCTTCTCAAGAACCACTATCATATCGATGGCAAAGATAAGAATGTTTTTTATAATTATCACAACATATAATCAAAAAATCGAAAAAGCCATGTTTTTCCGCATTACAGATGATGTTTGGAGAAATAAAACTTAAAACTCAAACCTATCCCGTCATTTCGACCGGAGCGGAATGAAATGGAGCGAAGTGGAGAAATCTACGACTAACAGTTGTCCAGGAGCAATCGGTTACAGGAGATTTCTCGACAAGCTCGAAATGACGATGACGACAAGCTCGAAATGACGGTAATGGAGAAATCCATGACAGACAAATGTCCATAAATATTCGATTGTCGGAGATTTCTCGACAAGCTCGAAATGACGGAATCATACGCTCGAAATGACAGCATTCAACCCGTCATTTCGACCGGAGCGGAATGAAATGGAGCGAAGTGGAGAAATCTACGACTAACAGTTGTCCAGGAGCAATCGGTTACAGGAGATTTCTCGACAAGCTCGAAATGACGATGACGACAAGCTCGAAATGACGGTAATGGAGAAATCCATGACGGACAAACGTCCATGAATATTCGATTGTCGGAGATTTCTCCTTTTTTCAAAAATGGTCATGTTGACACAATTCCGATATTCAAGCTATAGGCTTCTTGCCGGAGTTAAAAGCCTCCAACATTTTTCTAAACTTAGACTCTGTGCATACGCTTATGTCTGTTGTGACAAATTTCCCATTTAGGAAAAGAGAGAATATTGTAGCAGGTGTTGGAGAGCGTTGTGCCTGTTCTTTCGATTCGAATTTTATGACTTTCAACGGAATGTTGTTCTCCTGTGCAAGAACACGCAGCAGTCCATTCACATAATATTCTGTATAGGGACATCTGTTTGAGTAATAAACAACCATGCTTTCTTTATGTTCGACATTCTCCATTTTTGTGCAGTCGTTGAAGAAAGGATTTGCCCCGTTGTCATGAAATTTCAAAGCCAATAAGGAAAATCCGTCAGGGAGTTTGTCGATTTCCTCGAAACCATGTTTTAGATACCATTTTGCATCACCCATAAAATGGAATTTCTTGGTTCCGACGACAGTGACGATTCCGCTTTTTTGCTGTTTTTTCGCATCCTCTATGACAGACTGCAGCAGATTATATCCATGTCCCAAGCCTTTATATTGTCCGGCGACCCAAAAACAGTTTATCATCAGATAGTTTGGAGCGGTGACAGGAATCCAAGCATGTTCTGCCGGAACATATTCGATAAAGACCTTCGCACGTGCATCTAATTTTCTGAAAACAAATTCGTTTTCAAATTCTTTACAAAGCCATCGTTTTTTCAATTCATAGCCATCAGAACATTTCTTGTCAGAGAAAGCACAGCAAATATGTTCTTTGCCGATATTTTCCTTGGATAACGCGATGTATTTGAAAGATTCTTTATCCATAATGTTGTTATTCGTCTTCCCCTTATTATTTTTTCCGCAAAAGTAGTCGTTTTTTTCCAACTTTTCCAACTTTTCCAACAAGATTCCACTGTTTTTTTTCGCGTTTTTTGCTTGTATTATTCATAAATAATTGTATTTTAACGGTTTATGAAAATGAAAGTTTCAATACAATTCCAATACAATTCCATGGTTTTCAGAAATAATTTCATTAACTTTGCACTCGACAGCGGTTGCCGAAAAGCTAAAAGAGTAGGCGCAAGTAAAATTCAAAATAAAGAACTGACAGCGTATCCTCGCTCTGGAACATCCGAGACATACAATGTCACAAGTGTTACTCATGTCAATGGAAAAGGAGATAGCACAGGGTACATAATAAGTGTCGAATAACTAAAAAATTATAAAACCAAACAATTTACTAACATTTAAAAAATAAACAAAATGAAAAAAAAGAACATTTGCTGTATTAACAACTTTAATCATGGTGGATAGAGTTGTAACATTCAATGCCTGCAAGAAAACACAGGACTACAACATGACCACAGAATTAAACAATAATCCATCAAGCACCACACTTGCCAACTCTGATAATAAAGGGATTGGATTTCCTATTTCGTGGGAATGGCATAGAAAAAAATTTGATTGCAAAAGAGGATTTGGAATTTGCGATTTTATAATTGGCAAACCAAAGCCAACGCCAGAGTTCTCATCCTCAAATGACAACACATATTACACATACATTCAATTTGACGATAGGAATACCTGTGGTATGGAAATTGTTTTGTGTGGTACTGAACAATTCGATGACACAATAAAAAACCTTTATGTTGATGAAGACATTACAGTTATAGGTTCCGATGGTTATATTTACAAAATAAATGAAGGTGTTTATTCATATAACGGACAAATTGGCATCTATGGAGGCTATAATGTAAATATACACAGAGTTTTAGGCACTGAATAAATTAGTAGTTGTTTATATGAAAAAGTTTTGGCTTGTTGTGGTGATGTGTACTATCGTTTTCTTTGGATGCAGGTCTTTAGGAATCACGGTGTTAGGAGTCCGGCAACATTACGATGATTTGTCGAAAGAAGAACAATCATTGGTGGTATGGACACAACCAGAAGAATTTATGGGAGATGTTGCGAACGATGGTAGAATTTTTGCGGTAACGGGCAAACAATTGCGTGATATGATTAAGGAATGTTCCAGGGCCCTGCTTTACGCTTGGGACCCCGTATGTACATCGGAAAGATGCGTATCATTAGAGTACATACAACGGCTTTGCAAAGAACAATCGGTGGAATTGTACGTGGTTGTAGATTATTTTTTTGGCGCTTTCAGCCAAAATACAGAACTGACCGACCATCCTCTGTTCGTGATAAACTCTAAAGTATATGGCACCGACCGTTGCAAACCTTTGTCCAAAATGTTTTTCGTTGATTTGTTAGGAAATCATATTTACGATGAAAACGCGAAAACAATGTGGCACCGCTATATGTATTTTGAAGACGGCAATTTTGTTAAAACCATGAGGGAACCATCTATTAATGTCCAATGATTTATAACTTTTATCAAATATTAAAGTTTAGAAAAATGGCAAAAATACAAACAAATTCATTGATGAGTGTATGGCAAATCTGCCAAAACAGCAGCAATTGCTAATTTTTTCGATATGGAGTGGCTGTCTTTTCAAAGAAGGTTGCATCAAAGATGAATACGTCACCTTTAGAAACCGTTTTTAAAACACCTTATATCTTCACACGAGCGGACATGCCACCACAAAGTGTATCGAAAAAGTCTGCGAACTTGTTAATCCTCAACACATTATCCCAATTCATGGCGAAGAACCGCAAAAATAAATTGTTTCATGCCTGAATTTAAAACCAAAACGATTCCATGAAATTTCAATGATAATGATGTTGAGATTATGTTTGAAGATTAAGGTAATGTTGCCAAAAATACAGACAGGATTGACAAGTTGTCATTCCTGTCTGTATAAAAAGACCTGTCAAAGCACAGTAAACCATATCAAAACTCCTATTTCCCCAAACACCATCTGTAATATGGCAAAACGTGAATTAGCCGATTGTTATCATGCTCTATTTCTTCAACTTCATCCAAAGTTATTATAAAACCATCTTTCAATCCGAAGGCATCCATTGCCGAAATCAACCCATTCAATTCTCTTTTCCTTGTTTCATAATCTTTCAATGATACCGTAACCTGATAAACGGCTGTTATTTTAGCCATATCGCGCACGATGAAGTCGCATTCAGCATTGTCATTATAATAAAAAATCTCAGCTTCGCGACGGCGTAATTCAATGTAGACTGCGTTTTCAAGTTTCTTGCCCTGATTTTCGCTGAAGCTGAATCCGATTTGTGAAACGAGTCCGTTGTCGATAAAATATACCTTTTTGGGACTTTTTATCTGCTCCCCGACTTTATTGTCATATTTTGTCAAAACACCGACAAGATATGACTCTTCGAGATAACCTATGTAATCGTTAACAGTTTCGGTGCTTTTGATATTTGTTGCTTTTGCCACCGACTGGTAAGTGAACTTATGAGTATAATTGCTCGCCAGATAATAAGCCACTTCTTTAATCTGCCTGTCGGATGGCAGTTTGTGTCGCACAACGATGTCGCGATATATTATATCATTGTACAACTCCCTTAAATAACGTGGGTCGCCGGTGTTCAGATATTGTGGAAAACCGCCTTCTTTGAGATAACCCGACTGCATGTTCAGCATCTTGGCCCTTCCTGCCGTGGTGAAAAAATCCGACATTTGCCATGATATCCCTTTCAGTTTTGCATATTCCTCAAGCGACATAGGATACAGTTCTTGTTTGATATGCCGTCCGGTGAGCAATGTGCCAAGTTCCTTGCTCAGCATATAAGCGTTGCTTCCTGTGACAAAAACCTTATTCCCATGATTATACAAACGGTCAACAAACCGTTCCCATTCCGTAATTAGCTGAATCTCATCGAGATAAAAAGTATGTTGTAAGCCAAAATCTTCGACAAACACTTCATATAAAGTCTGAAAGTCCTCAACAGTAAAATGAAGCAATCGGTCGTCATCGAAACTAAAATAGTAATCTTTTTCATCCTGTGATGCTCTAATCTGCATCATAAAAACAGATTTTCCACATCTACGCACTCCCGAAACGACCAGTATTTCCGATGTTTTTGAGATATTTTGACAAGCGTTGCGCTCTACACCAAGATTGTCGGTCAACTCTCTCTGTTCGTAAATAACCTGTCGAAGCAATTCTTTCGTTACCATACCAATATTGTTTTATTCCGACTGCAAATATACAAAATATATATTGATAATCGATATTTTTTATAAAAAATATTTATTACCAATATAGTTTTCTGTGAATAATTGGTATTAAAACACACAAGCCCAGCCGAACTTTTTTACGATTTCCATTAGCAAAGTCCCGTCACCAACAGGAATGGTAACTTTGACAGTCTCTTTTTGCTTGTCACGTTTGGCAATATTGACGACATCAATATTGTATTGAGTTTGTAGATTCATCCAAAACTCTGCAGGAATACCCAATGCCTTTTCCAAAGCAATAGCAAAGTTCAGCGACATCGAACGGTTTCCATTTATCGTCTTGCGAATAACTGATTGCTTTATGCCAGTCAATTCTTCCAACTGCTTTTGTGTCATTTTTCTTTCATGCAGCTTATCCTTAATCAGTTCGCCAGGATGAGTCGCCTCAAAAGGTGAGAGGTTGTTGGCAATTATATTGTCCAGTGTTCCAACTTTGTGTATCACATCGGCTGAAAAGATAAATAAATTTTTGAATTTATCGCAATTTTGTGATAAATATTTTTAAAAAATTAGTTATTAGTTTGATATTTTTATGTAAGGCATTATTCTGATAAAAATCTAAAATGCTCCAATAATACAATTGCTATTAAATCGTCTTTCGAAAGATACAAAACCAGCGAAACAACTGCAATTATTAAAAATACAGATATTGCAAGTCCATGACGAACTATCCAAGGTAATTTATTATCAAATATATCTGAAATATATGTTTTATCCATTACTACAACAATTGAGAATCTATTAAATTATAATAATTGCCATGCAAGTTCATTAACTCCTGATGTGTTCCGCTTTCTTTAATAATACCTTTATCTATAACAACAATTTTATCGGCAAATTTTATCGTACTTAATCTATGAGCAATAACAAGAACCGTTTTATTTTTAAATAAAGTCTTCATCCTATTCCATATTTCTGATTCGTTATGTGTATCTAACGAATTAGTGGCTTCGTCAAACAAAAGAACTTGAGGATTTTTATAAAGAGCTCTTGCTATCAATATCCTTTGTTTTTGACCGATGCTTAATCCATGACCATTTAATCCAACTCTTGTTTTAGACTTCAACGGCAACATTTCAACATATTCATCTAAATTTGACAATCGTAAAACCGTTTGTAATTTCTCCTTATCAATACTTTTTTCATCAGGTGCAATATTTGATTCTATAGTATCAGAGAAAATATAACCATCTTGCATCACAACGCCACACTGTTCTCTCCATTTATCGATATTTATTTTGTTCAAATCATTTTTATCAACATAAATTTTCCCTTTTGTCGGCTTGTAAAAACCCAAAATCAACTTCATTAAAGTGGTTTTCCCGCTACCACTAAGTCCTACAACAGCAGTGACTTTTCCTTTCTCAATTGTCAAATTTACATTTTTCAGCACTTCGCCATCATCCTCATTATAAGCAAATGATACATTTTCCATATCAATTCGAGTCGTTTTGTCTTTGTATAAATAATCATTGTTTCTATTGTCAAATCGGTTTTCTTCCTCGTGTTGATTTACAGTGTCAAGTCGTTCCATAGCGATTTTGGCATCTTGAATCTCATGTATTAACTCCACTGATTTGTGAATTGGGGCCGACATTTGACCAACAATATACTGTATCGCCAACATAGTGCCAAGAGTAATATCACCAGAAATGACATGGCTAGCCGAGACAAACAAAACTACCGCATTTAATATCTCATTGATAAATGTTGTTCCAACCGATTGCGATTGTCCAAGTTTAAGGTTTTCAGTTCTGGTTTTATATAGTTTTTTCTGTATATTCAACCAATTCAGCAATTTGTTGTCGTAACAATTGCACAACTTGATTTCCTGCATTCCACGCACCAATTCTATAGTACAATCTTGAGATTCCGTGAAACCAGCGAACAAATTATAATCCAGCTGGCGACGTTTGTTCAAAAACACTATAATCCATAATATATAAAAAACGTGTCCAAACAAAATTATGAAAAACAATGTGGTATCATACACGAACACAATCACACTAAAAATCAAAAAATTCATGATGGTCAGTACAATTTCAAGTAAAGTGTTCATAAGAAACTGTTCGATTCTCTGTTGGTCAGATATACGTTGAAAAATATCACCTGATTGCCTTGTGTCGAAAAAAGAAATCGGAAGTTTTACCAATTTACAAAAAAATTCATACACCAATTGGACATTCAAACGAGCACCTGCAAACAATACGATCCAACCCTCAATAAAATCAACAATTACACCACTTATCACCAAAACCATTTGTCCAATCAATATTAACAACAAAGCATTTAAATCTTTACCGTCAATACCAATATCAACCACTTGTTTTGTTAAAATAGGGAATAACAACTGTAAAACGGAACCCAACAATAATCCGACAACAATTTTAAATATTAGTTTTTTATATTGTTTAAGATATTTTATTGTATCAAATAAATAGCGTTTTGGTTTCTTAATGATTTGTCTTTTTGAATAAAACTCAGACGATGGCTCACATACGAGAATGTATCCGTATAAAGAGTCATTCACCAGCCATCGTTTCAAAAAATCATGTTTTCCTATCTTACAACAACCAATCGCAGGGTCATATATCTTTATATAATTTGTATCAATTCTTAATATTACTATAAAATGATTACCATCTACATATGCAATATAAGGAACTTTGATTTCTCTTTTCAACAAGGTGAAATCAAGTTTCAATGCATGTGTTATAAATCCAATTTTGGTTGCAGCTCTATTTAATGCGAGCATTGATACTCCACCAGTTGACACACCACATTCTTTACAAACAAATTCAACATTTACAGACCTGCCATAAAGCTCTGACAAGTACAAAAGACAAAATGGACCGCAGTCCATTTTGTTTTGTTGAATTCTACATTTATGAAAAATCACAACTGATTAGTTCTTTAGATAATATAGTTCGTTTTTTCTACCACTTGTCTTATTATTTTTTGTTCTTTCCCTACGATTGCTTCGTGTATTTGTAGTTCTGCCGTCTCTTGTACTGCTACGATTTGTACCACTCCTTGCATACGTGTAGGTCTGACAAGCACAACTACAGTCGCAGTCACAACTACAGTCACAACTGCAATAGCAAGTACCTGTTAATGATTCACCACCAACAATTTGACGTTGTTCGTCCATGGTTAGTTCTTCAAGTCTTCTTAATGTTTTCATAGTTATAAATTTTTATTAATAATTAGAATGTATGTATATCCAAAATTGATATATACTCTCTTCTGTTTTCTCTTCTTTTTTCAAAATATTCAATTATACCAGGACGATTTTTCATGGCATAAAAGAAAGCCTTCATGTTTAATTTCTGTTCCATACGCATAACTTCACATTCGGAGTGGTTCGGATTAACCATTTTGCCTTTTTGAAGTCGTTTCGCACCACAAACGGTACAACATCTAACCGCCCA
>OLGV01000507.1_pt1 | contig 16200 bp, 15 predicted proteins | sample 1605761 | NCBI WGS metagenome assembly OLGV01 (sample SAMN03283245) | human gut metagenome | biome: human-associated habitat; material: feces | host: Homo sapiens | place: Peru | collected 2012
GCTCATGAGCCTTGCATATGTCGGCGTAAAGGGCGGAATGATCGTTGTTTCCGCAGATGATCCCGGACCTATTTCATCTCAGACCGAGCAGGACACGAGAACATTTGCGGCATTTGCAAAGCTGCCTGTTTTCGATCCCGCATCGCCCGAAGAAGCATATGAAATGGTCGGCGATGCATATGCGCTGTCCGAAAAATACAACACTCCCGTACTTTTCAGACCTACAACAAGAGTCTGTCACGGCTGTGCGTCGATCAATGTATCCGATATGCCCGAAAAGCATAAAGCGGAGGGCTTTGTCAAGGACACAAAGAGATGGGTGATATTCCCGAAGCTGTCCTTTGAAAATCACAAAAAAATAGAAAGCAGAAACGCAATGCTGCGTGACGAGCTTTCAGATTACAGATTCAATATTCTGTCGGGAAGCGGAAAAAAAGGAATCTGCGCAGGCGGTGTCAGCAGGGCGTATATGCATGAAGCACTGGATATGCTCGGAGATCCCGAGGTCAAGCTGCTTGAAGTCGGCATACCTTTCCCGTTCCCCGAAAAGCTGGCACTGAAATTCCTTGACGGTCTGGACGAGGTCCTTGTGCTTGAAGAGCTTGATCCCGTGCTTGAAAAGGAGCTTATTTTCATCTGCGGAAAATATAACCTTAACGTTAAAATAAATGGCAAGCTTTCGGGAGATACCGCAAATGCGGGCGAAAATACCGTTAATTCCGTATGCGGATATATTTCGGCACTTACGGGCGCAAAATGTCCCGAAAATGCGGAAAGAGAATGTCCTCCCGAGCTTCCCGTAAGACCTCCTGTACTGTGCGCAGGCTGTCCTCACCGTGCATCTTTCTATGCGGTAAAGACTGCGGTCAAGGGAAGAAAGGCTGTGTTCTGCGGCGATATCGGCTGCTATACGCTCGGAAATGCCGCACCGCTTGACATGGTTGACACCTGCCTGTGCATGGGTGCTGACATAACCGTTGCACAGGGAATAAAGAGGATCGAACCCGAAACGCTCTGCTTCTCATTTATCGGAGATTCCACTTTCTTTGCATCGGGAATTACAGGCGTTGTAAATGCTGTGTACAATAAAACGGACATTATTCTTATCGTTCTCGATAACTCTACTACGGCTATGACAGGTCAGCAGCCGCACCCAGGAACGGGCAAGACGATGATGGGCGAGATATCCGAGAAGATAAGCATTGAAAAGGTGCTTGAAGCTGTCGGAGTAAGCTCTGTTGAAACTGTCGATCCGCTGGATCAGAAGGCTGCGCGCGAGGCTGTGTGCCGTGCGGCTGACTATGCAGATGGCGGAGTTAGAGCGGTCGTTTTCCGTTCGCCGTGTATTGCGGTATCAAAGCCTAAGGGTAAGCTAGATGTTGATGAAAATGTCTGCATCGGCTGCAAAAAATGCATAAAGGAAATAGGCTGTCCTGCGGTCGTAATGCATGACAAAAAGGCATATATCGAGCCTTCGCTGTGCACAGGCTGCGATTATGCGCACAGGTATGTCCCGTTAATGCGATAGGGGGTAAAAACTGATGGTTACAAGCTGTTTATTATGCGGAGTCGGCGGACAGGGAACTGTTCTTGCATCTAAGCTGATAGCCGCATCTGCGATGGAAAAGGGCATGCTTGTCAGAACTGCCGAAACTATCGGAATGGCGCAGAGAGGCGGCTGTGTTGTCAGTCATGTGAGATACGGCGACAAGGTGAATTCCTCGATGATACCCGTCGGCGGGGCTGATGTTATAATTGCATTTGAGCCTGCGGAGGCTGTCAGAAATCTTGCCTATTTAAAGAAAGACGGAACGGTCATTGTCAACAAAAAGGCTGTTATGCCTGTTACCGCATCGCTTGGCGGAAGCAGCTACAGCGGCGAAGAAATGCTTGATTATCTCAGAAAAAATGTGAAAAATCTTGTTATTGCGGATGGCGACAGGATATGCGCTGAATGCGCTTCGCCGAAGGTGCTGAACGTTGCTCTGCTGGCGTGCGCCGCAAATTCGGGTTCGCTCGGAATAAGCGTTGATGAGCTGAAAAATGCGATCGGAAACAGAGTAAATCCTAAGTTCAGGGAGCTGAATTTCAAGGCTGTTGATATTGCCGCAGGAGGTTCGGGAAATGTTCAGTGAATTTACGGAGGCACTTTTATCCGCGGAAAAAAGTCCGATGATACCCGATGAATATGATATTTTCGGGAAATTCTGCGGCAGCTGGAAATTCAAAGGCGATTTCATGACGGGAAGCGGCGAAATACAGACATCAGAGGGCGAATGGCTGTTTTCACGAATATTAAACGGCACTGCAATACAGGACGTTTTCATCTGGCCGCCAAGAGATCAGCGCAGAAGTGACGATGTATGCGGTGAATATGCATCATCGATATTTGCCTATGATCCGCTGAGCAAAAAGTGGGACGTAACATGGGTGAACACGGGATCAACTGTCAGGCTGAAGGCTGAAAAGATCGGCGGGAATATAATCATGACCGAGATCACCGAGAAGAAGATGCAGTGGATATTTTCCGATATAACCGATGTTTCGTTCAGATGGCAGAGCGTTATACATAACGATAACGGCAGCAAAACGCTGCTTGCAAATCTCAGGGCATTCCGATAAAATGTAAAGGGGAAAAATCTTATGAAAATGAAAGAAGAACAGTTACGCATCATAAAAGAGCAGATAAAGAAGCTCACTTCAATGGAGTGCTTTTACAAGCATAAGCTGGAGGGAATAGATCCCGATGATATTCAGTCACAGGAGGATTTTGAGAAGCTGCCTTTCACATGGAAGGGAGATCTCAGAGAGGCATATCCGCTCGGACTTCAGGCTGTTCCCGATGAAAAGGTAGTTCGTATCCATTCATCTTCGGGAACAACGGGAACTCCTGTTATTATTCCTTACACAGCAAAGGACGTTGATGACTGGGCAGTTATGTTCAAGCGCTGCTACGAAACTGCGGGCGTTACTAACCTCGACCGTGTTCAGATCACTCCGGGCTATGGCCTTTGGACTGCGGGAATAGGCTTCCAGAACGGTGCTGAAAAGCTCGGCGCAATGGTGATCCCTATGGGTCCCGGAAATACGGACAAGCAGCTCAGAATGATGGTGGATATGGAATCAACTGTTCTTTGTGCAACATCTTCCTATGCGCTTCTTCTTGCCGAGGAGATCGCAAAGAGGGAAATAGGCGACCGGATCCATCTCAGAAAGGGCATCATCGGCTCAGAACGCTGGGGCGAAAAGATGAGAAAAAGAATTGCCGATGAGCTTGGCGTTCAGCTTTATGATATCTATGGTCTGACTGAGGTCTACGGCCCCGGAATAGGCATCAGCTGCGACTGTGAATGCGGCATGCATATGTGGGACGATTTCATCTACTTTGAGATCGTTGATCCCAAGACAGGCAAAAATCTCCCTGACGGAGAGATCGGTGAGCTTGTTATCACGACGCTCAAAAAGGAGGGCGCTCCGCTTATCCGCTACCGCACACATGACCTGACAAGAGTTATCCCCGGCGAGTGTAAGTGCGGCTGCAAATATCCGAGGATCGATACTATTCTCGGCAGAACAGATGACATGGTAAAGGTCAAGGGTGTAAACATCTTCCCGAGCCAGATCGATGAGCTTCTCAGCGGCATTGACGGTGCGTCCAGCGAATATCAGTTTATGATCGACCATCTGAACGGCAAGGACATCTGCACGCTTTTCGTTGAGTATCATGAGGGCGCAAACACCGCCGCTCTTGAATATGTTATCGGCACGGCTTTCAAGGCTAAGATCGGAATTCAGGTCATCGTAAAGCTTGTAAAGATCGGCGATCTGCCAAGAAGTGAAAAGAAGTCCACAAGAGTTTTCGATAACAGATACTGATGATAAAAATTTGTCTGCTGAACGCTGAAAACGTGTCGGACGACAATGCTTCTGCGCTTCTTGGATATATACCCGAGGAGCGCAGAAATTGTATTTCGGCAAAAAAAAATCCCGCTGACAGGTTGGGCAGCCTGTTCGGCGAGCTGCTTGTAAGACGTGAGATAATCAGAAGTTTCGGAGTAAAAAACACCGATATCCGCTTTGAACACGGGCTGCATGGAAAGCCGCTTTATATCGGTTCGGATAATTTTCATTTCTCCGTTTCGCATACAAAAAGCATCATTGCAGCAGCTTTTTCCGATCACCCTGTCGGTATTGACATTGAAAGTGCGGACAGAAAAGCGTACAATATTGCAAAGAGATGCTGCACTGCCGATGAGCTTGCATTTCTTGATATGTCCGATAAAAAGGACAGAGAATTTATCGGCATATGGACAAAAAAAGAGGCATTCTCAAAGCTTACGGGTGAGGGAATAGGCATGGATTACCGCACATTTTCCGTGCTTTCGGATAACCGTATAACAACCTTTGAACATTCGGGATATTTCATTTCCGCAGCATCGGAATATCCGTCGGGATATGAGATATGCATATGCACCGCTGCGGAAGTTTCGGATCATTTTGGAGGTAGAGATGATATCTTTTGTTGATACACATTCGCATTATCAGGACAAGGCATTTGACGCAGACCGTTATGAGCTGCTGGAACGTATCCATAACGAAAACGGCGTGAGATCCGTAATGGTGATAGGCTACTCAATGGAGGGCAGCGAAAAGGCACTGGAGATCGCAGACAAGGTCGATTTTGCGTATGCGGCTGTCGGAATTCACCCTGAGGACTGCAATGCTCTGCCGTCCGACTGGCTTGACAGGATACGCACGATGGCAGCGGATCCTAAGGTAAGGGCTATCGGCGAGATAGGCATGGATTACCATTACGAGGGCTATGACAAGGAATTGCAGGAGCGTGTTTTCCGCAGCCAGCTTGATCTTGCCAAGGAGCTGAGGCTGCCTGTTTCCGTCCATGTCAGGGACGCTATTGAGGACAGCATGCGCATCTTGTTCGATTACGGGACTGTTGACGGCGTTATGCACTGTTTTTCGGGTTCAGCCGAGACAGCCGAGCAGGTCATAAAGCTTGGAATGCATATCAGTTTTACGGGTGTTCTGACATTCAAGAATGCGAAAAAGGCGATAAAAGCCCTTGAAAGAGTGCCGCTTGACCGTCTGCTGACCGAGACTGACTGTCCGTATATGGCTCCCGAGCCTTACAGGGGACAGCGATGTGACAGCTCGATGATAATCGAAGTGCTGAAAAAGATCGCCGAAATAAAGGGGATAACCGTTGAAGAGGCGGCGGCTGTTACTTCGGAAAATGCGAATAAGCTGTTTGGAATATAATAAAAACAGCCGTGAAAGAATTTTTCATCTTTCACGGCTGAATTTTTATGCTGCCTGATCTGCCTGTTCTGCGGATGTCAGCTTATGTATAAGTTCTCTGTCACTGTCGGATTTGATGCGGTATTCCGTTCTGGAATAGAAATTGTTGTTTACGTCCCAGAGAACGGGAACGAAGCCGTAATCTGTCATCATGTTGAGCATTATCTCAAGGCATTCGGTGGAATCTGTGTGCTTTGCGCCTGCGATAAAGCGTTCATCATCGTAAATTGATGTGCATTCGCCGACGAAAACGGGTATATTCTTATCTGTGAATGCCTTTTTCAGCAGCTCGCACTGTGCCTTGCTGTAATCCAGCCATTCATCGCCGCCGATCTTATTTGTCCAGTACATAGCGTTGTCAACATAATGAACGGAAACCATCAGCTTATCCTTTGCGGAATCTGTCGGCATTCTGAAGCGCTCATTTGTTGTGTTGTCGATGTTGGTCCAGTATCCCGAAGCGATAAGAAGACGGGTCTTGTTGTTGCCGCCCGTTGCTCTTACAGCATCAACAAAAGTCTGATTGAGAGCGTTGACATAATCGTAGATCTCGTCATCGGTCATGGTAACGCCTTCCTTTACCGTGCCGACATTTTCGTTATATCCCTCGAAAATGAGGTAATCGGAATAATCCTTGTAGCGGTTTGCGATCTGAGTCCAGAGATTTTTGAATATTTCAAGTGCCTTGTCCTTGTCGTAATTCTTGATTATGTATTCATCGTAATGGTGGACGTTGATAACAGCATAAAGACCGTTTTTGCGGCAATAGTCGATCAGCTCTTCAACGCGCTTGAAAATATCCTCGGAGATGGTAAATGTGCCGTCATCAGCCATCTTATTGCCCCAGTAAACGGGGATTCGCACGGTTTTGAAGCCCTCAGCCTTCATTCCGTCGATCATTTCCTGCGTTGTGGGGATAGCGCCCCAGCATGTTTCGTAGTTTGAAACAGTATCCTGACCGATCGTTGCGGCACCCGATGTCTTATTCTGGATATTCTGCCAGTATGCGTCCATAGTGTTGCCGAGGTTGATGCCGATGCCCATATCCTGTGCATATTCCGATGCAGTCATGTTTTTGCGCATTTTTCCGTCATCATATCCCGCACCGACAGACTTTGCGGCACAGCCTGCGAGCATTGATACAGAAAGAGCAGCGGCAGTCATCACGGACAAAAGTTTATTGATCTTTTTCATAAAGCAAGCCGTCCTTTTTGAATTTTTTTATATTATAGCATAATAATTCACCTTGTTCAATATCTGTTAATGTTAATACAACTGACCTTTTGTGCAAAAAGGCGCAGGATATTTTTATCCTGCGCCTGAATTTGTTTTATTTGTATCAGTCGTCAAGGCACTTGTCAAGATCGGCTGCGATAGCCTTCTTATCCATGTTTCTGCCGATCTCTGTCGCCGTATTTTTCGTCCCACTCTTCAGCCATATCGGGATACTCTGCAAGATAGAGCTTCTGCTGTTTCTTTGGGAATGCGGCAAGCCACTTGCCCTGTTCCGTAGCAGTAATCTGAACGCCTGCCTGCTCGAAAACATAAGCGTTGTCGCGGTCATCGGAGAACCAGAGCATACCCTTGCAGCGGATTATGCTCTTGGGCCAGTTATCAACAAATCCCTGGAGCTTGTCCTGATTGAAAGGTCTGCGGCGGCGGTATACAAATGTGCCAATGCCGTATTCCTCAGCTTCGCCCTCTTCATCGTTATGGCAGTGTCCGCATGTGCATCCTTCGCCATGTTCATGATGATGCTCGTGATCGTGGTCGTGGTGATGCTCATGCTCATCATGGTCGTGATCATGGTGATGTTCATGCTCATGATCGTGATCGTGATCGTCGTCATCATCGTCAACGCCGTTTTCATAAGCCTGTGCCCAGCCAGCCGATGTAACAGCCTTTTCAAAATCATAGGATTTAGTATCAAGAATATCGGAAACAGCGACCTTGCCGAAGCTGGATTCGATGATCCTTGCCTGAGGCTGGAGAGTGCGGATCATAGCCTTTACTCTGCCAAGCTGCTCAGCATCGACCTTATCTACCTTGTTAAGAATGATAGTGGAGCAGAATTCGATCTGCTGGATAAGGAGGTTCTCGATGTCCTCTTCTTCGATATCAGCGTTGAGGAGAGCATCTCCGCAGCCAAATTCGGTAGCCATTCTGAGTGCATCAACAACGGTAACGATATTGTCAAGACGGCAGATCGCAGGGTAACGCTTGTCAGCCTTGCCCTCAAGCACTGCGATGGACTGAGCGATAGGCATAGGCTCACAGATACCGCTTGCCTCGATCAGAATGTAGTCAAATTTTCCTGTTTTGATAAGGTCAGCGATCTGGTTCATAAGATCGACCTTCAGTGTGCAGCAGATACAGCCGTTTGACAGAGGAACAAGGTTATCGTCCTTCTGAGTAACAGTGCCGCCCTTCTGGATAAGCTCTGCATCAATGTTTACTTCGCCGATATCATTAACGATAACAGCTGTCTTATAGCCCTCCTGATTGTTCAGGACGTGGTTGATAAGAGTGGTCTTTCCTGCGCCGAGGTAACCGGTCAGCAAGGTGATTGGTACGAGATTTTTCTTCATATATATCATTTCCTTTCGTATACTAAACAAGGAGAGAATGCCTCTCGAAGATAAATTATACCACATCGGAAGTCTTTTTTCAAGGGATTTCACATATTTTTCAAAAAAAGCCTGCCGCCGATGCTTTCAGATAAAGCACCGACAGCAGGCAGATTTTATTTGATGCTTCCTTCTCCGCCCATCAGCGCAGTGAGTTCTTCGATGCGTTCGATGGGGAAAGGCGGCTGGCAGAGCGGCCGCATTGCAATGCTCATGAGCTTCATGGGATTGTCATCGGCAGCCGATCTGTTGGACGAAAGCGTTCCGCAGCGTTTGCAGCGATGGATTATCGCCCATTCGCCGCCCTTTCTCACCCACACCGCAACAGGCTCCATTATTCCTCCGCAGTCGGAAAGACGGTCGCCCGGTTCGATGTCAACGTGCAGGCTGGAAAGGCAGTTGGGACAGTGATTCCTGTGGTCGCTTCCTGCTCCCTCGGGGACGACTGTGCGTCCGCAGACCCTGCATACAAAAGTATCCTTGCAGGCGTGATTGCGGTAATATCCGCTTTCGTACATTTTTCTTTTATTTTCACGGTTCATTGATAGATTCCTCCCGGATTTTTTTATGATCCTATGGGAGGTACGGCAAAGTATACTGACCTCCCTGTCAGAATACTATTGCAGATGTGTATGTTGTTTTCAAAAACATTCTCCTAACCTTTAATATATCATTTTTGTGAGTACCCATCTTCCGTTTTCATATACCGCTTCTGCGTCAACGGAATAGGGTTCGGGGATAACTTCTTCTGCGGGTTCCTCAAGCTGTCCTGTTATAGTGAATTTGCATGATGTGCTGTCCGAGTATGTTATGTCGATCGCTGCATTGTCCCAGTTTACGTAATATCCCTTGCCGCCGTCATATGCCGCATTAATGCAAAGATCACCGTTTATGTCGAGATATTTCGGATCATTTTCATAAGGATAATTATAAAGCAGCTCGTCTGTATAATCCGAAGTATAAATTGTAAGCAGGTAATTTTTCAGATCATCGAATGTCCTGAATTTTTCGTCATCTACCTTGTAAATATATTCGCCCTCCACGGGATCGCCCGAATAATGGAGAGAACTGAGCGAGAAAATGTATATCATGCAGTGGAGATTCCCGTCCATAAGCTCTCTGAGTGTATCGGCGGAAACAGTGTTTTCAGCAGCTTCCGTTTCGGCGGAAGTCTCAGCCGATGCTGCGGCTTCTGTTTCTGCGGCTGTTTCCGTTTCCGAAGATGTTTCAGTATCAGCCGAAGTTCCAGCCGTTTCGATCACAGTTTCGGACGGTGTTATAACGGTTGTCTGATCTCCGTTGACTGCGGGTGAACATGAACAAAGCAGCAGCGAGATCAGCGTGATAAGAATAATTCTGCGTTTCATAAAAAAATCCTTCCTTGTTTATCGTTTGATGCTTATTATACTATTGCAAAATAAAAATGTAAAGCCAAAATCGCTAAGATGCAGATTTTGAGGGATAAGCTGCAATTATCTTCGGAATATTTTTCTGAATGCTGATTTTCCCAATCCAAGGAAATATCTGAAATTATCCGTTCTTAAAAAGCATATCAGGAATATCAGATTCGGAACTGCGGCACATATGAGCATTTTCAGGATAAATCCGGATATTCCTGCCAATGTTACGGCATTTGCCGCTGCCGATGTCAGAAGATACGCCGCAAATGATACCGCCGTGTAGAGAAGCATGGTAAGAATGTGCTTTGTCATGGGCTTATGGAAAACGTGCCTGAACAGCATTAGAGGTTCTATCCATATGCATGTCAGAAGGGTACTGATGATAGTTCCGAGAAAAACACCCGCTGCGCCGAAATGCTTTGCGAGGACTATTGACGCAATGATGTTTATCGCCGATTCTGCCAGCGGTTTATATCGGTCGTAATAAAATGCGCCTGTCGCCTCACGGAAGGTGAGTGATGTTTTTCTCATGCCGCCGATAAAGAAGTTTATTGTGATAACAGCTGTCGTAAATCCGTCAAAGAGCATATTGTTCCCAAGCCAGAGCGTGATGAACGGGCTGAGCAGTACCCACAGGCAAACGGAACAGAAACCGTATATCCAGAAATTCAGGAAAAACATTCTGTCAAAAACGGTCACCATTTTGTCGGTATTTTTTTCGTCGGATACGGCATTGAGGTTTCCCACGCCCGCAAGCACAGACTGAAAGACCTGATTTATAACAAGCGTGAGCGCATTTGTTATCAGGTAATAATTTGAATAGATGCCGACTGCCGCAAGGCTCACGAATTTCGACAGGATTATGTTATCCGTAGAAAGCACGACAACTCCGCCGATCTTATGAAAAAGCATTGCGCCGATGTTTTTCTTTATTTCGACCAATGTTTCCTTTTCAACGGGCTTTGCGTCATTTTCTTTCAGATAGGGGTACATTCTGTCAGCCTTAAAGGATACTGCGGCATTTTCTGCGGCGGTGAACAGGGTCTGCATCACGAGAAATGCGATATAGCTGCCGGTTGAAAGCAGAATTATTATCTGAACGGCATTGAGCAGGAAATAAAATCCGTAGCGGTAGATAGTTGCGATATAGCGTTTTTCATCGCATATAATGAGCGCACGCTTGTATGAGAAAAAATAGGAAACTGCGGTGTTCAGCGTGAAAAGCCAGTAAATGACCGTCAGATGCGGGATATCCGGCACTTCGTTCATGAACACGGTGTAAAACGGTGTGAATGCTGCACCTATCAGCAGTATCGCAATGCCGATTGCAATATAAGCCTTTCTGTAAAGTGCCATCAGGCTTTTTATCTTCGGGATATCGTTCTGCGCAAGCGGCTTGTAAAGGCTGAAATTCATTGCGGGACCTATGCCCAGCTCGACCAGTGAAAAGATAGTCAGGATATTTGTGAAAAGCCCATTCAGACCGAGATAATCTTCGCTGAGACAGTCAAGGAATATTATCCTCGCCGCAAAGCTGATGATTATTCCCAGTACCTGCCCGATCATGGCGGTTATTAGGTTTTTGATTGAGCTTTCTGTTCGTGACATATGATCTCTCCGTTTACCGACGGTTCAGACGGTAATAAATGTAGCGTTTTGAAATGTGGATATCTTCAGACTTATCAGAACTGTCATTGGCTTTTATCTGCTCAATAATAATGTCGCAGTTGCTGCCCATTATAAGCACAGCAAACACCCATACGACCCCGTAATATGACTCCATCATCATCATTGAAATCATGGCAAATGTCATTGCGGTAATAATGCCTGCGATACCCGAGTATCTGAACTTCTGAAGCTTGCTGCCTGAAATAATAAAAAGAGCAACAAAAAATATCAAAGCTATCGTTCCGCCCTGAAGCATTGTTTCCAAAAAAGCATTATGGGCATAATAGGCATATCCGTTAGGCATATTTATCATTCCTGAATTTCTTACACCGTAGCCAAACACAGGCGATTCCTTTATCAAAAATATTGCCTTGTCCCAGATAGCAGTGCGCCCCGTAAATGAAACATTTTTTTTCAGGATTTTTTCGATTATAAAAGCAAAATTATCCTGAAGTCTCAGTACTACAATTGACACAAACATCAAAATATAAATTGGGTAAACTGTTGCAGGCTGTACCATAACTGCACATTTTTTTTTGTAGAAAAACAAAATATAGATCAGGACAATAAACCATCCTACCACTCCCGTTGCGGACCATGTTATAATGAAAGTTGCGGATATAAGGAGAAGCATAATATTTCTCTGAATTTTTCTTTCCCAAAGCTCACCGTAAATCACAGCAATGACCATTGCAGTCACAAGTATTGGTGACAGCGCATTATCAATTCCCATAAAATTGATCTGAGAACCCAGTGCGTCCGTGGTGACGCCGTTTGGATACATTAAAAGAAGCAAAAAATTTATCCCTATAAGTGTAAAGCAAAGATCAAAAAGCGATTTAAAAAAAACTTTGCTGTTGTAGTTTATTCCAAGATCTATAAGGACGCTGAAACCAATGACCGATCCTGCCGCAATGCCGAATTTTAATATACTTCCGTTGCAGAATATCGTTGGAATAAAGATACTGAGTTCAAAGACAATAATACCTAAAATAGCCTTTGATAAGCGCTTATGGATTATAAGACAGCCTATGATGATACAGAAAGATATCATTCTGTAAAAATCATATATATTGTCAACAAATTGCAGTCCATTCATATTTTCAAAGCAGGCAGGTTTTATGAATGGAATCAACAGAAAAACTACGGCTGCCTCGCTATCAAAAAGCTTTGAAAGAAACCTGTTCATTTATTGTGAAAACCTTTCGTATTCATAAATAATCCTTATCCGTCCAACAGAGAACGATAAATTTTCTCCAGCTGCTTTGCAGTATCATTTATATCATATCCCACTGCTTTTATCTCCTCGGCATAGCTGCGCCGCTCATAGCCATTGCACGCAGAAAGGATATGCTCCGCCCACTCTTTCGGAGAAGCGGAAAGCGGCATAAAGCTGCAAAGCTCCGTTACGGCGGCTTCTTTGGGTACGCCGTCCGAGCAGACAGTTATAAGTCCCGATGTCTGAGCCTCGACCGCGGCGATGCCAAGTCCTTCGGACAGCGATGGGAACGCAAAGCAGTCAAAAGCCTGATACAGAGCGGAAACATTGTCAACAGAACCGCAGAAAACGACTTTTTCCGATATGTCAAGTGCTTTTGCTTTTTCACGGAGACTGTCCGAAAGTTCGCCGTCTCCCGCAATAACAAGAATGCTGTTGCTGCGAATTTTCAGTATCTCCGAAAATGTATCGAGAAGAAAAGTCTGGTTTTTTAATATGCACAGTCTGCCGACATTTCCGATAACAAAGCTGTCGGAGAGCTTCATTCTTTCTCTTTCCGTTGTGCGTATGCCAACGCTGTATGAAAAGGCAGATGTATCTATTCCGTTTTTCAGCAGAATAAAATCCGTTTTGCCAAACATATACTTTGCCGCACTTTCGGAACACGCTGCAAATTTGCTGCCTGTTCTGCGGTTAACAGTCCTGAATATGGGGTCAAGTATTTTTTCAAAGAATTTACAGTCATTTCTTTCGGAAAAATGAGAATGAAGAATTATGTTTTTGCACCCTGCAATTTGTGCTGCCATTGCATACAGTCCGTCATACGGTCTGCACAAATGGATATGGATAATATCATAATGATTTTCTTTGGCATATCTCAGAAATCCGTTCCATTTTGCAAGGACTCTGAATGGCTTAAACCTGATAGATGCATAATTCTGAGCGGGACATATCAATTTTATGTTATGTTTTTCGGCAAAATCAATATATTTATCTGTTGAGGGTTTGTTTTCATAATAAATTTCAGCCTCGGCAGTATGCGAATCCAATCTGCTGACTGAATCGAAAACAAATTTTTCTATGCCGCCATTCTCGATATATTTAAGCTTTTCAAGAACTTTGACCATTTATCGTTACACCTCAAAATCCGATTTCTCGGGCAATGCTTTTATGAATCCGTCAGCAAGGATCCGGGAATATTCAGCAAATTCTTCATCACTCAGCTGACAATCATTGATGCAGATAAGCTTTTTCTTCTGCTTTGAAATATATTCTGCCGCGCGCATAAACTCATCTTTGCCGTCTCTGTCGGGATAAAATGTTGTGCCGACATTTGTGCTTCTTGGGATAAAGCGGTTTCCCGCAAGCTGCCATTCTCTGAAAAGCCACTGATTGACATCATACATAGAACGAAACTTGTTTGAGCAGGTTCTGTCAAGCACCTCGGGTTCAGCCTTCCAGATATCTTCAATTACCGATCTTTTGAGTGATGACGGAAGATGCGGCTGATAAAATCCCGGAAATCTCGGGCAGAACATAAGCGGTATTGTACGCATAAGATGCTTTCCGTACAGGGGATTGAGCCACTTGGAACGTGAACTTTTAATGGTGTCCTTTATATTGTAATGAGCATTGATTATTCCCGCATCATTTATGGCGATCATCTGTATGGGAAGATCGGGAGCATAGCAATGAACATTAAGCACTGCACTGTCACACGGCAGACCGTTTTTAAAGAAAATCTCTTTTGAAACAGGAGCCGTGATGAACATATCATCATTGAAATAAACAAAATTCTCGGAAAGTCCTTCTATTCTGTGGATATTCAGCTCGATGGTATGCGAACTGAAGGTCGGAAGATATTTTTCGGGAATATAATCCTCATGACGGACAATATTAAGCTTGGGGTGATCCGTGTTGAGCCATTTGGGGATATGTCCCCATGTTACAAAATGGATCTTTCTTACCCACGGAGCAAACTTCTCCACGCCCCTGAACCAGTACGGAAGAAGATTCCAGTCACGGTAGCGTTCGGGACGGCTGTCGGTATCGGCGGGAGGGGCATATTTTGCTTTTTCCGCAAGCCATTCCGGATCGGAGCCGTCTACCCATATTATAACAAAATCTATTTCATCGCCGGTCATTTAACGATATCTCCTTTTTGCTTTATATTTTAAGAAGCTCCAGACAGTAAAGCTGAATGGTTCGTGTATTGGTATCCATAAAAACTCCCCTGTTATTTTTCGGATATGTACCTGTTATATCCTTTTAAAAAATCTTTATGTTCCGCTGAATCGTTTGACCATGGACCTGAGATCAGGCAGTCCCTGTAAATACAGAAATCCGTGTGAATAATGTTCTCCGAATCGGAAAAAACATTTAATGCCGCAGTTTTTATTTCGGCTGACGGATAACGCTTTTTTATTTCCTCGGCACACTGCACGAATGTGCTGCCCGTGTCGCAGGAATCATCTGCGAGAAGTATCCTTCTGAAGTTTGCATTTTCGGCATTCTTCGGTATTTTTCCCCAATGCACTTTTCTTTCGCTGTTCTTTTTGTGGGAGTTTCCGCTGACCTCCATGCTCCTCAGCTTATGTTTCAGCTTTGACGGTATGAGCCGCAGAAAAGGTGAGCAGAGTTGTTTCAGCGCATTCATTTTTCTTTCTGCAAATATCTCCAGAACAGGCACATCAAAATATTTTCCAAGCTCCGCTCCGATCTTATATGCGCCCTTTGAAACAAAAACCACCGCATCTGGCGAATAGCTTCCGCTTATCATTTCAGCGAGTCTCAGAGTGTCCTTTTCGGCATTTTCTGAGGATAATTCTATATAATTCATTGAAATTTCCTTTCAGCAGCAGTCTGAATGCTCTGATAAGCTTTGTATGAAAATGAGCAGCTGCGCAGCAGGGCGCTGTGACAGCTTCTGCGGATGCCATGGCTGCCTTGAAGCTTTCGGGTGACGAAGTGTCATATTCAGCGGATATCATGTAATTCCTGCCAAGCTCGAACCATGTGTGCGCATCACTTCCCGATACACGGACGGTCCGCTGCGGATCGGTGTATCTGTCGGCTGCTTCTTTCTGCTTTATGTCAAACTCTGCGCTGATATTTCTTCCGTTATGTATCTCAATAAAGTCAGCCATATCCGCAATCTGCGAAAGGCTGTCCCGAGTGAGCACGGTTTTTTTTCTTTTTTCATCATACGGGTGAGGTATGTATATCAGACCGCCTTGTTCTCTGATAAGCTCGGCGGTCCTGAAGGCGGGAAGTCCCTGCGGGATAGTTCCGTTCAGGAAAAGTCCGATGATCTCTCCGCTTTCGGTAAATATCTCTTCTCCGACAATGACATTTATTCTCTTTTTTCTGAGTCTATCCCTAGCTTTAAGTGCGCCCTCTGCTGTGTTATGGTCGCATACGGCGATACAGTCTATCCCTTTGATCCTGCATATAAGGGCGATAAGACCTATGCTGAGCATACTGTCGTGCGAATAAGAGGTATGGATATGAAGTTCTGTTTTCATTTCAACAGCTCCGTATATAAAAATACAAATATAATTGTAACACATTCTGCTCTTTCAGTCAAGGATTTTTGCTCATATTCGGCAATATCCGTCAATAAATGATGCCGATAATTATCTGATCGGTAAAAAATAAATCATAAATTGTTTTTGAATAAAAGCTGCTGTTTTGTTATAATGGATATGGAATATTCTATGGGAGGTATATTATGGAAAAACTGTTCAAACTCAAGGAAAACAACACCAATGTCAGAACAGAGATTGCGGCAGGTCTGACGACTTTCTTTGCTATGGCATATATTGTTTTCGTAAACCCAAATCAGATAGCCGCTGAGGGCATGAACGGCTGGCTTGCGGGCGCAGGCGCAGACGGTGCTGCACTTCAGCAGATCTGGAACTCGGTTTACATCGGCTCTATCCTCGCAGCAGTTGTTGCAACTCTGCTAATG
>OLGV01000511.1_pt1 | contig 16142 bp, 9 predicted proteins | sample 1605761 | NCBI WGS metagenome assembly OLGV01 (sample SAMN03283245) | human gut metagenome | biome: human-associated habitat; material: feces | host: Homo sapiens | place: Peru | collected 2012
TTTTAAGCCCGTCAGTCAAAGTCCTGCTCAACCAGCGCAAGCGCAACCGCCGGCGCGACATTCTGCACCTTTACGTGGAAGAGCAGGTTTTGCAGGCGAAACGCCTTGTGTCTTCAAAAATAAAAAACGGAAAAAAAATCCGGTATATTGCCTATTTTCAGAATTTTACATCGACTTATGGCGATGAGGATTCTCTTCTAAAAAAATACATTGCTGCGACCGGTTTTGAAGATGTCGCCGGCCTTTCTGTCGGAACGCGGCCGGATTGCATTTCTGAAAAAATGCTCGGATATCTTGCCGGGCTTTCCGAAAAAAAATATCTCAGCGTGGAGCTTGGATTTCAGTCTTCAAAAGAAGAGTCTGTAAGATATATGCGCCGTATGTATGAAAATTCTGTTTTTTGCGAATGTGTAAAAAGAATAAAAGAAAAAGCCCCGGAAATTCATGTTGTCGCGCATCTTATTTTTGGACTTCCTGGGGAAACTGCGGAAGATATGATGAATTCCGTTAGATATGTTCTGGAATCAGGAATTGACGGAATAAAGATTTCTATTCTTCATGTGCTGGAAGGAACTGACCTTGCAAAAGATTTTCGCGGCGGAGCATTTAAATGCCTTGAAAAGAATGAATATTTTGAGCTTTTGGGAAATGCCCTGAGAATTATTCCAAAAGACATTGTGATTCACAGGCTTACCGGCGACGGCTCTAAGAAAATCCTTGTTGCGCCGCTCTGGACGGGAAACAAGCGCGATGTTCTGAACTCGATGATGAGATATTTTGCTGAAAAAAATATTGTGCAGGGAATTTCCTGTTAATATCTGGAAATCATTGTGTAGCCGTTTGAATTTTTCAGGATTTCAAATGAATCTTCGTCCACCGCTTTCAGCGTTTTTCTTATTTTTGAAATTGTGCAGAAAATTGTCGTTTCCTTTAAGTTCTTGTCAAGTTCTTCTGAATGCTGAAGTTCTTCCAGCGGAACGCAGCTGTTCAGGTTGTTAAAAAGTTTTTTGAATATTGTAAGATTTGTTCCGGAAAGTTTTCTTGTGATGTGCAGGGGATTTTCTTTTGTTTCAGCCTTCTGTTCTTTAAGTTTTGTTTCTGTCGGCGCTGTTTCCGGCAGTCTGTTTATTGAAGGAACTGTGTTTTTGCTAAGATCGACGGCTTCTGCAAGTTCCGAGACGATTTTTCCGTACTTTTTCCAGTCCAGCTTTTTTTCCGAATGGATAGAATTCAGCAGGTTTTTGAAAAAAAACTCTGTTATTCCGGAATGGGGCGTAGGGTCGTTGAAAAACAGCAGAGGAATCAGGCAGCATTCGCCTTTCATAAAAGTGTAGATGTTAAAAAGATTGTGGTTAAACAGGAAATAGTCGTAGACAATAAAATCAGGCAAATCTTCCTTTTTGTAGACGCAGTTAAAAAAGCGCGAGTCGGAATCAAAAAGTTTTGCGGAATGTCCTTTTAGCTCTAAAAAATCATGGATTTTTTTTGCGCGCGCTAAATTCTTCGGAAGTGAAAAAACGTAAACCCTCATAGAGTTTTAATAACATAATTGCCGCGGTTTTTCAACCCTTGCGCCCCTTCTTTCCGGAAAGATAAAATTTTCTCGCTTGACTAATATCAGTATTTTTTAGATTATTATTTTATGGAAAACATTGTGCTTAACCGCGCCTATTTGGAAACACTTTCATTTTCAGAGCTTATAAAAATTGCTGATGATGAAGGTATAGATGTTCCTTCGGATTTTAACCGTAACTTTCTTATAGAAGAAATTCTTGAAGTCTATGAAGATTTAGAAAAAATCGAAAAAGACGATATGATTATTACCGATGACGAAGTTGAGCCCGAAAAAGAAGAGGAGCTTGTTCCGCGCGCATATAACCAGACTGAAGTGGGGATTGTCCTTAGGAATCCTGCGTGGGCATTCGTCTATTGGAATATAAGCGGTTCCGACAGAATTTCGCTTGAAAAAGCTTTTGTAAGCCAGATGCGTATTCGCGTGAATTCTTTTTCAGAAAAAGACCAGGTTAAGCCGGACGAATTCTTTGACATTCAGATTTCCAAAGAAGACAACGGACAGTATGTTCTTCTTCCGCAGAATAAGAAATTTTTCCGGGTTGATCTTCTTTTTAATCTTGATAATTTTGTAGACATTCTTGCATCTTCAAGGGTTCTTGAAAAACCCAGGGGCTGCGAACGTTTTGCGCTCCTTCAGCCTGGAAAGATGGAAAACGTATCTGAAATAATGAAACTTTCCGGCATGAACGAACTTCTGCTTGAGCATTACAAAAACCACCGTGAATCTTTTTCATAGTTTGTGGAATTCGACAGGAAAAATAAATGGCACAAAAGAAATTACTTCTTATCCTTAATACAAATCAGGAATATATAAAACATACCGGAGAAGAGGCTGCCCTTTACGCCGGAGAGCAAAGCTATCTTTTTGAATCAATTTCAAACGTTTACATTCCGCTTGTTCTTATGCTGGAAAAATTCGAGGCGGAAAAACTGCCTGTAAAAATCGCGCTTGTTCTTACCCCGGTTCTTTGTACTCTTCTTGAAGATTCAGAAATTCAGTCCCAGTATATTGAATGGCTTGATAAAAAAATTGAATTTGGAAAAAAAGAGCTGGAGCGCGTAAAGTCATACGAAAAACTTCTGGAAGCGGTAAAAAGTTGTCTTGAAAAAGCAGAGGGTGATAAGGCGAATTTTGAACGGCTTGGTCGCCGCCTTGTAAAAAAAATCGCGGAATTCAGAAAAAAAGGTTTTGTTGAGATTCTTGCGACTTGCGCAACCGATATTTTCCTTCCGTTCTACAACGATATGAATGAAGTTATGGCCGCTCAGGTTGAGGCCGGAATTTTTGCCTACAGAAGTTTTTTCGGCGAAGTTCCAGACGGCTTCTGGCTGCCTGAGCTTGGATATTACGACGGCGTTGAAAAAGTTCTGCGCGCTTACGGAATGAACTACACTGTTCTGGATGCGCATAGTTTTCTTTTCAGCGAAATCGAGCCTAAGAAAGGAATTTTTTCTCCTGCAAGGTTCACGAATGCTCTTGTTGCGTTCGGCCGTGACGGTTTTTCAGACGGCGAGATTATGGGCGAGGAAGGATATTCTGAGAATTCCGTGTACCGTTCTGAAAACTGCGATGTGATTTTTTCTCTTCCGTCAGATGAAATTGAATCTTTTGTAAAAAAAGGAACTGCGCGATATTCAATTGGATATAAATATTGGAACAAAGGTGTGGATTCCGGCTCGGCTGCGACAAATCCGTTTGAAACGGAAAATGTTTATTCTGCGCAGGCTGCAAGGGAGCAGGCATTGAAGGATGCGGATGATTTTGTTTCTAAAAAGACAGAAAAACTTGCGCAGGCTGAAAAATTGCTGCCGGATTCAGATGAAGTTTCTCTTGTTGTTTCCGTGAATGTTACCCGGCTTGGCGAAAAATGGTTTGAAAGCGTTGACTGGATTGAGCAGGTGTGCAGAAAATTTACAGAAGCCGGCGTTGAGCTGGAATTTCCTAAAAATATCGCGAAAAATCCTTTTGAGCTTCAGCGCATTCAGCCGTATTACGGTTCTTCAAGCGGCGTAGGATATGGTGAGGATCTGCTTTCCAGCAAAAACAGCTGGATGATGAAATTTGTGCGGAAGGCGAGCGAACGCATGGTTGACCTGGCGGACAGGTTTCCTGCGGATACAGGTCTGAAGGCAAGGCTCTTGAACCTTGGGGCAAAGGAGCTTATGTTTGCGCAGAGCAGCGGCTGGGCAAAAATGATTCAGAACGGAGTTTTTCCTGAATATGCCGAAATGCGTTTTAAGCAGAGCATAAATGATTTTACGGCGGTTTTTGATGCTCTGGGTTCAAATACGGTAAGCACGGAATGGCTTACAAACCTTGAAGAAAAGCACCAGATTTTTCCCTGGATAAACTACAGGATTTTCAGCAAGAAAATATAGTTTGCGCGTCCTTGTCCGTTTCAGTTCTGGCGATAGAAAAGTTCCGTTGGCTGTGCCGCGTGGCGTTCGTTCTGGGGCTTGCGCTATTTATGTGCGGACGAAAGGTTTTCCATATTTTTAAGCATTTCGCTGTAGCTTTCCGCAGTTTTTATACCGCTTTTTGCCGGGTCAAAATTTCTGTCGATTTTCAAAACATCCCGCCAGATTTCAATTGCTTTTTCGTAGTCTTTCTTTGCAAAGAAATAAATGCCTTCGTTGTAGAGTTTTCTTACTTTTTCCCGCTTTTCGCCTCGGCCTTTGTCTCCCAGAAGAAGTCCTGCCGAAATGCTGAACCGGTTCAATGGATTCAGGGATGATGTTAAATCAAGCGTGTAATTTGCGTTCAGCTTCAGTTTTGAAACTAGCGCCTCTCCGCCCAGGCTGAAGCGGGGATTTGCTCCCTTTATCTGGAATCCTCCCAGGATTGAAAAGAATTTTGTAATCCGCACGGAGATTCCTGTCCCGGCATAGAACATCTGATACTCGGAAAAATTCTGAAGGTTTACCGGCTGTCTGAACTCAAGCGAAACTGTTACAGGGCGCAGAAAATTGTATGAAATTCCTATTCCTGCTGTGGAAGGCAGGGAATCGTCTTTTATAACCTCGCCGTCTGAAAATCCTGTTATTGCCGCTCCCAAATTCGTAAGGCTGAATCCAATTTTTAAGTTTGCATCTTCAGAGACAAAGTATTTTGCCGCGTTGAACTGAAGCATTATTCCGATATCCGCCATCAATGCAAGCGCGGACTGTTCAAGCCCGGAGCCGGAAATAATATCGCCGGTGGTGTCATCCGCGTAATCTGGAACGGAACGCCACGCCGCTTTTAAATTTATTCCCGTGGCAAGCCCTTTGAAATTATAGCCTGAAAAAAAATTGTACGAAAAATTTGCGCATCCTGTTGTCTCAGAATAATAATTTCCGGCTATCCTTGAGCCGAACGAGTCGTATTCTGTGAACGGAACGTAAAAACAGGAAAATTTTCCGCCGACTCCAAAATTGCCGAACCTTGTTGTAAAAGCCAGCGTTTCCATGCTTGAGTCTGCAATCCACGAATTGTGGAAAAAAGAAATTTCCGTTTCGTTTAAAATGCAGGAAACCGCCGGGTTGTAGTCAATAAAGCTGACGTCGTTTGCGATTCCTGTGTACGCCGAGCCCATGCTTTCTGAACGTCCGCCAAGAGGGATTAAAAGTGAACGGAATCCGGTAGTTCCTTCATTTTCGCCGTAAAGGGAATCAAAGAAATTAGCAAGCGATGAAGAAATTTCGGTGTAGTCAAGGGCAAAAAGTTTCTTTTGCGCAAAAAATGAGAAAACTGCCAAAACTATAAAAATAAGCGAACCGTTTTTTTTCATCTTGTTAAATTATACGACATTATTTATTGTTCGGTTTTTTTTTCTTAACTCATTAGAATATATACCGAAAAAGAAATTGTAGACATTTGCATTTTTGCAATGTACCTTTTTTAAGATGCGAAAACAAAAAAATCTGGCATTATTTATAGCGATTTTCTCATTCCTTGCAAAGCCATTTTTTTCTCAGGAAAAGACAATGCCGCTGCGTGAAATAGACAGAATTATAGACGACCCGAATGAACGGAATTTTCAGCAGGCTCTTGTTGAGCTGAATAAATATCTTGATGAAAATCCGGCGGAATTTGATGCTGTCCAGCGGCGTTACAGAAAAATCATGAGTTCCCGGAAATTGTATTCCGAGCTTGCAAACGAACTTGTTGAATTGATTAAAAACAGCTCCGAGGAAGATACTGAGATTGTAGACGAAAGAATCAAGCGGATTACGCAGCAAATTCTAGCCTTGGAATTCAATCCGAACGACCGCCGGCTTGATATTGTAAAGGACACGAACTATCTTGTTTCAATCCGGCAGTACAGCGCGATTCAAAATAAGACCGCAAGGCTTGTCCAGACCGGAAATTTTTCCGAAGCGGTTAAAAAGGCCGCTGAAGGATTTGAAATCCTGCATGAAAATTTTATTGCCGAGTTCGGAAAAGAAAAAGCCAGCGCAGAAATCGATTCTGAAATAAAGGAAATTAAAAAAAATCTTGAGCTTTTTGACGGAATTCTTGCAAGGCTTGAAAACGCTCGTTCATCTTGTGTAAATGCCCTTGATTCTGAAAACACCGCGGCTTTGCAGTCTGCGGCGCAGAACGTAAGGAACGTTTTTTCAGAATACGCTTCGCTAAGAAATTCCGTTGCGGAAAGCGGATTTGCCATGGAAAGAAGTTCCGTGGCGGTAAAGAAACTTGCGGAAAAAAACACAAAATCTAAAAAAACTGGTGAAGACGAAAATTCTGCCGGCCACGGAAAAGAATATCCCGGACTTGCGTGCGGAACGGCTTTCGGATGGTCGGAGATTTCCGGCGCGGACCATGGAATTCTTGGCGCGATGGACGGGGCTTTCAACGTAAATGTTGAAATGATGAAATCCTCTTTTACTGAAGTCTTGAACAGGCTTGCAGTCCGTTTCGCCGAAAGGAGTTCCGTGCAGAATTTCAGGCAGAGCAAAATCCTTCCTGAAAAATCTGAGCTTTTGAAAATCGAAGAAATCGGAAAAAAAGCCCGGGAAATAAACAGTTTGTATTCGCTTTTAACGAATCGCACCGGGAACGGAAATCAGGTTCCGTTTCCTAATTTTGACATTTCCGTTGAATATCTTGAAAACCTGGCGCTTTATTCAGGAGATTTTGTTGACGAGGCGATAAAAATTGCAGAAAAAAAAGCGTCCGCAGATGAAATAAAGCAACCTGAAAATCCGGGAGATTCCGCGCTTTCTGGAGATTCATACATTCAGTCTTTGCTGGAGGCCGCGGCCGAAATCAATTCTGTAAAAAATCAGGTGGCCGCCAATTCTCCTGAAAAATCTGATTGGAGCGAAAAGTACAGGACTCTGCTTGAAAAGCAGAATTCTTTTGCGGCGGAAAATATCTTGCCGCAAAAACAGACCGATGGAATTCAGATTGAAGATAAAATTCTTGTGTGGGAAAAAATCGGCGAAACCTGCGGTGAATATATTTTTGCGCTGAACGATTACTGTTTTGAAATTATCGGCGGGCTGTACGGAAGGGGAGCGGAGTTCTATTCGCTTGCCGGCATTCAGTATGAAAACGACGCTTTTGAATCCCAGGAAAAGATTTTGCAGAATCTGGCTGGAACTGTCGAAGACGGAATGAAGCGGCGGTTTTCAAGGGCTGCGGCCCGGGAGATTTCTGCGCTGGAAAAGTTTATCGCGGACGGAAAAAAAACTCTTTATTCCGGGCTTGAAAAAATATCTGCTCCCTATGAAAAAAACTGCGAGAAGTCAATTGTCGCTATAAAATCAAGCATTTCAAGACTTGATTCAATTTATGATGAAATAAAAAAATCTCTTGCAGAGGCGGATTCTCTTATAAAAAATTCGGATAAAAACATTCTTGAAGGCGACAAAAAATACGAAACCGCGCAGAAATTGTTCCGCCAGCGGAAATTTGACGAGGCAAGGGCGGCGGCAAATGATTCCTTTGAATTCTATGATACTTCCCTGCGTTTTGACTACGATAAAATCCTTGCGGAAAACAGCCGTAAAAAAATTGAAAAACTTCTGGGCGAAATTTCCGATGAGCAGAAAATCGTGATTGACCGGGAAGTTAATGACTTGATTGCCCAGGCCGGAAAACAGTTCAACAATGACAATTATGCCGAGGCACAGGTTCTTTTGAACCGCGCGGAAGAACGCTGGAACGTTGTTTTCCTTGATTACGAAAACACAGAAATTCAAAATATGATGAAAATCGTAGAAAATGCCCTGAACGCAAATAACGGCCGTGAAGTTCTTCCTTCGGATTCCCTTTACCGTGATGTTTCCCAGATGCTCAGGAGCGCAAAGCAGAGCTTTGAAAAGGGAAAGTTGTTCGCAAAGTCCGGAAAATCAGCGGAAGCCTCTGCGCAGTTTGGGGAAGCGCTTCAGACTCTGGAGATTCTTCGCTCCCTTGTTCCAAGGAATATGGCGGCGAACAAGCTCCGGCTTGAAATTCAGCAGTTCCAGGATCCGGCTCAGTTTGAGATAAATTTTGCAAACAGGGTTTCTCAGGCAAAGGAAACTGCGGCGCAGGCTGCAAAAGATTCTTCCGGCGGTGAAAAGCTTCTTCAGGCTTATTCAGAACTTTCTGACCTTGCGGAAATTAATCCGAACTATCCGGGCTTGAAAAATACAATTCTTGAAATAGAATATTCTCTTGGAAAAAAGAAGCGTCCTCTGGCTCCAGGCGTAAAAAAACAGGCTGAGCAGCTTGCAATGGAGGCGCAGAAACTTTTCCAGAGCGGAAATTATCAGGAGGCGTTCAAAAAAATAAATAAGGCGATTTCTACTGATAATGAAAATCAGAGTTTTAAAACTCTCCGCACAAAAATAAGCGCGCGGTTAAAGACAAATGTCTACACAAGGGATTCGAACTATGCGGACAGATACCAGGAGATTGTAGAATTTATTTCTTCAAACCGCTACGAGATGGCGCAGGAAATTATTTCCGAAATGTGGAAAAATCCCGCGAACAGAACTGATAATTTGACAAAACTTAAAAATCGTGTTGAAAGGGCTTTGGGAAAATGAAAATAAAGAGATTCTGCTTTTTAGATTTTTTAAGACTATTTTTAATTTTCTCTTTTCTGGAATTTTTTTCGTTCCAGGGATTTGCCGCGCAGAAATTCTGGTGGAATCCTGTTCATCCCGCAACCGAAAAAGATTCAGTTTTCCCGAAAACCGCCGGAAATGGCGTAAAGACCTTTGCTTTCTGGCAGGAAGTTGAAAAATCAACTAAGACAATCTGGATTTCCGGGCGTTTTATGGATTCGTCTGGAAACTGGAAAACTTTGGAGCGTATTGCCGGTCCGTTTGAATACGCCGGTTCTGAAATACCGGACATTTATTCTGCGGCTATGTCAAAAAACGGAACAGTTGCTGTCGCGGTCCAGGCTTCGGATTCGCTCTTAAGCGTTTTTGTCCTTAAAGACGGTTCTGAAAAGTTTGAAAAATCGGATATTGCCTTTTCCCGCGATGAATTTTTTGCGCCGCGGATTTACGCATCCTATACCGGAAAATTCGTTATGTTTGTCTCAAAATCCAAAGTCTCGGATCCGGCGCTCCGGCTTCACGAATTTTTTATTTATCATTCTGTCTCTGACGATGGATTGCGCTGGCCGGGCTTTTCTGAAACTTTCAGCGGTTCTGCAATGCCCAATTCTTTTTCGCCTTTTATGTGCAGTTCTGAAAATTCTGATTTTCTTGCATTTCAGTCGCAGTATTCACAGGACAATAAAAATTCTTACCAGATTTACCTTTCCCATTCGGAAAATGGCGGACGCTCATGGTCTGCGCCGGTTCACATAACAGGAAAAGAATCTTCATTAAATGGAGATTTTTCTGATTTTGACAATCAGGCTCCGTTCATTCTTTACAGCGGCCAAAAAATCAACCTTGTATGGGAACGCAAGGTGCGCGGAACTGAAAATTCTGAAATCTGGTACGAACAGATTGCCGGGGGAAATGTAATTCCTGATTCTGTCGATATTGTGGCTTCAAAAGGAAACTGCCGCAGGGCGGGACTCTTTAATTTAAAAAATGGGCTCTATGTGTTCTGGTTTGACAACAGCTCCGGCTATGAGCAGGTTTATCTTGCGGAAAAGCAGAAAGTTTCGTGGGAGGAAAGCCGCTTGAGCCGTCAGAAGATTGACTCAACGTTTCCTTCACCGCTTATTAATGGAGATGATTTAAGTTTTGTATGGCAGAGCAGGAATGCTTCAGGCCCGCGCGTAATGGCTCTTGAGCCGGACAGGGAAGTTGACCTTGCAGTAATTGTTCCCGAACGGAAAAACACCGGCGCATCCGCGGCGCGTTCAAAAAACAGAAAAGTTTCCTGCCGGATAAAACTGCCTTACGATGTTTCCGGAATCCAGGGATATGTCTACAGCTGGTCGCAGGATGAAGAAGAAAGTCCTTTGCTTGAAAAAAATAACGTACGGAACGAAAATGTCCTTCAGCTTTATGCGGAAAACGAAGGAATCTGGCGTCTTAATGTTTGTGTTCTTGATAATGCCGGGAACTGGTCAAAAGCCGCTTCCTATGAATACTATCTGGATTTAACACCGCCACGTCCGGTTGTATTTGAACCTTACGAAAGCGACGGAGCGGGATTTCTTTCTTCAAATTATGGAACTGTACGCTGGAAGCCGGATACGCAGGATGACGACATACGGGGATATTCTTATTCCCTTGTTAAAATTGCCGGGATTCCGGCGAAATTCTGCTCAACTCCAAAAAACAAAACAAAAGTTCCTGAAGATGAATTAAAAAATTATGTGGAGAATTTGCTGGATGCAAATGAAAAGTCAATCCGGAAGAAAATAAAGCTTTCCCAGGCTGTGTACAAAAATCCGTCATATTCGTTTAAAAACCAGCGGAACGGACTTTACGTTCTTTCTGTAGCCGCGGTGGACGAAGCCGGTTATGTCGGACAGGCGGAAAATTTTCCGGTCGTTCTGAATAAATATGTGCCGCGAACACAAATTTATTCGATTAAAGAAAGCGTTTCTGCGTTCGGAGACATATCGATTGAACTTTCTGGAAACGATTTTGCATACGATGGAACAGTTCGTTCTGTGATTATTGATTCAGACGGAAAACCTCCGTACGATATTGTGGTTTCAAAGGAAGCGCAGAATTTTAATGTTACGAATTCAAAAATTACCGGAATAAATCTTGGACATGAACTTGATGAAGGCTCTTACTTTGTGGGCGTAGTTCATTCAAGCCGCGGAATTTTCTTTACAAAGTCAAAGGCGTTAAAAATCAGCCAGAACGGAACTGTGCAGATTGAAACCGGCTACGAATATGTTCCTGCATGGAAAGCCGTTGAAAAAAAATACGAGCATTCGGTTTTTGTCGGCTACATTGTGCTTTTCGCGGCGCTTGTTCTTCTTGTAATCGCAGTTTTCGTGTTCGGAGCGGCGTTTTTTAGAAATTATGCCGAAATTTGCTCTGCAAAAAAAATAGTCAGCCAGCTTGAGTCAGGAGGTCTTATGCCGCATTTTCAAAAATCAAAAGAAACTGAAAAACGAAGAAACGGCAGCTTAAAAACTTCTTTTGCGGGGTTTGCAATCTCGCTTGTCGCCGCAATCATCATTGTAATTTCATTAAGCCTTGGACTTACGATGATAAAAGGGCAGGAACGGACGCTTTCAAAAGGGCTTCACGACCGCGTGAACGTTTTGATGACTTCAGTTTTTACAGGCGCCAGAACTTACCTTCAGAACGCGGACGAAAGCACTATGGAATTTAACGATCTGCTGAACCAGATGTCATCGCTTTCCGAAGCGGAATTTCTTACGATAACCGGAGGCTCATCTGAAAATTTCGCGCCGGACAAAAACTTTTCCGCCGGAAATAAAAAGTCAAGTCCTGGTTTGTCTCCGGACGCGGCGGATGAAGAAAAATCCATACTTTACGTATGGGCATCAAACGATGCGAACATAGCCTCGAAAGTAAACAGATTAAGCTCGCGCAGGACAATAATTCCCGGCGTTTCAATGCTCTCGTCCGCGCAGGAGACCGAACGAGAAATCCTCCGTCGCTGTGTGGAACTTAATTCCGAAGCCTATGAACGCTGCGGCAAAACAGAGGCGAAAATCGCGGAGCTGAATGCAGGAATTGCCGGCGCGTCAAATTCACGCCGGATTGAAATATCAAACCTGAACGCCAGTTACAGAAGCGAAATACAGAGAGAACTTCTTGCTCTTTCAGAAAAAGGTTCGGATTCAATTCCTCCATATAGCGATGAAAAATTTAACCGCAATGTTACGGAGTATCTGTTCTACCGGCCGGTGCTTTATTCATCAGGCGCGTCAAACCAGTATGTCCACGGAATTCTGTTCCTGAAAGTAAACACGGATTCTCTTATCCGCGATATCGATAATGCCAGCCGCAACATTCTTTTTATCGTTCTTGCTCTTTCTGCAATTGCAATCACACTTGGAATAATCGGCGCAAACCTTTTTGCCGGGCGCATAGTCAGGCCGATTCAGATGCTGGAAAAAACAGTGACCGAAATTTCCGAAGAAAACGACAGGGAACGTCTTCTTGCCGGCGACATAACGGATTTGCCTAATAACGAAATCGGCCGTCTGGGTGATTCCGTAAACCGCATGAAAAAAGACCTTGGATATAACGAGCGCGAGCTGAACCTTCAGGCGAACGAGGCGACTCCAATCCAGCAGGCGATGGTTTCCCTTGAGCCGCTTTCCGGTAACTTCAAGCAGAATATCTCGCGCATTTCAGACGGAAATATCACGGAATTTGCCTATTACAAAGGCGCGTCCGGCGCATCCGGCGACTATTTTGACTTTAAAAAACTGGACGACCGCTGGTACGTCCTTATAAAGTGCGACGCATCGGGACATGCCGCTCCAGCCGGAATTCTGGTGACAATTGTGGCTACGCTCTACAAAAAATATTTTGAAAGCTGGACTTACCAGAAAAACGGCACAAAACTTGAAGATTTTGTATACAAAGTCAACGGCTTCCTGGAATCTCTGAATATAAAGGGAAAATTTGTAGCGATGATTGTTTCCCTTTACGACTCAAAAACCGGAAACGTGTTCATGTGCCATGCCGGCGACAGATTCGTCAGAATCTATGAAAATTCTACCGGGACAATAAAAAAAATTGAGCTTTCAGAAACTCCCGCCGCAGGACCTTTCCCGAATTTTATGCTTGAATTAAAGGGCGGCTTTAAAGTTGAACAGACAAAGTTGAACCAGAAAGACGTTCTGATTCTTTATACCGACGGAATAGAAGAAAACGGCCGTATTATCCGTACCCCTGATTTTGCAGCCGTACTAAAAGCGAAGACAGACGCTTCCGGCGACCAGATTTACGATGAATATGGAAACCCGGAATTTGAGGCGGAAAAAGAAGAATTCGGGGAAAAACGCGTTTCTGAGATTATAGAAGCGGTTTTCAAAAAACAAAAGTACATTCTCTCTAAAAAAGAAAATCCGGCTGCCGGGGAAATCCTTGAGTTTGATTTTACCACCTGCGAAGGCACTGTGGAAGAAGCGACTCTTGCTCTAGCCTCTCTTGAAAAAGTGTTCCGCCTTTACAAGCCACTTTCGGCTACCGTAAAAGACCTTGTGGAAGTGGATATTTCAATCGACCGCTTTCTTAAAAAACATTTTTCTCTGTATAAAGAATATGCGGTGCCGCCTGTGCCTGAAAGTTTTAACGGCAGGCCTGTAAGAAATCCAAAGAATCCGAATAATGTTTTTTATTCATTTATCAGGGAAGACGCGCAGGAGGACGACCTTACAATGATTTGCCTTCAGCGAAACTGAAAAAAATCACACAAAAGGCAAAAAAAAGTTTAAAAAACCGCAAAACAGGATTATATTAAAATTATGGATATATTTGGAGGCAAAACCATGGACAAAAACGAATTAAAAGAAAAACTCAGGGCAGGAATGGATAAAGTTGTTGCCTCATCAAAAAAAGCATTTCAAAAAACAGAAACTGCCGTAAGAAAACTTAGCGACCAGAGCGTAATCCGTATTGAAATCCGCCAGTTCGAGTCAAAAAAGAAAGATGAAATAAAAAAACTCGGTGAGCTTGCGTTTGAAAAATTTACCGGAGACACATCGGCGACTCTTTCCGCTTCGGACGAAAAAGTTACGGAAATTCTTGCCGCGATAAAAGAAATGGACCTGGAAATCCAGACACGTCAGGAAAAACTCAAGGTTCTCGGCGAAGAGCAGGAAGCATCGGATTCTTCCGCAGGGGCATCAGAATAGCCTAGGCGTAAAATATCAGATTTTCTTCATTCGGGCGGCACGGCAGGATTCCATACGGAACCTGCCGTCGTGCTTTCCGGGGTTCCGGCCTCCGCCTCATTGCTCCGCTCCGCTTGTCCTTCCGCCGCATCCGCCTCCTTCCTTTTGCCCAGTTGTCTTCCCATCCCCGGTCTTTTCTCCGTTCCGCTCCGCAACGCTCTCTCCGGTCGCGCCCCACCAATCACTTCCGCGTCCGGGCCGCGCGGGCGGGCATCTGTCCGCCTCTAATCAACGCCGGGAACGACCTGGAGCCTTCCCGAAAAATTAAATTCTCTCATAGAAAGAAAACTCTGGCTCGCCAAAAAAAAATCCTGATTTTAATGATAAACGCAGCCATTGGACACGCAATCATTGAACAGAATTCATACCTTGACAAAATGCGGGGGGGGGTACTTTTAATAATAGAATTTTTTTTAGAGGTTTGTTTATGAAATTTAAGAAATTAAGCTCTTTGCTCTTTGCTTTTTGCGTTTGTATTTGCATTCGCTTTTCTTGTTGCAGGCTGCAGCAACGGTTCTGACGACAGCAACTCTGCGGAAGAGCAGTCAGGCACAATTACGCTTTCTGCTGAAGCGACGAGCGCAACTGTTGGCGATGTGGTTTCACTTTCAGTTTCATTCAGCGGCTGGTCGGAAAATCCTACGGCTGTCGATGTCTATGTGAAGGAATCAAGCGATGCTCTAAAAAACGGAGTCGCGGTTTCAGCTGGAAAAATCACGCTGGACACATCGCATTTTGAAGCGGGAACTTACAACTTGTATGTTGCGAGCGGAAGCGTTAAGTCGAACAGCATTAAAGTTACGCTGACGAAAAATGCATTGAAAGCACCGACAGGACTTGCGGTTGTGGCTTCAACAGAAACGAACACAGTAAAGGTCACTTGGACAAATAACGGAGCGAAAAACTACTGGATTTACTACAACACATCGGACGACGCGGCAACTGCGACCTGTGCATCAACAGTCGCACATTCTGGAACTTACGGCTGTGAAATCACACTTTCCGCTTCCGGCACTTACTACTTCTGGATAAAGGCCGCAGACGGATATTATAGCACTGACAAAACAAGCGATTTCAGCAGCTCTATAAGCTATAACTTCATATATTCAAACTGATTCATCAGATTTGATTTTGTCTGCGAAAGTACGGAACAAGTTTTCACGTTTTCGCAGTAGAAAATAGATTAAAGGAGGTTCAATTTATGGGCAAGACAACAGTAAAACCTGGCAATAGCCACTACGGAGAGGGCGGAAGAATGCCGTCAACAACTGGAAATCCAAGCGGCGGAAACCGAGGAAATAATCCCCCAAGCAATTGTGTAAACCGAGGCAACAATTCTTCAAGCAAAGGCGGAAAAAAGTAATTTAATTTTTGGCTGCTCCATAGACTTCGTCATGAGCTGCAAATAAAACAGAAGGCAGGAGTTGAAATCCTGCCTTCTGTTTTAGTCCAGCGCCGCGCTCTGTCTTTGCTGCCGCAAAAAAAAGTAAACAACCACTTCTTTAGGCCTCTGTTTTTCCCTGTGGCTTGAAATGTCCAGCCTATTTAAAAAAATCAAAAAAAATAAAAAATTTTTCAAAAAAAGTAAAAAGAAGTGTTGACACTTTTTCATCAAGAGTATATATTCATATTCACCGTCGCACAGCGCTGCTGAGTAGCGGTAAGAAAGCTGTTTGACAGTACAGGGAAGGAAAGAAAGACTAGAATAAGGTTAGTGCCGCCGTTTTTCCGCGGGTTGCAATCCGCAGAAGGACGGCAAGAACAAGAACCGAAACGCAGTTGTTTTTAATAGTAGAAAGAACTGCCAGCAATTCTGTAAAAATAGAAAAGGCTACGGTTTCAGATTTTTAGTGGTTTGGATTCTTGCCCCTTCGGGGGCTGGAGATAATCATGGAGAGTTTGATCCTGGCTCAGAACGAACGCTGGCGGCGCGTCTTAAGCATGCAAGTCGGACGGCAAGGAAGGGGCTTGCTCCTTCCCTAGAGTGGCGGACTGGTGAGTAACACGTGGGTGACGCATCTTGTGGACGGGGATAGCCGGTAGAAATACCGGGTAATACCGGATAAGGACGCCTCCTTGGAGGGAGGCGTGGAAAGTGGCCACGGCCACGCCGTAAGAGCGGCCTGCGCACTATTAGCTTGTTGGCGGGGTAAAGGCCCACCAAGGCGACGATAGTTATCCGGCCTAAGAGGGTGGACGGACACATTGGGACTGAGATACGGCCCAGACTCCTACGGGAGGCAGCAGCTAAGAATATTCCGCAATGGGGGGAACCCTGAC
>OLGV01000513.1_pt1 | contig 16088 bp, 9 predicted proteins | sample 1605761 | NCBI WGS metagenome assembly OLGV01 (sample SAMN03283245) | human gut metagenome | biome: human-associated habitat; material: feces | host: Homo sapiens | place: Peru | collected 2012
GTAATGTATACAGAAGTTAGTACCACATACATATTCTTCAATATGTGCATCTTTAACATCACTATCTGTAATCCAATTTCTTTCTTTCATTTCCTGAATCTTATTTTGGAATTCCTCATAACTAGAACATATGAAGTAACCCTGTCCACCTCTTGCACCAGGGAATTTTACCATAACTTCCTTGTTAATATCTTCTGGTTTATCAAATTTTCTTGGCATTCTAATACCAGATTGTGTAATCATTTTTCTTTCCTTGTCACGTTCTGCTTCCCAACGTAGTATATCACGGTTTCCAAACATTGGAACGTTGAATTTATCTTCAACATTACTAAGGCCAGCATATGCAACAAAAGATCCATGAGGTACAACAATAGCATTCATTGCTCTTAATTTATCCTGTACATCACTATTTACAATATCTTTATATTCATCTACAAATATAAATTCATCAGCTACACCAAATCGTTCATATGGAACTTCTTTTCCTTTTTCACATACAACTGCTGTTCTAAATCCTTCTTGTTTTGCACCACGAAGGATGTGTAATGCTGTGTGACTTCCAAGAGTTGCTATGGTAATGTTACTTTTATCATATTTTTCTACAATATCCATTATATCTTCTTTTTTAACTTTTCCCATAAATTACACCTAATACATTTGTAATGATTTTTTGTTAATGAATATATTTATATATCTTATCAGCAGGAGAATACCATGCCTGAGAATAACGCTAAAACTTCCGTGAAAACCGGCCCTAACCGGCAGATGCTCCGCCGCACGCTGTTTTTGATGGCAGTGTGCGGCATCGCCGCATTTTTGATACTCCTTGGGCGGCTGTATAAGCTGCAGATAGCAGACCATGAATATTACGAAAAACTCCGGAAACGCATAGATGATTCCGAATAGACATATCGCGTATCTGCTTTCCGTGGTCCTGATGGTTGCTGCGGCATTGCCTTCGGCTGCGTACGGAAATTACCGGAAACAGCTGAAAGTGCTGGACGATGCCATACGGAACCAAGCCAAGTATCGTGAAGCCGCGGAAGAAGAAATACGCGGTCTGTTGACCGGAATGAAGGCCGCATCGTCCGATTCGATGAAATGGGTGCTGGCTGACAAACTCTACAAGGAATACCACCATTACAGTCTGGATTCCATGGCCAAGTATCAGAGGGAGATGGAGTTGCATGCGGTGACGCAGGAACAGAAGACATTGTCCCTGTGCGCGAAGATCAGGGTCCTGCTCACCCATAATGAGGCGGACATGGCAGACGAAGTGCTGAAATCCATTTCGCCGGATGAATTGCCGAACCGGAGAGTCCGGCTGGACTATCTCCGCTGCCGGATATTGGTGAATTCCTCACTTGCGGACGAGGCTTCCAGCGAGGCGGAACGTAACCGGTATCTGGAAATCGTGAGGCAGGAACGCCTGGCATATATGCAGTTCGACTCCACTTCCTTCTACTCCAAGAGGCTGATGTCCATGTTCTACAGGGATAACGGCAATGTGAAGAAGGCATTGGAAATACTGCTGGACCTTTATCCGCGGCAGAAAGACGAACACAACAAGGCTTCGGTGGCGTACAATATCTCCAAGCTTTATGAAATGGCGGGCGACAAAGACAGCCGCTTCACGTGGCTCGTCCGTAGCGCCGTCCATGATTTTCACAATGCGGAACGCGCGTATATGTCTCTATATGAGATAGCTGTGATTCTATATGAACATGGGGAATACGCGAAAGCCGAGCAATACATCAACAAGAATCTGATGGATGTGATGGCCGGCGGCTACAGCAACCGGTTCTACAATTCAGGAAAAGCCAAGTTGATCATCGCAGATGCCGCGGGCAATGCCGCCAGAAACAGGGTGCGCTGGCTCGCTGCCGTGACAGGTGTGATCATGCTCCTGCTTATCTCCATCCTGATGCTCCTGCGCCGCGAAGTCCGGCTCCGTAAGCAGCTGAAACTGACGAACAAGGAACTGCTGGATGCCAACAAAATCAAGAACAGCTACGTGTTCCGCTACATGGAACTCTCCGTGGGCTATATTGACCGTATAGCCGAAACGAGGACGGAAATCCGGTCCATTGCCAAGAATGAGGGCCTGGAAGCCGTCATGCGGGACCTCAAGTCTCCGTCCGTGATGTACCGCGAATACGATGCATTCTACCGCATCTTCGATGAAACATTCCTCGGACTCTATCCGGATTTCGTCACCAAGGTCAATGCCCTCCTGCAGGAAGAGGGCCGTTTCAATGTCGAGCCGGGAGTGTTGACCACGGATCTCCGCGTCCTGGCAGCCATCCGAATCGGCATAACGGAGAGCGGAAAAATTGCCAAATTCCTGAAATGCTCCCCGAATACCGTCTACACTTACCGCACCAAATTGAAGCGTCTGGCGCTATGTCCTAAAGACGATTTCGAGACTGAAATTGCCCGGATTTGACATAAAAATCTTCGCTTAATCTATATATTAAACGATACAAAAGCCAATATGTTACAAGTGTAATATATTGATGAATAAAGGATTGCAATTTTAAAGCATCTATATTCAGTCCATATCCGTCTATATTCGACAAACCACCTATTTTCAGTTAGCCCGAGAATCCTCAAATTTGTGTTACCGAATTTTTTAATAACACACGTATGAGGATTCGTATATTTCTGTTAACGATCATCTGCACTTTGCTCGGGGCAGCCTATGCGGGAGCCCAGGGACAAGGCGGCAGAGTAACCATCACGGGAACCGTCGTGGACAACAACGGCGAACCGCTTCCGGGAGCATTTGTTCTCGTAACCGGAACGACTGATGGGACCAGCACGGATGCTGACGGCGTTTTCAGGCTGTCAATCGCTAAAGGAGGCACTCTTGTGGTGTCCTGTGTCGGCTTCGAGACCCGGCAGTTGAGGGTTTCCGGTAACCGGACCTACTTTGAGGTTGTCCTCAAGGAAGACACCCAGTTCCTTTCCGAGGTTGTGGTGACCGGTTACGGCGGCACGCAGCTTCGCTCCAAAGTGACCAACTCCATCGCCAAGGTGAATGAGGAGACGTTCAAGGTTGGTGTGTTCTCCAATCCGGGACAGGCTCTTTCGGGAGCGGTCTCAGGACTGAAGGTGACTAACTACTCCGGTAGTCCTAACTCCACACCGAGCATCTCGCTCCGTGGCGGCACGAACTGGGACGGAAGCGGTACCCCACTGGTTGTGGTCGATGGGATGCTTCGCGAGTCGGGCTTTCAGGACATCAACCCTGAGGACATCGAGTCGATGGACGTTCTCAAGGATGCCGGAGCCACGGCCATCTACGGCGCAAGAGCCTCCAACGGTGTAATTTTCATCACCACCAAGAAGGGACGTACCGGAACAGCCCAGATCAGTCTCAAGGCAAGAGTGGGTCTGAACTACCACTACTCACCTCTGAAGTATCTTGGAACCGAGGACTATATTTCTTGGATTCGCCGCGCCTATGTCGAGTCGCCATGGGCACCTGTCGCCAACCTCGATGCCGCGACTCCGTTTGGACTTGGCAACAGTTACGGAGAGGATGGGTCAACCATGGTTTGGAACATCATGAAATATGATCCGAAATATGACTTCCTCTTGAGCAAAGGGTGGAAGACGATGGACGACTCTGTCTCGGACGCCAAGATCATGTACCGCGAGACCAATCTCAAAAAGTACAACATGAACAGTCCGGCACTCACGCAGGATTACAACATCAACATGTCCGGCGGTAACGACCGTGGACACTACTATGCCAGTTTCGGCTACAACAAGATTGAGGGAATGCCGATAAAGATGTACAACGAGCGTTACAATGTCCTGTTCAATGGAGATTACATGGTTTCGCCGTGGCTGAAGAGTGTCTCGAACTTCTCTTACAGTCGTGGTAATTGGATGCCGATGCCTTACGGACAGGGCAGCGAGGCCAATTATTTCGGACGCATAATGTCTTTGCCGCCTACTGCCCGCTTCGAGGATGAGAGCGGCAACATGCTTCTCGGTCCGAATTCCGGGGACGGCAACCAGTCCTTCAATGCCGACAAGTTCTGGTACGACTACCAGCGTGACAAGTTCACGATCTCGCAGACATTCGAAGCGTCAATTCTGAAGAACCTTATCTTGAAGGGAAGTGCCCTGTGGTTCATAAATGAGAGCGCGACGGAATACATGATCAAGGACTACATGACACGGCCAGGTGCCTACAACCGTACAAGGTTGACCGGCGCGCAGTTCAACCGTTATTTCTCGCAGACCTATAATGCCACTATCCAGTGGAAGGGGACCTATGCCGACAGGCACGATATCGACCTCCTGCTCGGAGCGGAGTACTATGACATCTACAACAGAGGCTTTAAAGCCGACGGACAGGGAGCCAACACAGATGACTTTGCCGACCTTGGGCTGACACTCAACGGAGAGGGGAAGAGAACAATTGATTCGTGGCATTCCCGTCAGAGGATACTCTCTTATTTCGGGCGTCTTAACTATGACTATGACGACAAGTATCTGGTAAGTGCCACATTCCGTTACGACGGCTACTCTTCCTTGTTGGGAAGCAACCGTTGGGGGTTCTTCCCGGGCGTGTCCGCGGGATGGGTGTTCGGCAAGGAGAACTTTGTGGCGGACAATCTCCACTGGCTGTCGTTCGGCAAGCTTCGCGCTTCCTATGGTCTGAATGGAAACGCTTCGGGCATAGGGGCGTACGATCTTCAAGGATCCTATGCCAACACGGCCATATACAACGGCAACAATGGATTCCGTATCGCGCAGCTCTCCAATCCGGGGTTGAGGTGGGAACGTACCCGAACTGCCGAGGCGGGAGTCGATCTGGGATTCCTCCAGAACAGGCTGAACGTCAATTTGACTTATTACAACCGTCTCACGCTGGACAAGTACGCCAACTTTACCCTTCCTTCCACCACCGGGTTCTCGTCCATAAAGAACAATAACGGCAAGTATCGCAACAAAGGTCTTGAGATTGAAGTGGCGGCGAAGGTGCTGCGCAAGCAAGACTTTTCTTGGGATCTGAAGGCTAACATCGCCTACAACAAGAACAAGGTGGTTGCCCTTCCGTTCAATAATTTGTCTGCCAACCGTCAGGGAGGGACAGAGATCTACACAGGAAGGAAACTTGCTGACGGAACGTATGAGACCATCTATGTGGGAGGTTATCAGGAAGGTCAGGAACCCGGGTTCTTCACTGCCTACAAGTTCGACGGCATCTGGCAGAGTGATGACGAAGTGCCGTATGATTTTGTTGTCAAGACAGGTAATATAAACGGAAAGTACATGTACTCAAAAGCAAAGTACATGACCCTGTCGGATGCGGAAAAGAGCAGGAGTCTCTACATCACCGCCGGTGACGCCAAGTGGAGAGATATCAATGGCGATGGAGTCATCGATTCCAGGGATCAGGTCAAGGTCGGAAACTCGACGCCTCGCTGGTTCGGTGGATTCAACACGGTGCTGAACTGGAAGGGATTCCAACTTTATGCCCGTTTCGACTATGCCCTTGGCTTCTGGACCATGGATGTCGCTTCTCCTTGGTACAACGGATGCGGACAGGGAACCTACAATGCCACGACCGATGTGTTCGACACATGGACTCCTGACAACACGGGAGCGAAGTATCCTAAGTATGTCTATGCCGACCAGCTCGGCAAAGCCAACTACTTCCGCAATTCGACATTGTTCTCGTACCGTGGTGACTACCTTGCCTTCCGTGAGGTCTCCCTCTCCTGGTCATTGCCGAAAACTCTTCTGAACAGGATCCGTCTTCAGAACATAACACTTTCCGTCACAGGACAGAATCTTGGCTATCTGACAGCCGCTCCTACCAACACGCCGGAAGTTGCCCGTGTCGGGTATGGCGCATCGGGTGACGGCTATGGTCTGCCGAGGACAGTGCTCTTTGGATTGGACATTACTTTCTGACAGAACCATATTAATAATGATTGCTACTATGACACATAAAAAATATTTGATGATTTCCGGCGCCGCGGTTCTGGCTTTCGGGTTCCTTTCCTGCGGCGACCTGCTCAACCTGACGCCGATAGACTACTATTCCGGTAATTCCTACTGGAAGAACGAGGCTCACGTACAGTCCTATGTGCACACCCTGCATTATGACATGCGCAGCGTCTCGGGCACCCACATGCTATCCTTTGGCGAGCTTCGTGGCGGAGGACTCCGTATAGACGGCTACACTGTTGACCTGAGTTCAGGTGATCACGGCGACCTCATCCTCAACAACCTTGACGAGGATGCCACAGGTGTCTCAAACTATGCCGATTATTATGGCAAGATAGTCAATGTGAACCTTTTCATCCAGAGGGTGAGCGAGGCGACCTATCTCTCGGAGGAACGGAAAGCCTACTACCTTGGCGTTGGCTATGGTCTGCGGGCGTTCTATTATTTTGACCTTTACAGGGCGTTCGGCTGGGTTGTCCTTCGGGAAGACGCGCAAGTGATCGACGGTAACTTCGATCCCGTGTCCCTTCGCAAGCCGCAATCGTCTCCAAAAGAGGTCATGGCGTTCATCAAGAAAGACCTCAAGGCCTCGCTTGACAATTTTGACGCCTCGGGGGGTACGACATTCAGCAAAGGAAATCTTGTAAACAACAGCAAGGCGTACTGGACAAAGGCGGCCACCGAGTACCTCAAGGGTGAGGTCTATCTATGGAATTCCAAAGTTACAATCGGTGACAATCCCGCCGTTCCGGGTGACATCGATGAGGCCAAGACCGCATTCTCAAATGTGGTCAACAACTACGGCCTGAGGTTGCTGCCTAAGTTTTCGGACATCTTTTCAACCAAGGACAATGCGGAGCAGATTTTCTGCATCCGTTACAAGGAAGGAGAGTCCACGAACTGGCTTCACACCTACTGCTACAACATGACAACCGGTCAGGCCCGCCTGTACGCATACACCGAGGATGGCGTCTCGATCAACGAAGACCCTCTGAAGATGATTCAAGGAACTGTCATGCGGAACGAACACAAGACGGGAATCTACGAGTCGTATGACCGGACCGACCAAAGAAGGAATGCGACCTTTTTGGGCGCATACAGCCTGAAAGAAGGAGCGACGGATCCGAAAAACCCGGAGAACCTTGAACTTTGTGGGGTTTTCACCCGGAAGAACATTGGTCATGTCTCCAGCGCGACAGGACTTCGTGTCACAGACGGGGACTACATATATTACCGTCTTGCCGGTGCCTATCTTGCCTTGGCTGAGATTGCCAACTTCAAAGGAGACAATGCCGGTGTGAGGGATAATCTGAACGAGGTGCGCAAGCGCGCCTACGCTGACAAGTGGGACGAAAGCCTTTATGGATTCACTCCAGGGGATTTCAGGACCAACGAGCTGGCCATACTTGCCGAGAAGGACAAGGAGATGGTGCAGGAGGGGCAGCGTTGGTACGACATCAACCGTATGACAATCTCCAAGGGAGGTGAGCACCTTGTCTTCTTGCCTGAAAGCTATGTGAAAGGCATCAAGCAGGTTAAGGTTGGCGGCAAACTTCGGTATGAGCCGGATCTGCCGGCTCCTGCCCCGATTCTTGACAAGACTAAGGAAAGACATAAGGTGCTTTGGCCTATCAACAAGAGTCAACTTCAGAACGATGACTCCCTTGTCCAGACACCAGGCTATAAAAAGGACATGAGCTAGGCTCCGCTGTTCTGGACACGAGTAAATGATATTCCGGGAGGGGGGAGGCTTTCTTCCCGGAATTTTTGTATCTTTATGACATTATGAGAAAAATCTTGTTCTTTCTGGCAGCCTTGATGTCTCTGCCTTTCGCGCTTGCCGCCGCGGGTTCCCTCGGTGTGCGATGCCCTCGGATCCCGATTCTTGTCGATCGCACTGACAATGTTCTTTTCTACCTGCGCGTTCCCGACGCCAAGCCGGGCGACATTCTGGAGTCTGTCACGGTGGAGTTCGGATCCGGGACTGACCTTAAGTCGATCGCCTCGTTGAGCCTGTTCTACTCGGGTACAGAGGCAGCGAACCGCAAGGGTCTTCATTTCTGTCCGGTTGAGTATATCTCTTCCTATAACGTGCTGAATACCAGATCGGCCAATCCATCGTATTCAGTTCTGCAGGAGCAGACTACCAGGATCGGGCGCAAGGTCTCTCTTCATTCCGGTCAGCCGATGGTTGAGGGTGTCAACTATTACTGGGTCAGCGTCAGAATGGATCCCAAAGCCTCTCTTTTGACTGAGCTGAGCGCCCGGGTGACCGAGGCCGTCGTGAACGGGGAAAGTGTCCCCATCGCGGACAACTCTCCGGGAGTTGCCAGAAGGTTGGGCTACGGAGTGCGCCATGCGGGGGATGACAACTCGGCCGCTTACCGTATCCCCGGACTTGTCACAACCAATTCCGGAACATTGATCGGGGTATATGACGTGCGTTGGAACAGCAATGTGGATCTTCAGGAACGCATCGACATCGGTGTGAGCCGAAGCACGGACAAAGGACAGACCTGGGAGCCGATGCGTGTCGCGATGTCGTTCGCTGGAGCAGGAGGCCTTCCGTCAGGACAGAATGGAGTCGGAGATCCGGCGGTACTGGTAGATGAGAACACCGGCACTGTTTGGGTGATAGCCGTCTGGGCGCATGGAATGGGCAATGGCAGGGCATGGACGAACTCGATGCCCGGAATGGAGCCGGCGGAGACTCCACAGCTGATGCTTGTCCGCAGCGATGATGATGGACGCACTTGGAGCGAGCCGGTCAATGTGACCGGACAGGTCAAGGATCCGTCGTGGTGCTTCCTGCTGCAGGGCCCGGGACGGGGAATAACGATGAGGGACGGCACATTGGTGTTTGCCATTCAGTTCATCGACAAAGACAGGATGCCGTACGCCGGGATAATGTACAGCAAGGATCACGGGGAGACCTGGCATATTCATACCCCCGCCCGCTCCAACACCACAGAGGCGCAGGTCGCTGAGGTTGAGCCGGGAGTGTTGATGCTGAACATGCGGGACAATCGTGGAGGGTCGCGCGCCGTGATGACGACAGGGGACTTGGGCCGAACATGGACTGATCACGTGTCGCACAGGACAGCTTTGCGCGAGCCGGTCTGCATGGCGAGCCTGATTTCAGTGCCCGCTGAGAAGAACGCCTTGGGGAAGGACATACTCCTTTTCTCCAACCCGGACACGACTGACGTCCGCCGCGACATCACGATAAAGGCAAGTCTGGACGGAGGCGTGACCTGGCCTTACAAACTGCTGCTGGACGAGGGGTATGGGTGGGGATATTCCTGCCTGACTATGGTTGATTCCGAGACAGTGGGCATTCTGTATGAATCCAGCGTGGCCAACATGACGTTTCAGACTGTAAAATTGCAAGATATAGTAAAATGAGATATCTGCTGACTTTTTGCATGGCTCTGTCAGCCATGGTCGGTTGCTCCGGACAAGACCATGAACCGGTGCTGCTTCCTATGCCTCAGGAGGTGACGTGGGCAAAGGGGACTTTCCATGGAAGGGAAGTGAATCTGTGCGGAGAGTCCTCTGTGACCGGAATCGTGCGGAGCTGGCTTGATGAAACCGGAGTGAAATGCTCTGAATCCGCCGCGAAACGGCTCGAGGTTAAGTTGGTGGAGCGCATCGACAGGGCCGTTGTCAATCAGGAGGAAGCCTACAGGCTGACTGTCTCGCCGAAGTCAATCCGCATAGAGGCCGTGACTGAAAAAGGGGGTTACTGGGCTGTCCAGACTTTGCGTCAGTTGGCGGAGACGGAGAGTCATGGTGTGAGAATCCCTTGCTGTGAGATCACGGACTGGCCGGCGTTCCGGATCAGAGGCTTCATGCATGACACGGGACGATCGTTCATTGACCCGGAGGAAATCAAGCATGAGATAGAGGTTCTTTCCCGCTACAAGATCAACACATTCCACTGGCATCTGACCGAGAACCAGGCGTGGCGGCTTGAAAGCAAGCGTTACCCTCAGTTGAACTTGTCGGAGAACATGACGCGTCATCAGGGGCGTTTCTACACTTGCGAGCAGGTGCGGGACATCCTTGATTTCTGTCACCAGCATCAGGTCATGCTGATTCCCGAGATAGACATGCCAGGTCACAGCGCGGCCTTTGTCAGGACCTTCGGATGCGAAATGCAAAGCCCGGAGGGGAAGAAAATACTCAAGGAACTGGTCTCCGAGGCCTGTGAACTCTTTGCTGAAGTGCCATATTTCCACATAGGCACGGACGAGGTTCATTTCACGGATCCGGAATTTGTCCCACAGATGGTGGCTTTTGTGCGCTCGAAGGGCAAGAAGGTGGTCTCTTGGAGCCCTGGCTATGAATATTCTTCCGGCGAGATCGACATGACACAGCTTTGGAGCTACCGTGGCAAGGCGAGGCAGGGGATTCCGGCCATTGACTGCCGCCTGCATTATGCCAACCATTTTGACTTGTTCGGGGACTTGGTGGCTCTCTACAACAGCCGCATCTATGACTCCGAGCATGACAGTGATGCCATTGCGGGCACAATCATGGCCGTGTGGAACGACCATAAACTATCGGATGACAGGAGCATCCTTACGCAGAACGCGTTCTACCCTTACATTCTGGCCATCGCCGAGCGCTCATGGCGCGGAGGTGGAAGTGAGTATTTCAACGGGAGCGGTGTGATCCTCCCTGCTGACTCAAGCCGCGTTTTCAGGGACTTCGCTGATTTTGAGCGACGTGTGCTTTGGCATAAGGATCATGATCTTGCCGGAGAGCCGTTCCCTTACGTCAGGCAGACGAATGTGCACTGGGCTGTCACGGACGCTTTCCCTAATGAAGGCGACCTTTCCCGTTCGTTCCCTCCGGAGGAGGGGATAGCCGGCAGCTACACTTACAATGGTAAGGAATATGGTGTCAGGCGTGCTACGGGAGCAGGAATATACCTGCGTCATGTTTGGGGCGATGTCGTTCCGGCCTTGTTCAAGGAGCCGAAGGAGAACAGCACGGCCTATGCCTACACTTGGGTGTATTCTCCGAAGCCGCAGGATGTGGGAATGTTGGTGGAGTTCCAGAACTACAGCCGCTCGGCGGATGACCTGCCGCCACCGCAGGGATGCTGGGACTTTAAAGGTAGCAGAATCTGGCTGAATGGCAAGGAGTTGCTTCCTCCTGTCTGGACTAACACCCACACGCGGAAAACCACGGAGATCGATCTTGCGAATGAGAACTGCACGGGACGTCCGCCGATTTCGGTTCATTTGGACAAAGGCTGGAACAAAGTGTTTATTAAACTGCCTGTCGGAAGTTTCACTACGCCGGAGATAAGGTTGGTCAAGTGGATGTTCACGGCAGTGTTCGTCACTCCTGACGGAAGGCACGCGGTTGAAGATCTGATATATTCACCGGACAAGATAAGGTAACCGTGATGAGACGATTGTTGTTTGTTCTTTTTGTGTTGCTGGCACTCCCGCCGCTTGCCGTGGGAGAACGGATCAAGGTCGCTTGTGTGGGCAACAGTGTCACTTTCGGCTATGGGCTGCGGAATCCGGAGGAGGAAAGCTACCCATCGAGGCTTCAGGCCTTGCTTGGCGAAGGGTATGATGTCCGCAATTTCGGCCATTCCGGGGCGACACTTATGCGGAATGCCTACAGGCCGTACACTGAACAACAGGCTTACCGCGACGCTTTGGACTTCGCCGCCGACCTTGTCGTCATACATCTTGGCCTTAATGACACCGACCCGCGCGCCTGGCCGAATTACCGGGACGATTTCGTGGCGGATTATATTGCCCTTATCGAGGATTTCCGCAGGGCTAATCCCGAATGCAGGATCTGGGTCTGCCGTATGACTCCTATCTCCCACCGCCATCCTCGTTTCAAGTCCGGAACCCGTGACTGGTACTGGATGGAGCAGGAACGCATCGGAATCGTGGCCAAAGTTGCGGAGACAGGGCTGATAGACCTCCATAAGCCTTTGTATTCACGCCCCGACTTGCTGCCGGACGCTCTGCATCCGAACGCTGAGGGGGCCGGTGTCATCGCGCGCGCGGTGTTCTCGGCCTTGACAGGGGATTACGGAGGCTTGAGGGTGCCGGAAATATTTTCGGACGGTATGATTCTCCAGCGTGACCGTCCCCTTGAAATCGGGGGAATCGCCGATGCGGGGGAGGAGGTGACTGTCAGGATAGCCGGCCAGAGAAAGAGTGCGGTGACAGGCTCTGACGGACGCTGGAGCGTGGTTCTTGACCCTCTGTCTGCCGCGTCCGGGTTGACTTTGAAGGTTTCTGCTGCCAAACGCCACCTTGAATATCGTGACGTGGCCGCGGGTGAAGTCTGGCTTTGCTCGGGGCAGTCCAACATGGCGTTCATGACAAAGTCTATGCTCCCTCGGGAACGTTCCGAGGCATTGGAGACAGCCGGGAGGCAGGCTGGGAACGTCCGCTTGTTCAACATGCGGGCAAGGTGGTACACGGACAATGTCACTTGGGGCAAGGAAGTCTATGACTCGCTTGACCGTTTGCAGTACTTCCGACCGGCCACATGGGAGCGCGGATCCGACGCCGCCGAATCGTTTTCGGCTGTCGGCCTTTCTTTCGGACAGATGCTTACCGATTCTCTTGACGTTCCTGTCGGATTGATACTTAATGCCGTAGGCGGAGCTGCGACGGAATCGTGGATTGACCGCAAGACACTTGAGTACTGTTTTCCTGACATCCTGTACAACTGGCTGGACAATGATTTCATCCAAGAATGGGTACGTGAACGTGCCGCGTTTAACATCAAGGAATCTGGAAATCCTTTCCAGAGGCACCCTTACGAGCCCTGTTATCTTTTCGAGGCCGGCATCGAGCCGCTTGAGCGTTTCCCGATCCGTGGTGTCATCTGGTATCAGGGTGAGTCCAACGCCCACAACATCGAGGCTCATGAACGTCTTTTCCCGCTTCTTGTCCAAAGTTGGCGTTCCAACTGGGATGATCCGGACATGCCGTTCCTTTTTGTCCAGCTTTCAAGCCTGAATCGCCCGAGCTGGACTTGGTTCAGGGACAGCCAACGAAGACTGGCTGAATCCGTGCCGTCCTGCGCCATGGCTGTCAGCAGTGACAGGGGAGACTCCCTTGACGTGCATCCACGCCGGAAACTGGATGTCGGGAGACGTCTGGCCGCCCAGGCTCTTTACAATGTCTACGGGGACAAGAATGTCGTGCCGTCCGGCCCGATGGCAAGGTATGCCAGCATTGACGGCGGTCAGGTCGTGCTTGCGTTTGATTGGGCTGATGGACTCCGTTCCTCTGACGGACAAGAACTCCGCACTTTTGAATTGGCCGGAGAGGATGAAAGATTCCACCCTGCCAAGGCTTCTGTGGACGGCTCTCGGGTCAGATTGGACTGTCCTGCTGTCCCTTCTCCGAAGTGGGTGCGTTATGGGTGGCAGCCTTTCACCAGAGCCAATCTGGCAAACCGAGCCTTGCTGCCCGCCTCCACTTTTCGGATAAATGTCGAATAAATCATTTCGTCTCGGGCGATTGTCCGCTTTTAAGAGTTTTATGATGAAAATAAACACGACCATGCTATTAAGCACTATTATATTGTCAGGTTCCTGCTCGTCGCCGAAGAGCGGCCCTGTTATGTTGGGCCGGCTTCCGGATCTGCCGAACCCATCTTCTGTCTCTGAGCATTCACCGGCGCCGCTCGGGGTCTCGGCTCCTTTCACGGGCATCCTTGGAATGTCCTTGATTGTGGCCGGAGGGTGCAACTTCCCCGACAAACCGGTGGCTGATGGAGGAACCAAACGATTCTATGACGAGATTTGGGCATTGGATCTGTCAGGGAGAGACTCCTGTTGGAAGGTTGTCGGGCGTCTGCCCAATGCTGTGGCCTACGGCTGCTCTGTGACCACACCGTCTGGAGTAGTCTGCATTGGAGGGAATGACTCCGCGCGTAGTTATCGTGAGTGCTTCTCCTTGAGATGGAACGCTGACGGGACAGAGGTCGTTGTGTTCCCGTTGCAGCCCTTGCCTTGCACTGTGGACAACTCCTCTGCGGCATATTCAGACAATCGTGTCTTTGTGGCTGGCGGCAACATTGACGGTCTTCCTTCCAATGCGCTTCTTTGCGGAGAGATGAATTCCTGCGGAGAAGGGGTGGTATGGAACGTGATGCCGGGTTTTCCTGGCCCGGCTCGTGTGCAGCCTGTGCTTGCGGCCATCGGTTCGGGCGATGCCCTTCGGCTATGCCTTGCCGGAGGATTCCAGCCGGGAGACAACAGTACTCCACCTCAAATACCGTCTGACGTACTTGTCTGGGGTGACGGAGTGTGGGCTGCCAAGACTGCCTTGCCGACTCTTCCTGACGGCTCGCCAAGGACTCTCACCGGAGGGTGCGCTACGTCCATGTACGATCGTTACGCTCTATTCTTCGGCGGAGTGAACTTTGAATGCTTCCGCGCCGCCGTAGATCGTCCTAGACTTATGGCGGAGGCCGAGGCTGCCGGAGACTCGCTGACTATTGCCAAACTTAGGGAAGACGGGAAGAAATATCTCCGCCATGACATCGCTTGGTACAGGTTTAATGACGACCTCTGGTCGTATGATATCATTGACGATGTGTGGAAGTTCTTGGGGAGCGATGAGTCTCTTGCCAGGGCTGGCGCCGGAGCTGTGATGTGCGGAGACAGCCTTTTCGTGGTGTGCGGGGAGTTGAAGCCCGGAATACGTTCACCTCAAGTCAGTGTGATTATGTTCAATGAAAAAGACAAGAAATGAGGCATATAGAAAACAGTAAGATCTACCCGTGGGTGGTAGTCGGTTTGTTGTGGGTGGTGGCCTTGCTCAACTACATGGACCGCCAGATGCTCTCAACGATGCGTGACACGATGCAGGTGGACATCGTTGACCTTGAATCCGCCGTCAATTTCGGAAGGCTTATGGCTGTGTTCCTTTGGATTTACGGCCTGATGAGTCCGGTTGCCGGAGCCGTGGCTGACCGCATCAGCCGTAAGTGGTTGATTGTCGGCAGCCTTAGCGTTTGGTCAACGGTCACTCTGCTGATGGGCTATTCTTCCACATTCTCCCAAATCTATTGGCTTCGGGCGTTGATGGGAGTCAGCGAGGCTCTCTACATACCGGCGGGACTGTCGCTCATCGCAGATTATTTCACCGGTTCGGCCAGAAGCCTTGCCATCGGAATCCACATGACCGGACTCTATGTCGGTCAGGCGATTGGCGGTTTTGGAGCCACTGTCGCCGCCGCCTTCTCGTGGCAGACCACATTCCATTGGTTCGGCATAGTCGGAATCGTCTATGCGATTGTTCTTATCCTGTTTCTTCATGAGAAGCGTCGTGAGCCGCAGAAGCAAGACTCCACTGACACTGGTATGAAGAAGGAACCGGTATGGCGCAGTTTCTCCTTGATCTTCTCTAATGTCGCTTTCTGGGTCATCCTCTTCTATTTTGCGTCATCATCCCTCCCAGGATGGTCCACGAAGAATTGGCTTCCGACCCTTTTTGCAGAAAACCTAGGCATTCCTATGTCGCAGGCCGGGCCTGTTTCGACTATCACCATTGCTTTCTCCTCATTCTTGGGAGTGATGATCGGAGGCCCGTTGTCTGACCGTTGGGTGAAGCGTAACCTGCGCGGGCGCATCTACGTCAGTGCGTTGGGCATGGCGTTGATGATCCCTGCCTTGATTCTGATTGGATTGGGGAACAGTATGGTGGCTGCGGTAGGGGCCGGACTATGCTTCGGGGTAGGTTACGGAATGTTCGACACCAACAACATGCCGATTCTGTGCCAGTTTGTGCCATCGCACCAGAGGGCTTCTGCCTATGGATTGATGAACATGACAGGAGTGTTCGCCGGCGCGGTCATCACCAAGACACTCGGCCATTGGGCCGAGAACGGGAATCTCAGTGTCGGCTTCGCCCTGATGGGAGGGCTGCTTGTGTTGGCTCTCTCCATGCAGTTGATTGTCCTGAAACCGACATCCGACAACATGCAGTGATCCCACGAGTGGGCGCTAAATCGTTGTAATGCGAAAAAAAATCAAAAAAAGTTTGCAGTAATCAAAAAAAGTAGTACCTTTGCATCACCCGAACGATGAACAACGGGACAACGATTCGGGA
>OLGV01000515.1_pt1 | contig 16083 bp, 14 predicted proteins | sample 1605761 | NCBI WGS metagenome assembly OLGV01 (sample SAMN03283245) | human gut metagenome | biome: human-associated habitat; material: feces | host: Homo sapiens | place: Peru | collected 2012
TAGGGGTATAATGATTTGGTATTTATTTTTTTAAGGAGGAACAATTATGCCAGTAAAATACGTATTTGTAACAGGCGGTGTAGTATCAGGACTCGGAAAGGGTATAACAGCCGCATCTCTTGGCCGTCTTTTAAAAGCAAGAGGCTATTCTGTAACAATGCAAAAATTTGACCCATATATTAATATAGATCCGGGAACCATGAACCCAATTCAGCACGGTGAAGTTTTCGTTACCGATGACGGTGCTGAGACTGACCTTGACCTTGGCCACTACGAGCGTTTTATTGATGAAAATCTGTCCGTAAATTCAAATGTAACGACCGGTAAGATCTACTGGACCGTTCTTAACAAGGAGCGCCGCGGCGACTATCTCGGCGGAACTGTTCAGGTTATCCCGCATATCACAAATGAGATAAAGGAAAGAGTTTACAAGGTCGGCAAGGAAACACAGACAGACATCGTTATCACCGAGATCGGCGGTACTGTCGGCGATATCGAGTCCACACCGTTCCTTGAAGCTATCAGACAGGTAGTTACAGAGGTCGGACGTGAGAACGCTATGTATATCCACGTAACTCTCGTTCCGTATATCGCAGGCTCTGAGGAGCTGAAGTCCAAGCCTACACAGCATTCCGCAAAGGAACTGCTTTCTCTCGGAATCCAGCCGAATGTTATCGTCTGCCGAAGCGAGAAGGAGCTTCCCGAGGAAATGCGCAAAAAGATCGCACTTTTCTGCAATATCCGTCCCGAGGACGTTATCCAGAACCTCACTGCACCCTCGCTTTATGAAGTTCCTCTCTGGCTTGAGCATGAAGGACTGGCTGACAGCGTATGTCATCACCTCGGACTTGAGAACAGAACTCCCGATCTTACTGAATGGACTGCTATGGTCAACCGTCAGAAGGCGGCTGCAAAGCACGTAACTATCGGACTTGTCGGCAAATATGTCGCACTGCCCGATGCTTATCTCTCAGTTGCCGAGGCACTCCGTCACGGCGGTATCGTAAATGATGCAAATGTTGAGATAAAGTGGATAAATTCCGAGGAGATCACTCCCGATACAGCTGACGATCTGCTGAATATGTGCGATGGCATCATCGTTCCCGGCGGCTTCGGCAACAGAGGAATCGAGGGAATGATCGAGGCTATCAGATATGCAAGAGAGAACAAGGTGCCGCTGTTCGGTATCTGTCTTGGAATGCAGATGGCTGTCGTTGAATTTGCACGTCATGTCTGCGGAATGGCAGGCGCTAATTCTTCCGAGTTCGGTGCTGAGGAGTACGCAGTTATCGACATTATGGAGGATCAGAAGACTATCACCGAAAAGGGCGGCACAATGCGTCTTGGACTGTATCCCTGCAAGCTTGCAGAGGGCAGCAGATGCCGCGAGATCTACGGCGAGGATCTTATCTACGAGCGTCACCGTCACAGATGGGAATACAACAACGCATTCAGAAAGCAGCTCACAGAAGCAGGACTTTCCATCGCAGGTATTTCTCCCGACGAAAGACTTGTCGAGATCGTCGAGATCAAGGATCACCCGTGGTTCGTGGGCGTTCAGTTCCACCCCGAGTTCAAGTCCCGTCCGAACAAGCCTCAGAAGCTGTTTGCAGACTTTATCAGAGCGTCGATTGAAAATCAGAAGAAGTAATAATTATCCGCACGGAATTCGGTTTCGTGCGGATTTTTTATCTTGGAAATGAAAAAACGGCGCATATCTCATACATGGATATGCGCCGTTTTTATGAATATCAATAATTATCAGAGTGCGTTTACCGTATCCTCTGCGATCTGTTCGGGTGTAAGATGATTTGCCTTCAGCACCTTATTTACATCGTATCTGTCGAGGAATTCCTTTTTCAGACCGAAGCAGAGAGTTTTTACGCTGCTGTTTCCGTAGAAACGTGCGATCTTCTCACCAAATCCGCCGTCGAGAATGCCGTCTTCAAGAGTGATGACAACATCGTGATCGGCTTTCAGGCTTTCAAGCAGCTCACTGTCAATGCCCGTGATATAGAACGGATTGATGACAGTCGGCTTTACGCCTGTTTTCTTTTCGATAAGCTCAGCCGCCTGAACGCCCATGCCATAGAATGTGCCGAGTGCGATAACAGCGACCTTTGCGCCCTTTTGTGTGACCTCATATTTGTTCAGCTTCGAGAAATCCTTGGTGCAGGGCTTTCCGTCGGATACAACCCATGCGGGGACTCTTACAGCAGTCGGATGCTCGTTCTGCTCTATTGCCCAGTCGATCGCTGCGACATATTCTTCCTTTGTCGTCGGTGCGATATAAACAAGGTTCGGGATATTTGAGATCATCGGGATATCGAATATTCCGAGATGCGTAACATCGTTCATTCCATAGACCGAAGCTGCAAAAACAGCGATCGCAACAGGGCTGCTGTTTATGCAGACATCCTGAGAAAGCTGATCGTATGTCCTCTGGATAAATGAGCTGTAAACGCCGTAGAAAGGCTTTCCACCTGCCGCTGCGATGCCTGATGCCAGAGCAGTGGCGTGTTCCTCGGCAATTCCAACATCGATGAACTGCTTTCCCGCTTCGGCACGCTTGTCGGCAGTAAATCCGAAAACTGTCGGTGTTGCGGAGGTTATAGCGCAGACCTTGCTGTCCGACCTGATCTTGTTCATCAGAATATCACGGGTGATGGTGCCATAATCCTCGCCGCCGCCGAAATCAACGGTGCATTTTCCTGTTTCGGGATCGAACGGCATACTCCAGTGCCACTGCTCCTTGTTCTTTTCGGCGAATGAAAGTCCCTTGCCCTTTTCGGTCACGATGTGGACAACTACGGGCTTTGCACTGTCCCTGACGCTTTTGAATGCGGATATAAGGGAGGGAATATCATTTCCGTTTCCGACGAAAACATAGTCAAGTCCCATAGCCTTGAAGAGGTTGCATTCAGCCTTGCCGTCTGTTTCACGGAGAAGCTTCAGATTTTTATACATACCGCCGTGGTTTTCGGCGATGGACATATCGTTGTCGTTGATGACGATGATAAGGTTGGTCGTCTGCTCGCCTGCAAAGTCCAGTCCCTCAAGTGCCTCGCCGCCGCTCAGAGAACCGTCGCCTACAACTGCGATTATATTTTCGCTGCCGCCCTTGAGATCCCTCGCCTTAGCAAGTCCGCAGGCAAGGCTCAGCGCAGTAGATGTGTGTCCGACAGTAAAGAAATCATGCTCGCTTTCCGAAGGCTCCGTATATCCCGAAACATCGTCGAAATGCTCTTCGTAAAGGAAAGCGTCCTTTCTGCCTGTCAGCATCTTGTGGCAGTAGCTCTGATGAGATACATCATATACGATCTTATCAACAGGGGAATTGAAAACATAGTGGAGTGCGATCGTAGCTTCTACCATGCCCAGGTTAGGTCCGCAGTGACCGCCGTGAATGCTGAGCTTGTGGATAAGTGCTTTTCTCATGTCCTCCGCAAGCACTGTAAGCTCGCTGTTATCAAGCTTTTTCACATCAGCGGGGGAGTTTATTTTTTCAAGTATCATTTCTTCATATCCTTTCCGCAGGAAAACGCTCCTGTCTTTTATGCTTATATTATAAAGTATAAAGCTGACTTTATGTCAAGTGATATTGAAAATTTTTACATAATACAAAAATATTATTCATTATTCATGCTGAAAAAATCGCGGATAACTTTCGTAACTCCGAAATTATCATTAGTGTCCGCCTTATATCGTGCGATGCCAAACATATCGGGGTGAGCATTCGCCATTGCATAGCTGTAAAAGGCATTTTTCAGCAGCTCGCTGTCGTTGAAGTAGTCGCCGAACGCCATTGTTTCCTCGTATGATATGCCGAGGCGGGACTGTATCTCCTTCAGCGCAGCCCCCTTGTTTATGCCTCTGTTCATAATATCCATCCACATAGGACCGGATGCTGCGAGTGAAAGCGTGCCGCCGAACACTCCGGACAGGACGGGCAGCGAATTATTGATAGGATTATGCGCATCGCAGACAGCGATCTTGAAAACATCGTCATTTACTTTCAGAAGGTCATCGACCTGCGAGAAGTTCATATAAAATCGGCTGATCTCCTCGTAAAGTCCCGGGATACAGCTGTCGAAATATGTGCCGTTCATTGCGCAGAGGACAGGAGTAACGCTGTCAAGCTTTCGGCATTCCGAAATTATTCTTGTGACTGTTTCTCTCGGGATAATGCTCACCTTGTCGAGCTTTCCGCCGATCATGATGTAAGCCCCGTTGTCGCAGATGAATTCCATGCGGTCAATATGGTTCGGGAATGTCATTTTCAGTGCTGAATAGGAACGTCCGCTTGCGATAACAAAGCGGACGTTTTTGCTTTCCAGCATATCAAGCGTATCGTCGAAGTCGGGAGGAAGCTTCTTTTCAGATGTCAGGAGCGTTCCGTCCATGTCGGTTGCAATAAGCTTTATCATGGTTTTTCCTTCCTTTTATTCAGAGGTTTCGGCTGCCGATGTTTCGGGGACGGTCGTTTCGGCAGCAGTTTCGGGCGCAGATGTTTCCGTGGCTGTCACCGTATCGGAGAGGGTCTGCTCGGGAGGTGCGGTCGTTTCTGTCGGTGCTGTTGTAACGATCTCATCTGCGGAGATGGGAGTTCCGTCGCCCGTGCCGAAGTAAACGTCGATTATCGAGCGGACCATATATTTAGCGTATTCGCCCTCCTCGACATAGCAGGCAAATGCGATCTCGGGATCGTCTGCGGGAGCAAATCCGATAACTGCTGAGCTGCTTATGTCGGCAGTTTTCTGCGGCGAACCCGTCTTGATAGCGACTTCAAAGGGGAGAGTAGTCAGCGAAACATCAAACGGGACCTTGGAATTGTGTGCTTTGACGGTCGCAGCGGCTTTTATCATGCCCTGAGTGATAACATCGAATGTTGTGCCGGTGTTGTCGGGGACAACTGCGGCTATCTTCGGTTCTGTCTTTTTTACGGTTTCTTCCATATTATAGGTGTGAATGCTGTCAACAAGATACGGCTGATAGCGCACGCCCTTATTTGCGATAGTCATAGCCTGACAAGCCATCTGGATCGGCGTGATGTTCGTTTCCGACTGACCGATAGCCGCCTGGATAACATTACCCGTGTTCCATTCCCAGCCGTATTTGTCGAAAACAGCAGGGGACGCAACATAGCCTTTTGCGCCGCCTATCTCAAGTCCTGTTTCTTCGCCGAGACCGAACATTGCCGCATATCTCGCAAGTGTGTCAATGCCGACACGTCTGCCGACATCATAGAAAAAGATGTTGCAGGATTTTTCGAGCGCAGTAACAACGTTGATGTTTCCGTGCCATCCCAGGCATCCGGGAGGCGGGTTCCAGTCGGGATAATAGGTGTATTTGTGTCCGCAGAAAACGGTCGAGCTTGCGTCGATTATGCCCTCGTTCAGACCTGCGCAGGCGGTTATTGTCTTGAATGTTGAGCCGGGACGGTAAAGACCGTTTATCGCACGGTTTGTAAGCGGAGAATTTTCACGGCTGACTACACTTTCGTAGTTCGTGATATAGTCGTTGATATCATAAGTCGGATAGGTAGCCATTCCGAGGACAGCACCCGTTTTCACATCGACAACGACAAGCGCACCCGCATTGGCTGTTTTGCCCTTTGCATCGGCTTCCGTCTGGTTTCGGAGATAGAGAATGTGCCGTTCGAGGATAGCCTGCATCTGACGCTGAAAATCCGAATCTACCGTAAGCTGAACTGTGTTTCCGGGGATAGCTTCTTCAGTTATCGTATCGGAAATGACCTTGCCGTCCATCATTTCCAGCTGGCGCGTGCCGTCTGTTCCGCGGAGATACTGTTCCATAGCCTTTTCAATGCCGCTTTTTCCAAGCACGGAATTCAGACCGTAGCCCTTGTCCTTCAGCTCGGCGTATTCTTCGGCATCAATTGCGCCGACAGTGCCGATAGCGTGCGGCAGAACATCTCCGACCTCATAGGTGCGCACAGCGTCCTCCACCACATCTACACCGGGAAGATCGTAGGTAAGCTCCTTGATCTTTATTACCGTGTCCATAAGCACGTCCTCGGCGAGGGTATAGCGGTTGGAAACGGAAAATCCCTTCTGTTCCATTTCGTAGCGTATTCCCGCAATAAGACGGGCTTCTTCCACATTGTAATCCAAGGAAATGCCGTATCTGTCGATCATCTCCATTATGCAGTCCTCAGCGGTCGCATAGTTCTGGAGATTGAGATTTTTGAGCATTTTGGAGACAGCGGTTTCCTGGGAGGGAAGAAAAACGAAGGGAGATTCCGAGCTTATAGGCAGATTATCCGTCCAGTTTTCGCCGTCTCTTCTGAGCAGGGTTATGACTTTGTGGATAATGCGGTTCTGCTCATCGTTATCCGACGGAAAAAAAGCCTTTTCGAGGACGATATTGAAACCGACCTTGTTTTTGACGATAAGATTTCCCGAGGAATCGACGATCTCGCCCCTTGCCGCACTTATGACCTGATTGCCGTAGGAACTGGTCTTTGACTGATTAAGATAGTCCTCGCCCATAACGATCTGCAGCTTCATGAGTCTTATCGCACACAGCGCCATGGCTATAAGCGTTATGACGATGAACAGCCAGCCTCTTATGGTTTCGATTATCTTTTTGAACATAAGGCGGCTCCTTTCGTATTATTTTTATGTATTATGCAACGTGATATCCCGTTATCGAAACGGCGGCGCAGATCTTTCCGCCCTCGTCCTTTACATCGACACGGTAATAGCAGGTAGTTCTGCCGTCTCTGACGCACGCTGCTTCTGCGATGAGCTTATCTCCCTTGGGCTGACCGAAAAAGGATATCTCGGAGGTCAGCGAAACGGTTGTCATTGCCTGATTGTTGGTAGCTGCCGCAAAGGCAAAATCAGCGACAGTGAAATAGACCGCACCCATAACGGCGCCCATTGCGTTCTTGTGGCGGTCGGTCAGGGTAAGGCTGCACTTTGCATATTTTTCGCCTATTTCCTCGATATATGCGCCGTTTTCGGTCGCAAATCTGTCGTTTTTGAATATTTCCCTTACTTCTTCAATTGTTTTCATGGCTATAGGTTTCTCCTTTGCTTTCGGTGTTTTTCAGCCTTTCGATATTCTTTTCGGCTGATTCTCTGACCATTTTTATATCTGTATTGTCATATACCATCTGATAATATTCAAGTGCTTTTGCATTGTCCGACATTTTCTCGCAGATGCGTGCTTTCTGATCCCAGATCTGTATCAGGGACAGCTTATCTGCATTTTTCTCGGCTGACGAGAGTATCTCCATTGCACGGCTGATATCTGTGTGTGCTTCTTCATGCTTCGCAATAGCGATCGCACACTTCGGTATCTGCTCCGCAAATTCAAGTAAATACGGTTCGCCTGCATGATAAGCAGCTTCGGCTTTTTCGGTTTCTTCCGCTGCGCAGCGGATAAAATACAGCTGTGTATAAATTTCAGCGAGACATACTCTCGATGCTGTTCCGTTATTTGGTGATGGAAATGCGCTTTCGTCAAGCCTGTCGGCAGTCTGTGACGCCTTTTCCTTCATGCCGATCGTAAGATAAAGCGCAGAGAGCGTCAGTATGATATCATTTTTTTCCGATCTGCTTTCTGCGAGATCCAGCATTTTCTCCAGCTCATCGGCGGCTTCGGGACATGCGCCCTTTTCGCTGATTATCTGCTCGTATCTTTTATATTTGTTTTTATTTTTCCTGATAGTTTTCGCCAATCCGACAAAGTAAAATATCGCAGACAGGATAATGCATATCGGTATCAGGAGCAGTATGCCGATGATGAGCAGTCGGAACTGACCCGAAAACACGCAGATCACAAACCACAGCGGACATAAGAAAATGAAAAATATGAATGCCCATAACCCGACAGCTTCAAGTCTTGATCTCATATTTAGCTTCATAAAAAGTCCCTCCGTGAAGTATTTGTGTTATGTCATTTTTTGGCAATCTATGTCCGATGCTTGGAACAGATCATTCCCTGACAATATCCTCGGATTTTTCCTCGATGTAAGTTTCCTCGATAGGTCCGAACCGTTTGAATATCCATTTTATTATAAGGTAAACGGGTAACGTCCATATGAGCGTCATCAGCATCTGGGGCATGAAAATGTGCAGCCATATCAGCCCCTCGTCGGGGTAGTTCCATATCCCGTAGAAAAACAGGAAGTCAAGCCCCGCTTGGATCGGTATGAACACGGCATTCAGCAGGAGTATATTCATGATATTCTGCCTGAGAATGTACAGGAACATGAGCGAGATCAGCACAGCAGCTGCGGCAAATATTATCGCATTGAAGCCGAAAAGCTTGTCGAATGCGGAATCGGTCATCATTCCGCAGAAAAGTCCCCACAGACCTGCCGTGAAAGGCTCTGTTTTGGATGCGACCGCAACAGTCATCGGAATGTAAATAAGGGGCAGCGGAATTGAGTGCTGCCCCGTTGTCATATAGATGTAGAAAATACCCGCAAGCAGCATGGAGAGCACCCATTTTATAACAGTGCGTACACTTTCAAGCTGCCTTTTTTTCTGATTATTCATAGCCTTCTCCCTGTCCGTTGAAGCTTGTGATAACGAAAACGTTGACCGTTTCTCCCGGTGCGACTACGGGACGGACTATTGCATACTTAGACAGTCCGCTTTCCTCCATTTCGACCTCCTCGACCGTTCCGACGAGCTGGTCAATGGGGAAGATACCGCTGTTTCCCGAGGTCACAACGAGGTCGCCGACCTTCATGTCGCTGTTTTTGTCGATGTAGGACATTCTGCACAGTCCCTTTTCCGCAAGCTCATAGCTGCCTTCGAGAACGCCTGTATCCTTCGTTCTTACGCACATTACGCCTACGGGATTTTCAGGTGAGAATATCGTTCTTACCCTTGAATTGCGGGGGGATACCTCGCTGCATATGCCGACAAGACCGACCGATGTTACGACAGGATCGTTCGGTGCGATGCCGTCATCTGAGCCTTTGTCTATCGTGAATGCTCCATAGGGATCGTTGGTCGTTCTTGCGATTATCGAGCATGGTGAAGAGAAAACATAGTCGGGATATTTCTCTTTCAGCTCCAGCATCTTGCGGAATTCCTCGTTTTCACGCTTTATGTTGTCATAGTCGATAAGCTCGTTGTAGCACTTGCCGAGTTCCTCTTTGAGCTTCTGATTTTCACGGTAATATCTGTCCGCATTGACAACGGAATCAAGCGAGGAAGTCACGCTTTCCGATATCGACTCGGAAAGCCGCTGGAGAGGCGCAAACATCGTCCCGAAGAATGATGAGCTGCCGCTTGAATAGCCGCCTCTTGTGACAGTGTAGATTGTAACTCCCACTATCAGGGCGCATAAGCAGAGCAGCACCTTGAAACGGAAGCTTTTGAAGAAATCGCCCACGGCATTCATCCTCCGTTCTTTAGGAAAATCAGGGCGTCAACGGCGGTTATTATCAGTAATATTTGGAGTCGTCGTTCAGTACCTCGTGGAGCTTTTCGATATCCTCGAGGACCTTTCCCGTACCCTCTGCAACGCAGTCGAGAGGGGATTCTGCGATGTTTACGGGCATGCCTGTTTCCTTGTTGATAAGTCTGTCAAGACCTCTCAGCAGAGCGCCGCCGCCTGCGAGCGTGATTCCCTGGTCGATAATATCCGCAGCAAGCTCAGGGGGAGTCTTTTCAAGAGTTGTCTTGATAGCCTCGATAACGTGTGAGAGCGGTTCAGCAAGTGCTTCTCTGATCTCGGAGGACATGATAGTGATGTTCTCGGGCAGACCGTTCAGCAGGTTTCTTCCCTTGATCTCCATGGAGGTTTCTTCGTCCATGGGATATGCGGAGCCTATGCCGATCTTGATATTCTCGGCTGTTCTTTCACCTATGAGCAGGTTGTACTTTTTCTTGATGTATGCAGCGATGGATGAGTCAAATTCATCTCCCGCAACTCTTACCGAGCGTGATGTAACGATGCCGCCCAGCGATATAACAGCGACTTCCGATGTGCCGCCGCCGATGTCAACGATCATGGAACCGGTAGGATCGGCAACAGGCAGACCTGCGCCGATAGCCGCAGCCATAGGCTCTTCGATGATGTTTACCCGCTTTGCGTTCGCATTCTCGGCAGCTTCCTTAACGGCACGTCTTTCAACGGCTGTAACTCCCGAGGGAATGCAGATGATAACTCTTGCTTTTGTGCCGGGGAAAGAGCCCTTCAGTGCCTTGTGGATGAATTCCTGGAGCATTGTTGTGGTAACGTCAAAATCAGCGATAACGCCGTCCTTCAGGGGACGTACAGCAACGATAGAACCCGGAGTTCTTCCGATAACGTCCTTTGCCTCCTGACCTACGTATTTAGCCTTGTCTGTGCGTGTATCAACAGCAACAACGGACGGCTCTCTGATAATGATGCCCTTTCCTCTCATATAAATAAGTGTATTTGCAGTACCGAGGTCGATTCCGATATCCTTTGTAAACATATTCATTCTCCTTAAAAATTTCTTCCGATATATCAAAAAAACTCCGCAATATCCGTGCGGACAGCATTAAAAAACATAGACTGACACATCTGTACTATATTATATCATGTTTTTTCTTTCATCTCAACAGCTTTTTTCCGCTTTTTTCGGCATTTTTTCAATTCTGTGATTTATATGCATATTCAAATAAATATGCGGCGAAATTTTGTGCATTATGCTGTATGTGATAATTAAATATCCGCTTATGCGTGATGTATGTGCCGATGTTCATATTATGATACATAAGCGTAAAATGATGCGTGCGATGCCTTGACTTGACGGGATTTTTGTTGTACAATATAAACAGCTATGATCTTCTGAAAGGAAAATGCATTATGAACAGGATAAGAGTAACTATCTGCGGCAAGGATTATATCCTTAAAAGCTCAGAGAACCCGAATTATATAATCGAGCTGGCAAAGGATCTCGAAAGCCGCATAAACAAGATGATGGACGCAGGCAGCGGAATGTCGATGCAGACAGCTGCGGTGCTTGTCGCTCTCGGCGCTATGGACGATACGAAAAAGGCAAACGAAAGCGTTGACAATATCAGAGACCAGATCAAGCAGTACGTTGATGAGGCAACTCATGCGATGCTTGAAAGAGATGAGGCACGCAAGGACTGCGATTCCCTCAAAGCCAAGCTTTCGGGGCTGGAAAACGATCTGAAGATACAGAAGATCGCAGGAGATGTAACGAAAAAAGCGGACGAATATCTGAAGAAATAAGGAGCACCCGATGATCGAACTTTTAGCCCCCGCAGGCTCGCCCGAAAGCCTTGAAGCCGCCCTGAGATGCGGTGCGGACGCTGTTTATGTCGGCTCAAAGCTGTTTTCGGCGAGGTCGGGCGCAAAGAATTTTGACAGGGACGAGCTTGCTGCTGCGGCGGAGCTTTGCAGGCTGCACAATGCGAAGCTGTATCAGGCGATAAATACGGTGGTTTCGGACCCGCAGATATCCGACCTCAGAGATGAGCTGAGGTTTGCGGCTGATATCGGCGTGGATGGATTTATCGTTCAGGATATCGGTGCGGCTAAGGTCATGAGGGAATGTGTCCCCGACATACCTATCCATGCATCGACACAGATGACGATACACACGCCGATGGGTGCGGAAGAAGCGAAAAAGCTCGGATTTACGAGAGTTGTTGCTGCGAGGGAGATGTCCCGAGATGAACTGAAAGCACTCTGCGGTACGGGTATAGAGGTCGAGGCTTTCGTTCACGGGGCGCACTGCATGTCCGTTTCGGGACAGTGCTATATGTCGGCTGTGATAGGTTCAAGAAGTGCGAACAGAGGCGGCTGCGCCCAGGCGTGCAGACTGCCGTTTTCCGCAAAGGGAAAGCCCTTCGGAGATGATCCCGAATGTGCGCTGTCGCTCAAAGATATGTGCCTTGTGCCGTATCTTGCCGAAATGCGGGATATGGGGATAGCGTCGCTGAAGATAGAGGGCAGAATGAAGCGTGCGGAGTATGTCGCTGCCGCTGTGACTGCCTGCCGTGCCGCGCTTGACGGAAAGGAACCCGATCTCGATACGCTGCGTGCGGTGTTCTCGAGAAGCGGATTTACCGACGGCTATTACACTAAGAAAATTACGGCGGATATGTTCGGAAAACGCCGTAAAGAGGACGTTGTATCGGCGGATAAGGTGTTCCCGCGGCTGCATGAGCTTTACCGCAGGGAACGCAAATGCACAACTGCTGACTTTGTTCTGAGCGTGAAAAACGGATGTCCCGCTGAGCTTAAAATGTCTGCGGACGGCGTTTCGGTCACTGTAACTGGCGGTATCCCCGAAAAGGCGGAAAACCGTCCGATCTCTGCGGAATTTGCGGAAAAGCAGCTGTCAAAGCTGGGCGATACGGTATATGATTTCGGAAAGCTTGATCTATATGCCGATGACGGGATAATGCTGCCTGCGTCCGAGCTTAATGCGATGCGGCGTGATGCTGTGACGATGCTCGATAAGGCGAGGACGGAAAGCTCCAAAATAAAGGCAGTTTACAATGATATCCCCGATATCCCGAGGAAAAAGCACACGAATGACGGGGGATACCGCATAAGGATATTTGCATACGATGCGGCGGAGATACTGAAATATCCCGAAAAATTCGCAAAGGCGGCGGATATGCTGATACTGCCGGTCGGCGGTGTCGGAAAGTGCCTGAAAGCGGGGATAAGCCCGGAAAAGCTGTGCGTTTCGCTGCCAAGATATATCACGGACGAAACCGTGGTGATGACTGAGCTGTCCGATCTGAAAAAGCTTGGGATAACAAATGCATACTGCCGAAATATCGCACATATCCCGATGGCGCAGGCTGTCGGAATGACCGTTCACGGCGGTGCGGAGCTGAATATTTTCAATTCGTATGCCGTTTCGGAGATGAAAAGGCTCGGAGCGGCGGACATAACCGCATCGTTTGAGCTTAAACTCACGCAGATCTCGGAGCTTTCGGCGGAGCTTCCGATCGGCATATATGCATACGGACGGCTGCCGCTCATGCTTTGCAGGAACTGCCCCGTAAAGGCATCGGCGGGCGGCTGCGGAAAATGCACAAAGAAGCTGACGGACAGAACGGGCAGATCATTCCCCGCTGTCTGCGACGGAACTTCAACGGAGCTGCTCAACTGCGATAAGCTGCTGCTTTCGGACAGGCTCGCAGATGTTAAGAATGTTTCCTTCCTGACACTGCTTTTTGATGATGAATCGGCAGATGAGATGCTTGACATCATCGCCGCATACAGGAGCGGGACACGCCCGCGCATATCGGGAAAGCCCACAAACGGGCTGTATTACAGAGGAATAATCTGAGGGGAGTTTGAAAATATGAACAGCGGATTCAAGAAAACGATAGCGTTTATTTTCTTTCTGCTGGCGGGAGTCGTCGCAGGGTCGCTGGTTGCGCATCTCTGTGCGGGTTCGAGATATCTTTCGTGGCTGGGATTTGAAAAATCGGTCGGGATATCGACAGCATCGCCGCTGGTGCTTGATCTTGTGATATGCAAGCTGGCATTCGGATTTACGCTTTCGGTCAATATTGCGCAGATAATCTTCGTAATTATCGCTCTTATCGTCTATAATAAGACCTGCAAGGGGCTGTGATGTGATGTTTTTCGTCAATATATGTTAGAATTCACAAAAAAGCTGAAAAATATTTATTGATGATTTTCACGTAAAGCTATTTACAAAATGTAAGTTTTATTATATAATTTACAATATGTTGACCTGTTTCATGCGGGAGGTGAAGAAGTGAATAAAGACTTTCCGAGGGTGATCACGCTCCTCAGAAAAGAACGGAATATCAGTCAGAAAAAAGCGGCTGCGGATCTCGGTGTATCGCAGGCTCTGCTTTCTCATTACGAAAAGGGAATACGTGAGTGCGGTCTTGATTTTATCGTGAAGGCTGCCGATTATTACGGTGTTTCCTGCGACTATCTGCTCGGACGTTCTCCCGAACCGCAGGGAAGAACGATCTCGTATGACGATATCGAGGAACAGGATTCTTCGGGCAGAGAACATATCGGTGCGGGCGGAATGATGGCGTCGTTCAATAAAAAGCTTATCGTAAATTCGCTCAATGTGCTTTTTTCACTTGTTCAGAAAACGGAAAGCAGCACGCTCATGAGAGAGGTTTCCTCTTTCCTTATGCTGTCTGTTTACAGAATGTTCCGCAAGGTCTATTCATCAAATGCATCGAACGATCAGAATTTCTTTACGATACCCGAACCTATGGCTGACAGTGCCGCAAACGCTGCCATGGCTCTCTGCGCCGCAAATGCGGAGGCAGCAGCCAGGGGGATACCGTTCAACGGCGGAGATACCGCCAAGGAAAGTGATGAAACTGTTATCACATCGACTACGCTTTCCGAAAAATACCCTGCATTATCCTCGTCGATCCTTAATATAATCAAGAACAGCGAAGCAAAGATAAAGGATCTCAGCGGCGGTCAGGGCGAATAAAAAGGGACAGGCTCCCGTTACATTTGCTTACCATGCCGCTGCGGTCTTCCTCAGCGGCTTTTATTTTTATATCTGTGAAGCTTTTGAATATTTTGCATCGGTATGCGGAAAAATGCATACATGGAAAGGAGATAAATTATGGCAAATACCGAAAGAATACCCGAAAGAAAGGACGTCGGCGAGGAATTCAAGTGGCGTCTTGAGGATATCTATCCTACAAATTCCGACTGGGAAGCGGATTACGAAAGAGCAAAGTCATACATCGAAAAGGCGGCGGATTTCAAGGGAAAGATCTCGCAGTCCGCAAAGTCGCTGCTCGATTATCTGACTATGGACGATGAGATCTCCGTGCTGCTGGACGGTCTGGCAAACTATGCTCACCGCCGCTGCGACGAGGACACAAGAAATGCCGTATATCAGGCTATGAAGGGCAAGCTGGAGCCGCTTTTCGTTGAGATGAGCAGCGCTGCGGCATTTGCACGCCCCGAGATAATCTCTATCCCCGAGGATAAGATGGAGTATTTCTATCGGGAGGAGAAAGGGCTGGAGCTTTACAGAGTTGCCCTGACACGTCTAAGGGAGATGAATGAGCATATCCTTTCCGACAGCGAGGAAAGACTGCTTGCGATGACAGGTGAGATCTCCGAATCTCCCGACAATATCTTCTCAATGTTCAATGATGCGGACCTTACATTCCCCGATATTGAGGACGGCGAGGGCAATAAGATACAGGTAACTCACGGCAGCTATATCCCGCTGATGCATAATCCCGACAGGAACATCAGAAAGGCTGCTTTCGAGTCGATGTACCATACCTATGAGCATTTCAGGAACACATCTGCGGCTATGCTTTCGGCGCAGGTCAAGACGGTCGGCTTCTATGCAAAGGCGAGAAATTATCCGTCCGCACTCGATGCATCGCTGGCTGCGAACCGTGTCCCGACTGAGGTTTATCACAGCCTTATTGATGCCGTTCATGACAATATGCATTATATGTACGATTACGTCAGGCTGAGAAAGAAGCTGCTGGGCGTTGATGAGCTGCATATGTACGATGTGTACACCCCCATCGTGGCCGACGCCGACCAGGCCATTACCTATGAGCAGGCCAAGGAGACCGTTCTGGCGGAGCTGCGCCAGACCTTCCGTCCGGAGTTCCTGAACCGCATCGACGACATCATCGTCTTCCATGCCCTCACGGAGCGGGACATCGAGGAGGTAGCCCGCCGGATGCTGAAGACCGTCGCGGAGCGCATGGAGGCCATGGGCATCCATCTGGACGCCGGTGACGAGGCGGTGAAGGAGCTCGCGAAGGAGGGCTTCGATCCCAAGTACGGTGCCCGTCCCCTGCGCCGCTATGTGCAGCACACGGTCGAGACACTTCTTGCCAAGAAGATCGTCGAGGGCAATATCCAGCCCGGCGCGAAGATCACCGTGGATGTGGAAAACGGCGAGCTTGCGCTTCGCTGATCATACCGGAAGCACAAAAGTGCCGCGTCTTACGACGCGGCACTTTTTCTGTCTGGACACACAGATTTGACAACTCCACCGCAACTGCCGGACATCGGCGGCACATCCGTGTGCTAGGATGCGTACAGAACCAAGGAAGGGAGCATCCAAAATGAAAAGTACGCCAA
>OLGV01000517.1_pt1 | contig 16054 bp, 15 predicted proteins | sample 1605761 | NCBI WGS metagenome assembly OLGV01 (sample SAMN03283245) | human gut metagenome | biome: human-associated habitat; material: feces | host: Homo sapiens | place: Peru | collected 2012
AGCATCTCTTGACCTGCTCAAACGAAAAATGGTCTTCAGCGACCTGTGCTTCAACTAAATTGCGGAAGAACCACCCATCTTAGGGATAACGACGATAAGTCAACTTATACCAGTAATAATCTATAAACCCGAGTCAACCTAAATCAGGAAAGTACACTTTCTTTACCCAGAATTCAGTGTTCGTTTTCGGGACCGTAAACTACTTGCAGCCCTTATGCCCGTGCCAAAAGCACCCGTGAACGAACACCACGGTCTGTTGCTTTGACAGCACGATGTCCGGGGAGTTTGGAGGCTCTTGACGTTCACACGATACCGGAATCCACGCCGCCAGAGGGCACGTCGTAGTGCCATTTCCGGCTTCGTATTCACGGAGCTGATGTGCGACATCAATTCGGATCTCTCCTCTTTTGTAAAGATGTCCCCCATCTATAGGTGGCTTTTTCGAAACGAATGTCAAGAACAGATACAATTTACATGATATTAGTCTATACTGCTATCTGTCTCTGGTTCCTTTGACTTGTCTTCATGGACATCTTCAATAATTCTTTGAAGAACAGAACGTTGAAGAATGCTTTGTTGGGACGAATCAAGACCTCGTATTTTTATGAGATTATTAAACTGGAACAGCCCTAAATTGAGGAACAATTTTGCAATTAGTTCATCTGCAAAAGACGAAGAAATAACAGCGACATCGGTAAAATCTAAAGTAATGGGCCTCTGTTCTTCGGATAGAATATTAAGGACCTCATTCTTTACTCTTATAGCAGATTCCCTTGTTCCTGTTCCCTCTGAACGTTCTGAGATATTGTACATAATCCGGCCATAGTCATCTTCGAGATTCTCGAAATGGAGATTAATCATCTCGTATTGTTTTCCCCTGAAAATCAACGCCTTATCCAACGACATATCTTCGGCATAATTCAGCTGGAAGTCTACAATCGTCCCCGGTGTTTGCCTTGACGTATATGGCAAGTTATCGTACGTACGAACGAAGTCATTATTATATGTATAAGATCCGCACCCTGATGTAATAACAAGCTTTCCTTTTCCCTGCTTAACAATCGAATGGAGTCCAAATAAGCCATTACCCTGCCCGATTCTTTTATCTCGGGTTACCTCCTCTTTCACTGCCATCGTAATAGCATCAATTGTTGTCCTGGGATGGTGTACAGAATCCTTCATCGAGTTGTAGATACCTTGTCCAGAATCAAACACCGTAAACGCAATGTTTTTTGAATTCTGATGAAGTTGACCCATAACATAGCCAAAACCGATTTTTGAATGCTGTATAACGTTGTCCAAGACTTCGTTTAGAGACCATTCAATTGCATTCAGGACACCTTTATAAAACTGAGCACTTTTCTGCAATTCTTCAATATATGCGTCAACAAGTTTCGCAACTTCCTCGGAAGAATGGAAGGTCCAAACGCGATTCATAATATGCCGGCTATCACCATCATAAGGTTTTGGTTCCAACATATTTGTCATCTCAATTCGCCTTTCATTGATTATTTCAAAATCAACAGAGCGTTCTTCTTGATAGAACTTGATAATACCTGCAACTGGCACAACGGCATTGGGGTACTTGGCTCCGACTTTGTCGAAGTCAAGTACAAGAGCTTTATATCCACGATTATGCGTGGCGTCATAAACTATTTTGATAAAATCGGAAACAGATTTTGCATGGTCCAATCTAAGGATCTTAATGATGTTACCATCGCGAGAGACCGAATCCGAATAGTTGTTATGCCAAGTTGCCATATTGTTTACAAATAATGAGTCAAAGAAATACGGGCAAAATCAAGTTATACTCGATAATTGCTCCCTCAGTTTGCAAAGTTAACAAAAACTCTCCGCATCCAGAAATAAACCTTCACTCTCTTGCATTACTCGCTGATTTTGTGTAACTTAAAGATGTAAACCTAAGCACTCAATCAGCTGTGAAAATCCTCATCGACAATGGACACGGGGCCGGGACGCGGGGCAAGCGTTCTCCCGACGGCCGCCTCCTGGAATACCTCGAAAACCGCATCATCGCCCGGGACATCGTGGACGCCCTCACCGCCCGGGGCCTGGACGCCTCCCTCCTGGTGCCCGAGGAAACGGACATCTCCCTGCCCGAGCGCTGCCGCCGCGTGAACCAGTGGTGCCGCCAACTGGGCAAACAGGAAGTCCTACTCATCTCCATCCACTGCAACGCCGCCGGCCACGGCAACCACTGGCTCTCCGCCCGCGGCTGGTACGCCTACACCACCCGTGGCGACACCCGGGCCGATGTCCTCGCCACCGCCCCCTACGACACCGCCCTGCACCACCTCCCCGGCCATCGCATCCGCACCGACTACACCGACGGCGACCCCGACCAGGAATCCGACTTCTACCTCCTCCGCCACACCCTCCGCCCCGCCGTCCTCACCGAAAACCTCTTCATGGACAACCCCTCTGACTGCGCCTTCCTCCTCACCAAAGAAGGCCAACAATCCCTTGTTGACCTCCACGTCTATGGCATCCTTTCATACCTTGCTGTTTAGTCTTTCAGGCACCCTATCGGGACCACGTACACGCCGTCTTCGCGGCGGTACGCTATCTCTCCGATGCCCACGAGAACCATCAGGAAAGATGGATTCTTCATCTTGGTAGGGTCAATCTTGTCACGAAGCTTGATAAGCGTTTCCGCTCCGTCTTTGATAAGGCTCTCTCCGCCAATCTTGATCTCGATGAGGCCGTAGCTGCCGTCACGCAGATGGACGATGGCATCACATTCCAATCCTTCAGAATCGCGATAGTGATAGACTTCTCCCAGCAGGCCGGACGCATAGGTCCGGAGGTCTCGCACGGCCAGTCCCTCAAAGTGAAGGCCGAAAGTGTTGAAATCCGACAACAAGTCTCCGGGGCCGATGCCCAGGGCGGCGGTCCCGATGGACGGATCAGAGTAGTATCTGGTATTGGTGGTACGGATGGCGGTCTTGGACCGGAGATTGGGATTCCAGGCCTTGGATTCCTCAATCACAAAGAGTTTCCGAAGCGCATCAATATAGGCAGAGACGGTTTCCGCATCCATTCCCTTGGGTTCGTTGGCCTGCATATCGGCGGCAATGGTTTCGTGTGGGGTTTGGGAAGCCAGGTTCCTGGCATAAGAACGCATGAGCTGGCGCACACGCTCCGGATTGCGGCGGACCTTGTCCACCACGCGGTTCATGTCCTTCTTGGCCACGGAATCCACATAGTCGAAAGCCTGTCTAGGGCAATGTCCCTTTCCAAGTCTATCGCGGCCGGCCAGCCGCCACGGCAGAGGACGAAGGCAAGGTCTTCACGGGAAAGATTGCTCTTGGCATAGATCTTCTCCGGCGCATTGAAGAGTTACTTCAGACTGATGGCACCGTTGGATTCACCGGATTCATAGAGCGCCATCGGGCGCATCTTCACCCAGCCGTACCGGCCAGTACCGGAATGGCGCATCTTCTTGTTCTCTTCCTACTTTTCTTCGTCATCCTCCTCTTCAACGGGAACAGATGAGCCAGTCAGGATGTAATGGCCGTTACCGGGACGATGGTCCACGTCAAATCGGATGGTATCCCAAAGTTGCGAGGCTATCTGCCACTCGTCAAGCAAACGCGGATGCTCTCCTTCCAGCAGCTCCTGAGGAGCCAGATCCGCTTTGAGGAGGTTTTCTTTCACTTTCTTGGGGTCATCCATATAGATGACACTCTCAGCCTGCTGTTCGGCGGTAGTCGTCTTGCCGCACCACTTGGGGCCTTCAATGAGAACGGCCCCCTTACCGGCGAGTTTTCTCGCAAGGACAGAGTCGGCTATTCTTGGTTTGTATGTATCCATATCCTATGTCTTTGAATGCAAACCTTAGATTTGCAGAGAGGTTCACTGCACCAAAGTTTGTAATGCAAAAGTAATAAATTTGTGCTATTAATAAAAGTTTAACAAAGGACAATGGAGCCAAGCGGTTCTCAATCATAGCAAATGGGTAAGACCCGTGTATCTTTTTTGCACCGCCCGGCCCGTTGATCCAGGACCTGAATAAGAATATTGCCTTAGCCCGAATAAGGTTTGTAGGTGAAAGATCAGCGGCTCACTGTCCGCAAAAAGCAATGCAAGTTATGAAAAATTTATTTGTCGGCATTGACATCAGTAAAGAAAAATTAAATCTTTGCTGCCAGAAAGACCTGAAGACAGTCCTTGAGGAAGAGGTAGCGAATGACGTAAAGCCATCAAGAAAGCCCTCAGGGTATCCTGCAAGGCACTTTCGGCAGATGTGGAGGATGTACTCCTCTGCGCGGAGTACACTGGGCGGTACATTTATCCCCTGACGGTGGCCTGTCAGGAGATGGGCATGTTCCTCTGGCTGGACGACCCAACCCGCATCAAGAACTCGATGGGACTCACCAGGGGCAAGAACGACAGCATTGACGCTGCGAGAATTGCCGAGTACGCCCGCCGATACGAAGACAAGACTGTACGTTATGTCATCCCTGACGCAGCCACAGTATCAATGAAGAGCCTTCTGTCGGACAGGGAGTTCCTGCTTATCGACAGGAAGCGTTACCAGTCTCAGCTGACGGACCAGAGAAGATAGATGGCTCCCGAAGACTTCAAGCACAAAAGCAAGCGCTGGAAAGAAGTCATCGGCTCGATAGAGAAACAGATACTTGCCATAGCTACAGAGATAGATGCCCTCATAGCCGCAGACCCGGTATTGAAGCGCCAGAAGGAACTGCTCATAAGCATCGACGGAATCGGCGAGAGGATAGCCATCAATATGATTGCAATCACAGGCGGCTTCACACGTTTCCAGAACGCACGGCAGTTCTGCAGCTTTGCCGGCCTCACGCCATACAAGTATGACTCCGGAACTTCAGTCCGTTCCAAAGCGAAGATATCCAAGAGGGCCAATCAGACGATGAAGGTCATGCTGCATCTGAGTGCCGTAAACGTGGCCACGTGCATGAAAAAAGGCGAATACAAGGACTACTACGAAAGGAAATTGAAGGAGGGGAAGCACGTTATGAGCATCCTGAACGTCATCAGGCCAAACTTGTGCACAGGATGTTCTCTGTCATCAGGCGTGACACCGAATACACGAAAACCTATGCTCTAACTTCATAATCAACTATGAAAAACGTCCCGGGGAAGGCCGCGCGGACAGGGGCGGGACGCCCCTTTGAGCGCAGAATATATCTACAAACTATAACGTTGAATCGAAGTGATGGTTTTTCCTGATATAATTTGGAAAAACCATAAGAATAGATACAAAAAAACGGAGATTATGGGAAATTTTTTCCGGAGATTATCGGAAATAAAAACCGATAAATAGAGGAATTATTTTCCGATGTATATTCAAAACCGCCGCCCTCCAATCAAAGAAAATGGCAGTTCTTGTCAATATTTATGTTTAACCGTGAGTGAAAACGCCCCTGGTGCGCACCGCTATATTCCACGGTACGGCAATACTTCACGCGCAGACGAAGGTTCCACGGTGCACCCGCCCAGCACGGCACCGCCTCTTCAATGTGTAACCGTTCCCGGTATTCCCGCTCACACATGAACCGCACTTCGCGAGACGGGTACTTCGAGGGCAACACTTCGCGAGACGGCTCAGAGCCTTGCCCCGCAGACAAAGAAAGGATTGACACTATCGCCAGATATCATGGTTTCCGCGCATATCTACTGCCGGATAATGGCATTTTCGTGCCGCATCTTCGCGGCATGAAACAGAAGAAACAAGAGCTCGGCGTCGTTTCCCAGAAGTGGAAATTCCAGAAACAAAGCAGTATTTTCGCCGAAACTGGATTCGTTTTATACAATTCCGCCAAGCTTTGGCGTTATAATACTCTTTCTTTGTATCTATGGCACGGGAAATTATAAGAATGCGCGATATGCAGTTCGAACCGGAACTGTACCAAAATTATATGAGCGGAACGGTGCCGGACGAGTTGTTATGCGGTTACAAGGGTCATAAGATCTTCGCATTCTCCGACACACACGGGATGTATCGGCGGCTCTCCATACCTGCCGAGGCCGACATCCTCATCTGTGCCGGAGATGCCTGTAAAGGCTTTAATCCGGCCGACCTACAGGACTTCTTTGCCTGTTATACATCCATTCCCGCTAAGCTCCGAATCTTTGTCGCAGGAAATCATGACCGCATCTTTAGCCAAGAGCTCATACGCACACGGGATCTGATTCCCGGCGGTGTCGCCTATCTGGAACACGATGGATTTGAGTTCGATGGAATCAAGTTCCATCTCGGTCTCATCTTCATCCACACCTTCAATCTCTGTTTGAGAGCGAAGGTTTTTCATGATGAATTGCTGTCTCTCAATAGTATTCACTCCCATATAAAATGATAGCAGCATCTGGACATCCTCTACCTCATCGATAGTAATGGGGACCAGGCGCATGTCTTCCCCGATAAAGTCGTGGAACTCTTTCTCATTGATTTCGCCGAGACCTTTAAAACGGGTAATCTCCACTTTCTCCTTTCCTTTGCTGAATTCGGCCACAGCTACGTTCCTTTCCTCTTGGCTATAACAATAGCGATTTTGCTTCTTGGTCTTAACTCGGGAAAGTGGGGTCTCAAGTATGTATAAATGCCCAGCTTTTATCAAATCCACGTAGTACTTCAGGAAGAAAGTGATAAGCAACATCCGGATGTGCATTCCATTGTCGTCGGCATCAGAAGCCACGATTACCTTGTTGTAACGAAGCCCTTGAAGGCCATTAGCCAAGCCAAGAGCAGCGACAAGATTTCGTAATTCTATGTTTTCAAGGACTTTCGCCTCACTGCTTCGATAACTGTTCTTTGACTTGCCACGGATGCTGAATACTGCCTGGTAGATTGGATTACGCGCCTTCGTGACAGTACCGCTTGCAGACTTGCCCTCCGTAATGAAAATGCTGGTCTGGTCGATGTAGGGGGTCAATTCTTTCGTTGTACGGGCCCCGTAATGTACTCGGCAGTCCCTCAGGTTCTCATTATAGACACTTGTCGCTTTGGAAATCTTATTCTTGTTCTTGATTTCATTGATTTCCTGCCTCAGTTTATAAGCTTGCTTGATTTTCTTCTCGATAACGACCGAGACTTCCTTATGTATTAGCAGGTAGTTTCCAAGATTTCGACTGACGAAATCATTGATGAAAGATCTGACTGTAAGGCCGTCTTCGCCATTCTTCTTGCTTATTCTTTCAGAGTATAGTGCTATTTTCTGTTGCGAGGAGAAAAGAGGATCCTGCATATGGATATAGATGGCACCAACAAGTCCCTGCCGGCAATCATCCGCCGAGTAGTCTTTTCTCTAAAAATCCATAAGGGCTCTTGCCACGGCCTCCTTGAATGCAGGTAGATGAGTGCCGCCATCGATGGTAAACTGCCCATTGACAAACGAGCCAAGGATTGTCCCGCTGCCATCATAGTGTGTGAGTACCAATTCAATATCCTCTCCTTCCAGATGAATTGGCTCGTACAATGGCGTTTGAGGAATGTTGTATGCAATCCAATCCGGGAGGCCATTTTCAGACCGATAAGGCTTTCCGTTGAACGTTATGGTCATTACATACGGCAATCGACTTATTTCGGTTTTTTGCAGAATTTTGCAAATGGTCGAAATAATATCATTGAGTTTGCGTAAAAATAGCTATCTTTGCATCGTTAAACACAAATAATGCTGTGCTATGCTCGTACAATTCTCCTTTAGTAATTTCAAGTGTTTTAAGGATGAGAATGTATTAAACCTCATCTCGTCTGGAGGGAAGAACTATCAGAAGTATTCTGTCAAGACTCCGTTTAAGTATTCGATTCTGAAAACATTATCAGTCTATGGCGCGAATGCAAGTGGGAAATCGAAACTATTTGATGCTTTCAAGTTTATGAAAGTTGTCATCTGCCCACCGAAGAGAGATAAAAAGATTCCAGTATTTGATTATTGGCAAACAAAATATGATCCGTTTAGGCTTGACACTGATTCAAAAGAGAAAACATCATTTTTTGAGGCTATTTTTGTTCTTAATAGCATTCAATACAGATATGGTTTTGAGTTGAACGCGGAGCGTATTACCTCTGAATGGCTATACCGGAAAGAAAAAAGAGAGGTCGAAGTATTATCTAGGAACGAGAATCTTAAAACACACGTCAACCAGAAATACATCAGTACCAAAATAGCAGAAAACATCACTTCAGCAGAGATGATTTCTGAAACCGTGCCATTTCTTTCTGTGCTCTCTACGTTTAGTGACCCATTATGCAAATCTATTGTTGATTGGTTTGAAAGTATTGCTGTTATCTCGGCTAATGATATTCGGGCTATTACACCACTTACTGATTCAGATAAAGCATCTACGATTGTCGGTTTTTTGAAGGCCTTCGATTTTAATATTGAAGGACTATCTCTTCATGAAATATCTTTCGATGATATTCCTGAGAAGATTAGAGCAATTATTGATGTTAAGGAGCCCAAAGGAGCCTTCTATGACGGGATAAATACTACGCATATTGTATACGACAATTTGTACGAGAGGGATTCAACTACGCTTTTCAGTCTGGAGTCCGATGAGTCTTTCGGGACGAATAGATTATTCCATTTGAGTTGGCCAATAATATCGGCTATCAGAAATGGATACACAATTATGATAGATGAAATTGACAGTGGTATTCATCCGAGTATTGTGAAAACTATTATTAACATTTTTACTCATTGTTGCTCTACTGCTCAACTCATTTTTAACACGCACAATGCATCCTTATTGAATTCTAAGGATGATGACGATCTATTGCTTTTGAGGAAAGATCAGATTTATTTAGTGAATAAAAACAGATATGGTGAGGCTATGGTAAAGCCTGCTACCGATTTCGAGAGCGATCTTAGATCCAATATTGAGAAAATGTACCTTGAAGGAAAGATTACTGGGACTCCTTATGTCGATACCGATGCGTTGCTCAAGATAATGGAGAAATAATTATGGGTAGAGATCATACAAAAGAGAACTTGTCCAGGAAGAAAACTCCGACGAATGCTATCAGCCAGTTCATTTTGTTTGTTGAAGGGAGGAACACAGAAAGATCCTATTTCAACCTCTTAAAGCAATCTTGTTGTACGGTTATTCCTATGGTTGTCAAAGGGCACGGAATAAGTAGTTGTCTTGATTTCGTGAATGATGCGATGTCAAAGTTTAACCACTTCAGCGTAACAAAAAAGAAGAAATTCGCTCAGAAATGGTTGGTTTTTGATTATGATGGTCATAAGGATTTCCCCCAAGCAATAAGATTAGCAAGGAACAATGGCTTCAGAGTAGCATTCTCGAGTATGTGTATTGAATATTGGTTCGATTTACATTTTATTGAACATGACGGAAAACCAATTCCTATGGTGGGAGGCAGTCATTCAAAAGCTCAGATAAACATACTAAACAACTTCATTAATAGGTATAATAAGACTGCTAAAACCAAAATCAAATTATACGATGACGGGAGCAAAAATGTAGAAACAGACTTGTTTGAACTGATGCTGTCGATAAACCCCGTCACTAATAATCGTCGAATTGTAGATGCATATATACAAGCAGAAGCTCATCATTCGCAAAAAGTACAGAATGGATGCGAATTCAATGAGTCTGTCACTACAATTTATGAACTTTTACGAGAGTTAGGCGTTATTTCATTTAACGATGGTTCATATACTGTCAACATCAAATGATACGTAAGCCTCCAGTGATGCCCGTATTGCATAAATCGAGCATTTAGCGAGCGACTGCCCGTCCTCCTCCATGTAATCCATGCTCAGACCATGCTCCTCGCTGTACCTGTCTATCGACAGGATTTCATCTCATGTCATCATATGCTTTCGTATTTTTGCAAAAGTAACCAGGATCTCTCCCTGCTACAATATGCATTTCATCGGAGGCTTGCCTTCCAGGAATAAACTAAATAATGAGTCAGATCTTTGTTATTTTTTGTTAATTAAGAGCAAATTTGTTATTTTGCCCCTCGTTGAGGGGTCTAGTCCAGACCTCTCATTGCTTTTGCGATGGAACATTTTATCCATTTATCGACAAAAAGCAAATGTAAGAGATTGACATGAAAATGATTAGAGGCTATTTTAAAGAGAATAAGGCTTCGTTCCTTAACAGTACCACATTCTATGTGGACAGAACCGTCATAGAGACCAATGAATGTTACCCTGCGGTTTATAAACCCCGAATCGTCTGATCGGGTAATAAGGTGACACACTCTCTATTCGCGATGAAAGGGGCGAAGATGCCGTTAGACATTCCGATTATCAACTCTAAACACCATTTAATATCATGAAGACAAGTTCATTTTTAGTTGCCGCTACACTCTGCGCATCTGTGCTGTTCGCGGCCTGCAGTGAGAAAATGATGACAGACGAGGAACTGCTTGCGGAACAGCGGGTGGCCACGTTTGAGGAAGAAATTGAGAATGAGCCTGTAACCAGGGCTTGTACCTCAAACGGAGCTTGGATGTCCGGATTAGATGACGCGACTCCATTCGCCAGACTCTCTATTCCTGGTACACACGACGCTGTCACAGGAGACGGAACGGCATTTTCGATCGGAAGGACACAAAGCCTTGGGCTGTCGGCACAATGGGATCTTGGAATCCGGGCGTTCGATTTCAGACCGGGCTACCGCAGCGTGCGTGTCAGGGCGTTCAAATACAAGAATGAGCTTCACGTCTACCATGGATTCATTCCTACCAAGACTTCTTTCAAGGCCGCGGTTCAGACACTTATGAACAAAATCGACAAGAATCCGTCAGAATTTGCCGTGGTCATCATGCAGTTCGAGAACGGAAGTCCTTTCTACAAAGACCGCTCAGTGTGGAACTCCCTGATGAGTGAGTTCCTTGGGAGCGAGGAACTGTTCCCGTCAAGATTCAGGATTGATTATCGTCCAGACTTGACCGTGGGTGACCTTAGAGGCAAGATTCTAATTCTGTCACGTGATGCCTACGCCGATGAACCAATCACCGGAGGCTACATCTCAGGATGGAGTTTCGCCGAGGAAGGAACGACCAATGCCAGGATCACCAGCCGCATTGCAGAGGGAGTGCTTGGAGTTCAGGACTACTATCACGTTGAGAAGCCGGAGGTCAAAGTGAAAGCGGTGAGCGATTTTATGGACTGGGCATCCGACAACTCTGTAAAAAATGCTTGGACAATCAACCACACTTCAGGCTACACAGGTGTAATCTCCACAGACAACACCTATCGCGAGAACGCTGCCAACAACAACCCAACCGTCTATCGCCGCTTGATCAACGGAGAGTGTTCCGCAACAGGAATGATCATGATGGACTGGGTAGGCAACTTTAAGTCCGGACGCTACGAGGTCTATGGCGATCTCCTGCCTCAGGCCATCATCAACAACAACTTCAATTACTTCAAAAAATAGTGTTCCTTTGACACCGGACAAGGAGCATGTATTTTAGCCCCCAACCCGGTGACCATACCATAGGCAGCGGCGGCCAAAAGTTTGGCCGTCGCTGCTATTTTCAAAACCATGCGCACAATGAGGAGTCTGAAGGCCGCCTGCGGGTCTCGCTCGTGAGCAGGAACGCCCGTTTTGCTCACGAAGGCCGTCTGCGGGTCACGCTTGTGAGCAGGAACGCCTGTTTCGCTCACGAAGGCCGCCTGCGGGTCACGCTTGTGAGCAGGAACGCCTGTTTCGCTCACGAAGGGCACCTGCGGGTCACGCTCGTGAGCCAAAGCGGCTATTTTGCTCACGAAGGGCTTGGCACTTAGTACATATTCGACTTCTGACCTACTTTACTGGCGTGCTGTCGTGGTTACTGGCGGCGGTACCCATGAATGAATATTCCTTGGCGAACATATTCGTTAAAATTATCCAGTATATGCCGTAATTTATTTACGGATACGTTGTTTTTTTGTACCTTTGTAGTCAAAATATCACTAATCAATATTGTCATGTTAACGAGATTTGCAGTTAAGAACTATAGAGGGTTCAAGAATCGTATCGAGTGGGACTTGTCTCATCCGAGCAATTATACGTTCAATAACGATGCAGTACGTAATGGCATTGTAAAGAACGGTATTATCTACGGACCGAATGGAGCCGGTAAGTCGAACTTCGGATTGGCAATATTCGACATTGCCAACCATCTTTCTCACAAGTGGAAGAAGCCTGATTACTATCTGAATTATGCATGTGCGTCATGCCACAACGAGCCGGTTGATTTCGATTACACATTTTCTTTCGACGGTCATGTGGTAGTATACAGTTACAGTAAAATAGCATCGGAACTGAAAGGCGATATCATCAGCGAAAAGCTAATAGTAGACAAAAAAGAGATTCTTGTTAAAGACAAAGACGAATTGGCTATTTCCGAAGAATTTGGCTTGACCGCCGTTGCCATTCAGAATCTTAAAGATAGTGCCAACAACATTTCTATAGTAAACTATCTATTGAGTTCTGTGCCACTTCCCAAAGACCATGCCCTGCTACAACTTCGCGATTTCGTAGAGAATATGCTATTCTTCAGAAGTCTCGACTACCGTGAATTCATTGGCTTGAAGGAAGGTGGCAGCAACGTGGAAGAGTATATCATAAAGAACAACCTTGCTGACGACTTTGCAGCTTATTTGAAAGAAGTAAGTGGTCAGGAGTATGAGTTTGCACCTAACACGAAGGGCGACAACATTCTCTTCTGCATAATGAACGGTGTGAGAATTCCGTTCCAATGGGTTGCATCCACAGGCACAAGGAATCTGGAGTTGCAGTATTATTGGCTGAAAGAGATGGACAACGCTTCGTTCGTCTTCATCGACGAGTTTGATGCTTTCTACCACCACGAACTATCATATAAGATTTGCAAGCGATTGTTTGAAGGCAACAACCAGGTGTTCGTAACCACCCACGACACATTCCTTCTTTCCAATGACTTGCTTCGTCCTGATTGTTTCTTTATCCTCAGGAACAACGAAATAAAGGCTATTTGTGACTTGACGGACAAGGAACTTCGTTTTGCCCATAACTTGGAGAAACTATATAGAGGCGGAACTTTTGGCCTATGATTCTGTTTGTATTTGAAGGCGACGAGCGTGAGCCTCGCCTGTATAGAACATTGGAAAGACTCTATTTCCCGAAGGTAAATGACAATATCATTTGTTCTTTCGGGAATAACATATATGACCTTTACAATGAGCTGAAGGAATATGAAGACGGTGGAGATATTGTTTCTGTCATGCGAGAACGCTTGGCAGCAAGAGGTGACTCCATCTTGAACGGTATCAGAAGTTCAGACATTTCGGAAATATTCCTATTCTTTGACTATGACTTCCAACACTCTCACCTTTCGCTTGAAGAAATCAATCAAAGAGTAGAAGAGATGCTGGCATTGTTTGCAGACGAAACCGAGAACGGAAAGCTCTACATCAACTACCCGATGATTGAGTCCATCCGCTATACCAAGGAACTTCCCGACAACGATTATGCCAACTATGTAGTAAGCAGAGAAGAGTGTAAGGATTTCAAACGTCTGGCTCGTAATTTTTCGGCTTATGACAGTCTCGACCACATCTTGCTCAAGGATGGCGAAACGCCGACCAAAGAAAAGTATATGAAGGTGAAAGACAACTGGCAATTTCTTAAGCAGATGAATGTCAGTAAAGCTAACTTGCTTATAGCAGGAGTAAATGCGATGCCAAAGGAGAAGTCTGTTGTCAATCAGCTATCAATATTCGAAAGGCAACTCTTGCTCCATGTCAAACCCAATAGAAGTGTTGCTGTATTAAATTCTTTTCCTATTTTCATCTACGAGTATATGAAATAACAATGTGCATACGGTTCCTTATTTATGAACCGCAAAGATACTCCGGTGGAGTTATGCGGAAAAGACGGGGTTTACCGAATGCTTACGACTGATCACACCACACCGATGAATTTCTGATCTTACCCTTTAATTATTACCGGCAATTTTGCTAATTTTGCGTTCCGGTGAGAGGTCTTGCTCAGGCCTCTCACCGCTTTTGTGAAGATTCATTTCTCCACTATAGGGAACAGTAAACGTAAAAGGTTGACATGAAAAGCTGTATAAGGGAATAATGCCCTTTGGTCAATCCCGACATAAACCTCAGGTGCCATAAGGCATCTGAGGAGAAGAAGAGGATAAGACAGCCCAGATCCGGCGGCACACTCCCGTGGTTTCTCTCGTGAGCAGGAACGCCTGTTTTACTCACGAAAGCCGTCGCGAGTCACGCTCGTGAGCCAAAGCGCCTGTTTTGCGCACGAAGGCCGCCCGCGGGTCACGCTCGTGAGCCAAAACGTCTGTTTTGCTCACGAAGGCCGCCTGCGAGTGTAAGCAAATCCGTTGATGACCGATAACAAAAAACCGTTCTTATCGAAATCCGGCATTAGCGAGGTCGGATTGATCTCAGCAAGACATGTATTGATTACAATATCGAAGTTACAGATTTTATCCATGCATCATTGCTTACATTAACTATTATTATTCTGAATGTCAAAACTTATGATCTCAAACATCCAATCGGCACAACATACACTCCATCTGTTCGTTTATAGGCAAAGTCACCAACACCTGTCAGCACCATACAAAAAGCAGGGGCTTTCATTCGGGAGGTGTCTATGATATTTGAAAGTGCCATTAAGGTTTTTGCACCGTCCTCAATCAACTTTTCTCCACCTAACTTTATTTCAATAAGACCATATGAGCCATTACGCAAATGCACCACAGCATCACATTCCAAACCATTCTTGTCTCTATAATGATATACAGAGCCATCCAAGGCATCGGCATAAACCCTAAGATCTCGAATGCACATTGCCTCAAAAAACAACCCAAATGTATTCAGGTCATTAATTAAATCATTAGGACCTAGTCCAAGAGCTGCCACACCAACTGACGGGTCGACATAGTACCTTGTGTCTGATGTGCGAACAGCGGTTTTACTTCTTAAATTGGGATTCCACGCCGGCATATCCTCTATTATGAATATTTTCCGCAAGGCAGTAAGGTATGAATCTATTGTTTCATCACTTACATCCTCCGGTTCATTTGCTGATATATCGGCAAGGATTGTCGCGATACTTGCTTGAGAGCCTTGATGTCTGGCATAAGAACGCATAATTCTCTTTGCCCGTTCGGCATCTCGTTTTACGTTGTCAACTCGTGATATATCGCTATTTGTTATCGCTTTATAATATTCTGTCGCCTGCAATAGTGCTGCCTTTTCTGTTTTCTTTTGCAAAGCCTTAGGCCACCCTCCACGGCAAACAACAAAAGCAAGCATCGGCAATGTAAGTTTATTCAAAGCTCCTATTTTATCAGGTGTAAGAAACAAATCCGATAGGCTTATCTCACCAGTAGAGTCGCCGGATTCCCACAAACTCATAGGGCGCATGGTAAGCCATCCGTATCTTCCAGCACCTGTATGATGAATATCTTTAGCTTCAGCAGGCACCGCAGAACCTGTAAGCATAAATTGTCCATCTTCGCCTCTATGGTCTACCTCAAATCGGATGGCATCCCAAAATTGGGGAACTTCCTGCCATTCATCAATCAAACGAGGAGTTTCCCCCTCAAGCAAAAAGCTAATATTTGTTTGCGCCATCTGTTTGTATTGCTGCTGTTTGGTAGGGTCATCCATATAAATAATGCTTTTAGCCTGTTGCTCTGCTGTAGTTGTTTTGCCACAAGCCTTGGGACCTTCTATCAAGACAGCACCCATTGCCTCTAATTTATCACGTAGCAGTTGATCTGCTATTCGATTCTTATATTCCATAGAATTATATTTTGGTGCAAAGATAGTACATTCCTTTGTAATTCAATTCATTTTGAATATTTATTTGGAAAAATGGCGTATTTATATTTGGATATTTGGCTTTATTTTGATTGGGAATTTGGCGTGCACTTATTTTAAACATTGCACTGCGCGCGAGAAGTAGACACGAAAAGATTATTTCGTTACACGTTGTTTTTGAAAGTAGACACACATGATATTTTCACGTCGTCTTGTTTTACAAAAGTAGACATTTTTCAACTTTTTTCAGG
>OLGV01000521.1_pt1 | contig 15956 bp, 17 predicted proteins | sample 1605761 | NCBI WGS metagenome assembly OLGV01 (sample SAMN03283245) | human gut metagenome | biome: human-associated habitat; material: feces | host: Homo sapiens | place: Peru | collected 2012
CATCAAACCGTACCTTGAGAAGTTCATCGGGTTCTACACAACTGACGGATATGTCTGCTATAAGGTGTTTGACATGAGCTGCTGAAAAAAGCCATGCGATATGCAAGGGCCGAATGTCCAGCTATGAAACGTGTACTTGAAAGCGGAGATGTCGAGGTGTCGAACAATATCAGCGAGCAGAGCGTAAGGAAACTCAAGATGAACCTCCGCAATGCCGGCAATATCGGAAGCGAGAGCTCTGCGGCGGACAACGCCTTCATGTACTCGGTGATCGAGAGCTGCAAACACAATGAAATCGACCCTGGCAAGTACATCAGCTATCTTCTCGGCAAACTGAAAACCGCCCATGAAGGCGAGGACCTGACAGCCCTCCTGCCGTGCTACTGCAGCCTGTAAACCCTTAAAATCAACGATTGTTAAACAAAATCTTCCAAATACCCGCTGAAAATCAATGGGTTGGAGAAGTGAACGCTTACGAAATAGATTAATAATTATGGCTTCATTGAAGAAGAATTTTTTATATAACCTATCTATTACTGTTTCAAATTATATCGCAGGTTTGATTGTTTTTCCATATGTTTCACGATGTCTAGGTGTTGAACTAATGGGAAAGATTGGCTTTGTAACCAATGTCGTAGCATATTTTAGTTTGTTTGCCTTGTTAGGAGCGGCAACTGTAGGTACTCGTGAAATTGCTATATGTCGAGGTGATTTTAAAAGTCGTTCAAGAGTATTTAGTAGTGTAATCAGTGTTATAGGAATTCTAACGATAATTAGTATTTCCATTATGACGGTTGCTATTTTTTTAATTCCTCAGTTTTATGAATATCGTATACTTCTGCTTATTGGTTCTTTATCTTTGGTTTTTTCGAGTTTCCAAATAGAGTGGTTGTATCAAGGACTTGAAGAATTTGATTATATTGCTAAACGAACGGTTCTTATCAGAATTCTCTATTGTATTACTATTTTCATATTTGTAAGGGATAAGGAGGATTACTTGATTTATTATGCATTGACTATAGGTATAACAGTACTCAATGGTTTGATTAATCTTATTTATTCTCGTAATTATGTCAGTTTTTCTTTGAAGAATATTGAAGTTGTAAAATATCTGAAATCGATAGGAATGTATGGAGTGAATAAGATATTAATTTCAATGTACACAACATTTAATGTTTTGTATCTTGGATTGGCGTGTAGTGATATCCAAGTAGGTTATTATACGACAGCGAACAAATTGTTTAGCATTCTACTTGGAGTCATTTCTGCATTTACAAGTGTTATATTGCCAAGGATGGCTTCTTTAGCAGCAAGAAATAATGTTGATGAATTTAACAATAATGTATCTAAATCCTTTTCGTTGATTATTTCTGTGTCAGTTCCTATATGTATTGGAGGAGTGCTGCTTGCTCCTCAGATAATAGGTATCTTAGCTGGATCTGGGTATGAAGGAGCGGTTCTTCCAATGCAATTAATTATGCCCGTAGTCGTTTTTACCGGAGCAGCTCAAGTTTGTATTATGCAAGTTTTAATACCATTGAAGAGAGATAAGGCTGTGTTGTATGCATCTGTAATAGGCGCTGTAGTAGCGATTGTTCTAAATGTAATGTTTGTAGGCAGAATGGGCGCAGTAGGTTCTGCATTAGTACTACTATTTTCTGAAATCATATCTGATATATTTGCTTTTACTTATGCTTTCAGGAAAAAAATATTAATTATTCCGTGGAATTTTGTGGTTAGACGAATTCTGTCCTCTATACCATATGTAATTATATGTTATGGTTTTGGTTATTTCGTTAAAATGAGTAATGTAATAGTTCTATTATTGGCATTTTTCTGTTCTGTATCCTACTTTATAATTGAAACAATATTTGTGTTGAGACTCCCTATCGTAAAAAGTTTAATATCTCCATCAAAACAATAGAAGAATGAAAATTGCAAGCATTACATTATTCTGTAACGAACGTTTCAGGTTGACTCAATGGATTAACTACTTTTCTGAATATAAAGAAGATATTTATTTGCAAGTGATTGTTAACAATGGCAGACGTGAAGATAATAGTTTGTTGCAGTCTGCATTCCCATCTGCAATTATACTCTTTTCAGAGACATCTAATATGACTGCATCATATAATTTGGCTATTAATTATATTTTAAATAATTCAGATGCAGATTCTATTCTTCAGATAACTAATGATTTAAGGTTGGAAAAGGGAGGACTTGCTCGTCTTTATAACATCCTGTACAAGGAGAAGCAATTTGGGATGATTAGTCCCATTTTATTAAAGAAAGATTCAGATGTAGTGGAAAATTATGGTGCGGAGATTGATTTTACCAACATGTTATTCCGTCATATTTGTAGAAATGAATTGTATGATGAGGTGCATCCAGACATAGTATATAGGACAGGTCTACCTGGAGGTTGTTTTCTAACTAAACGCGAAGTATATGAGAAGATCGGGCTTCAGGATGAAATTTTGAATATGTATTCTGATGAGGTAGATACCGGAATTAAGTGTGCTAATAGTGGGTATAAACTCATATCTACAAAATTGGTGAAATCGTGGCATCAACATGTCTTTCCCAACGGCAAGACGCAAAGGAGCCGCTATGCTAGTTTTTATATGTCGAGAAATCCAATTTATATAGCTCGTAAATACTATGGTTACTCTGTTGTTTTTTCAGCTTTCTGGAGCCGTTTGAAACTTGCTTTTATTGAATTGATGTCTTGTATTCATCACCTTAAGGGTCGAGAAGCCTTTATTTGTTCTTTATACTCTTTTAAGGGATGTTTTATCGGATTGTTTATGAAGATGTAATTTGTCTTATGATTGCTGCAAATAACTTTCGCTCCTCCAAATTAGTATACTTCCTGTTATTTATAGCTTTTTTGATATCCTCAAGGTGTTGGATTGGCTTTGAGGGAAGGGGAACGTTATTCTTCTATAGTCTCCCTGTGGCTCTATTAGTTCTAATCCTCCTTCGTAAATGTCGATTCCGACATCAGTCGAGATATGCTGTCTTTAGCTTTCTAATATACATGGCAAGAGTTTATACAATGTGTCGTGTGAAGGGCTCATTAGATTTGTTAGGTATGTGCAATCAAGCAGTTCTTCCATTTACCATATATCTTATGTTATGTCTAGAAGAAAGAGAAAAGGAGTCTGTTTTGTTTTATATCACCAAATGGATGGGATGGATTCTTATTCCAGGAATAATTATTTATCTTATTTCCTTTTTAGTGACTCTTCCAAGTTTTGGAATTATTCAAACGGATTACGGTGGTAACTTCTATGGCGACCCTTGTTTTAACTATTTGTTTTATATACGTCCTGTAACGGTGGGAACCACCGGAATGTATCGTTTTAATGGGCCTTTAATTGAGCCGGGCGATCTAGGTTGTGTGTCTGCTTTTTTGTTATTTGCAACTCGGTTTGACTTTAAACGGTTTAAATACCTGTGGGCTGTATTTGCTTCATTGATTCTGACTTTTTCTCTTGCTGGATATTTATTGGCACTTTTTGGTTATGCTGCTATTTTAATGACGCAAAATAAGTTATCTGTAAGTAAATTACTCTTAGGATTGTTCATCGTTTTAATAGTTATTATTTTTGGTACTTATTATAATGGAGGAGATAACTATGTGAACAATTCTATTCTTTCTAGACTGCAAGATGAGGAATTATCATTAGATAGTACCAATGGCAGATTGAGTTCTCAAAAGTTGGAGTATTACCACTCAATGTTTGATAACCCTGGCCTCTTGTTGTTTGGATATGATAAGAACACTATGTCTTACTTGAATGATGAATTTGGGGCAGGTGCTGGATTCTATAGTATTGTGCTGTCAATTGGTTTCTTCGGCGTGCTACTGTATGTCCTTCCATATCTTTATTTAACTTTGATTACAAAGAATAGGCGATATGCTTTATTGTTTTTAGTTTTTTTTGTATTGTATTTGTACCAACGCTTTGATTTGTTCTGGATTTCCATTATTTTATGTTATTCATATGGTCTTTCACTTAGCGAGAAAATTGATCAAAACTTATGAAAAGGATAGCTATAATTTCATTTTTTCATTATGAATCTTCTTTATGTTTAGCAAGGTCATTGTCGGAACTTGGAGTTTCGGTTGATTACTATGCTATTATTGATATGCATCATGATAGAGGTGCTGTCCCTGGAATTCATTATCAGAGAGCAAAAAAACTTCCAGGGTTAATTAAATTGAACTTTGAGAATGCTCCTGAAATATGCTCTTTCTTTAAGGGGTTGCCGGTTTCGTTATTTTTATTTCGATTGGTTTCGTTTTCTGATAAGCTTTTGTTCCTAAACAAAATTATTTTTAAATATGTGTTAAATATAATTAAAGCGAAAAGATATGATGCCATTGATATTGTTGGTCAATGGCCATGGGTTGAGATTATACATAAGGGGCTAAAAGATGAAAATATTACTCACACTATTCATGAGATTGGAAGTCATTTTGCAGGATCTCTTTCAACACCATTTTTAAAAACAGTAATAGAAGATAAATCTAAGGTTATTTTGCACTCAAAGTCTACTTTAGCGCGATTTAGGGCGTTGGACAAAAATCAAAACTGCAAATCATTCTATATCCCATTTGGAAAATTTGAAACATTAAAGTTGTATAGAAAGCAAACTTGGCTAAATATTAAATTCAATAATAGTCTTCGAACATTCTTATTTTATGGATTTATCAAACCATACAAAGGTTTGGGTTTATTGAAACAAGTTTGTGAGATTCTCGACGAAAAGAAAATACGTTTCAACCTGATTGTTGCTGGTGCAGGTAATGATCCATCTTTGTCTTTTTTTGTTTCGCGGAATAATTGTATTGTTATAAATAGATTTCTTACAGATGACGAGATGATGTATTTAAATGAAATATCAGATGTCGTTCTGTTACCATACAAAACAGCGTCACAAAGTGGAATAATACCAACTTCATTTATGTTTGGAAACCCTATTATTGCTACAAGAGTTGGAGCATTGGTTGAATCTATTAAAGATGGTAAGAATGGTATTCTTGTTGCACCTGAAGATGCGGTCGCTTTTGCTAATGCGATGCAATCATTAATTTTTGATGATAATCTGATGTCTACATTGAAAAGAGGAGCAGAAATGTATGGTAATGGTGATGAATATGATTGGCACACCATTGCACAACAAACGCTTCCTATATTGTTAGAGACCAATAATAGCTAATTGTAATTGATATATGCAATCATTTATCATTTCTAACTTGAGTGCTGCGAGATGGCGATGACTTTCCGGGTTGGTTAGGACAAGCATTAGGCCAGAGCTGGGTTGTAAGGCCCTTTTATACATGAGGGTAAAGTGGCTTCGATGTTTTCTCGAGATGCTCAAGAAACTGTCCGGTGTGGATTCGAAGTAAGTAGCGGAGATACAGGTTTTGCTTATTGGAAAACACGAACATCCATCCATAGGAAGAATGGAATACAGACAATGCTCCTGTTTAAATAGCCGGAAACAGATAATAAATGTAATATTAATGTGTCTGACTCAGAAATTGAACGTTCAGTGTTTTGTTCAAATTGATAACGAGAGCTATTTTTAAGTTGTGCGGGTAACAAATATATAGTGTATTAAGATTTTTTATTATGATAACTTCACGTAAGTACCTTAAGTTCTATCTACAAGCTGATATGATGATGAACAGAGGGTATTTTAAGGTACCTCTTAAGAAGCGATTTATACAACTGTTCTCTCCAGATTATATTATGGCGTTTTTAAAATCTATGAGGAAAGTTCAGTATTATACGTATAAGGGGGGGATACCTCTTATTATCAATAAATTAAAATATTTTAGACTATCTCGCAAGTTTGGATTTAGTATTGGCTATAATTCATGTGACTATGGTTTGGTTATACCGCATCACGGGACGATAGTTGTCGGAAATACTAATAGAATAGGTCTAATGCCGTTTTGCATACTTCTACTTGTATTACAGATACTGGGAGAAGTATAGGTATGGGGCTAAGTCTTTCAACTGGTGCAAAAATAACTGGTGGTGAGGTCTTATGAAATCACATAGTTGCCGCAGTTAATTCCGTAGTCAATAAGTCTTGCCCAGGTGATAATGTCCTTTTAGTCGGAATGCCTGCAGTTCAGAAAAAAAAGCTGCCGGATTTTTATGCTTCTTTAGCCGGAGAAATGAAAAGAAGAGTTAAAGAAATTGAATTGTTGAGAATAAGTTATAGACATACAATGATTAGTAAAACATATATCGTAGTTAATTCATATCAACCGAATACGGCTCCTACGAATCGAATATTGAGTTTTGTGAGGGGCTTTTCGGAATATGGTGTTGAAGCAGAAGTTGTTTTCCTTACTCCTGACTCAAAAAGGAATAGGATAAATAAGCAATATCCTCATATCACGTTTAAGTATATGTGGGAAAATTTGCCTTTTTCAAATCGCTTTATCAACAAACTTGCAGAAGAATATTATGGATGGAAATTTGCTAGAAGTCTGAAACCTGGGGATGTCGTTTTTCTTACTAATTTTGGTAGTATATTCTTTAAAGTTATAAATAAAAAGGGGGTGAAAGTTGTCCATGAAAAAACTGAACATCCTGATGTCTATAGTTTTAAGGGTTTTAATATCAAGCGTTACAAGCGTGAGGTAAAGAAGGTAGATGGAATGTTTGTTATTTCGACTGCCCTTAGAGATTATTTTGCATCTATAGGCTTATCGAAAGATAAGATAACGATAGTAAACATGACGGTGGACTGTAATCGTTTCATCGGTCTGAAAAAGCATCCATCTGAGAGGTATATTGCTTATTGTGGTACAGTTTCTAATAACAAAGATGGTGTTGATGAACTTATAAAGTCTTTTGCGATTGTACATAAAGTTCTACCAGAGGTAAAACTTTATATTATCGGTAAGACACCTGACAAAGCAGATGCTTCTGGTAACATGAATTTAATAGATTATCTTGGGATAAAACAATCAGTTGTTTTTACAGGTATTGTATCATCTGCGGAAATGCCGCAAATGCTAAAAAATGCGACAGTCCTTGCTCTAGATCGTCCTGATTCTTTGCAAGCTAGATGCGGATTCCCTACAAAACTCGGAGAATATCTTCTGACAGAAAATCCAGTAGTCGTTACAAATGTAGGAGATATTCCGCTATTTTTGAAAGATGGTGAAACAGCTCTTATTGCTGAAGAACGCAATCCTCAGGATTTTTCGTCTAAACTTATTTGGGCGCTTCAAAATCCAGAAGAATCGTCTAAAATAGGCAAGGCCGGAGCACTTGTTGCTGTGAGAGAATTCAACTATCTTAAAGAAACAAAAAAGATTTTGGATGTAATAAACAAATTGTCATGAATGTAATAAAAACTATATACTTGGAGTTGATGAAGATTATCTCTCCTGTTAAACATGCACGCTTGATTGGAGTGAATCTCGGAAGCAACTGTTTGATATATCGTAATATGGAATGGCCTTCCGAACCGTATCTTGTAACAATCGGGAATAACGTGCAACTCACAAGAGGAGTTGCGATACATACTCATGGGGGGGAATATTATAAGGCGTAAATTGCCTGATTATGACGTGTTTGGAAAAGTTGTAATTAAGGATTGGGCTTACATTGGAGCTCATGCTCAAATAATGCCAGGAGTGACTGTTGGCGAAGGCGCAATGGTTGCTGCTGGTTCTATTGTTACTAAATCTGTTCCTGATGGTATGGTGGTGGGCGGAAATCCTGCTAGAATATTATGTTCTGTTGATGAATATCTTGCTCGAAATATTCCATTCAACACGCATTTGAAAGGGGTAGGCGAGAAGGAGAAAAAGCAACGTTTGCTCACCATTGATGATAATTTGTTTTTAAAAAAGTAATAGTATAAGTAATACATAATTATCGTTAAATAATGTATGAAAGCGGTATCTGATGATGTTTAAATATAATGTTGACCAAATAAGTAAGTTTCGTCCTGCGTTAATGGGAATCGCAACAATTCTCATTTTTATAGTCCATGCTCCAGACAATGGTGTGATGATGCCAAATGCATTAAAGACGATATGCGCATTAGGGTCATTAGGAGTAGATTTATTTCTTCTTTTATCTGGATTTGGACTTTGGTATTCACTTAATCGGCTGTTCTCGGATAAACTATTAATGATGTGCGTGGGGGGGGTAAAATATTGGTATTCTGTAAGATATAAAAGAATATTAATCCCTTATGCGCTTATTCTTGGTCCGATTTCGATTTTAGAAGTATTACGAGGTGAATCAGTATGGACATCTATACTTAACTTTTCAACAATCAACTATTGGTTGAATCATCGGGGAGCATGGTTTATTGCGATGCTGATACCTCTATATGCTATTACCCCAGTTCATTATATGGCGTGTAATAGAACGAAGGCTCCAACACTCTACAACATGTCTGTTATACTTTTCCTTGTTGTGGCGGCTTCCATTAAAGTAGATTTCAGTTCGGCAGTATTGTCAAAACTTTTTGACAATATGCAGTTTGTTGCCTTCAGACTTCCGTCTTTCTTTATAGGTTATATGTTGGCGCCTTTCGCAAAAGATGGCAAGAGTGTTTCTTTGATATGGATGGTGATGATACCATTGATAATAGTTGCAACTATGCGATTCTTGCATTTCGGTTATTGGCCAGGATTTTTGGTTCTGCCTTTAGTGGTTTTTTCTAGCTATATTCTCAGGCATGCAGGGTGTTTCGTTTTTGAGATTTTATCATTCTTTGGTAAAATCTCGCTTGAATCTTATCTCTTCAATACAACTATTGGTTCAGTTTTAATATTCTTATTCCCAAGGATACATGAATCTTGCCTGAACAATAATGGGTACTTACATTATGCTGCCATTTTGATAATAGGTACCTTATTGGCTTTTTCTGTCAGCAAATTCTGTGAAAGGGTTATCTTTAAAAAAATAAAGTAATTATGACAATAAAACATTTCTTTGAAGTATATCCTCCCAAACGGATGTGGAGGAAACTATGGATTGGACTGTCAAGTTTGCCTATGTTGCCTCAGCATAGATCTATATTGTTAAAATGGGGGGGGGTAAATATCAAAGGCCATTCTATGGTATATGGTGGTGTTGGGATCGATACTGTCTATCCCGATAAAATCTTTATAGGCAAAGGAGTGCGTATAACAGCCGGAACAAAAATCTTAACACATTATCTTGACCCCACTCAGCCGGGAGTTCATTTCCGCAAAGGTGAGGTACATATTGAAAACGATGTTTTTATAGGTGTGAATGTTTGCATTTGTAGTCCTGTCACTATTGGCGAAGGTGCTATTGTTGGGGCTGGAAGTGTGGTAACCAAGGACATTCCTCCATATCAGGTTTGGGCAGGTAATCCTGCTCGATATATAAAGGATAGAGCGAGATGAAGATAGCTATTCTTATACCAACAATTAAGCCAGGAGGTGCGGAGAAGCAGGCTGCTCTTCTGGCTGCTACTCTCAGTGAAGAGCATGAGGTGCATTTTATATCATTGTGGGGGAAAAAGAATCTCTCAATGACAGTAAAGAAGTTTCTGGAGGATGCTCATGTACATATTCATTATCTTTCTGGAAAACTGATCGGTAAATGGCAGGAGTATTATCATCTATTGAGACAACAGCATATAGAAGTAGCTTTTAATTACTTGACAGCATGTGATGTGACTGGTGCTATTGTCGAGAAATTAGCGGGAGTAAAAACTGTTTTTAATGGAATCCGAAATTCGAGATTGGCTCCGATAAAAACCATTATGGAGTGGTTTGCACATAATTTCTTTGCAGATTATACTATCTATAATTGTCAGTCTGGAGCAGAGTACTTTGAAAGGCGTGGGTTCTGCAAAAAAAAGACTATTGTAATTCACAATTGCTTCCCTAACATAAGTGATGTAGTAGCACATGATGACAAGATAATTAAGAATATTATAACTGTCGGACGCTTTGAACCTCAAAAAGATTATCTAACAGCCATTAAAACAATTGCGGAACTGAGAAAAACAAGACAAGACTTTGTATTCACTATTATAGGTCATGGCCATCTGGAATATCAGATTAGAACTTGGGTAAGTGAATATGGGCTAACTAGCTATACAAATATTCTTATAGCACCAGACAACGTGCAGGAAATACTGAAAGTTGCAGACATATATCTCTCGACGAGCTTGTTTGAAGGTACAAGCAATAGCATTATGGAGGCTATGAACTGGAGTATCCCAGTAGTGGCAACAAATGTGGGGGATAATTATGTGTTGGTTGAGGATAACAAGAGCGGTTATCTTACACCTATTGGAGATGTTGACCGGCTGGCAAATTGCCTATCAACGCTTCTTTCATCATATGAAACTCGTGTGCTAATGGGACAGAATGGACATAAGAATCTATACAACTTTTCACCAGAAAAGTTTAAGAAGAATTACTTAGAAATACTAAAAACAAAAATATGAAGATAGCTTTTATTGGGGGGCGTACATTTCATCATCCCGATGGTATCGCTACTTTTATGTATAATTTGGCTACAGAACTTGTAGTCATGGGGCATGAAATCATTGTCTATCAAGAGAGCGACCATAATGGGGAAGAAATGGTGAATGGCTTCAAGGTGGTTCATCAGAGATCAACAAAAAGCGCGGTCTACAATAAAATGGGACTCGGAGTGAAATCGACATTTGATGCGATATTTAAACAAAAAGGGGTGGAACTGATTCACTACAATTGTGGCGGTCCAGCTTTTTTCTCTTCCATATGGGCTCGAATCTTCGGTAAGAAGGTTGTTTTACAACTGCATGGATTGGAATTTATGCGTACAAAATACTCTCCTTTCTGGCGCTGGGTTGCTAAGGTATATTTTGATTTATACTGTCGTATGCACAAGAATATTACAGTTTGCTCTACAGAACAACAGAAATATCTGATTGATACTTTTGGAAAGGAGAGCACGGTTATCACCGGGGCTGTAAATCTGCCAGGAGAAGCGAAGATGAGCAATGTGCTTGACCGTTTCGGTATTGTGCCCAACAACTATGTGGTATTCATGGGAAGACTTGTAAAAGATAAAAATCCGGATTGTCTTGTCAAAGGTTTTATTGATAGCGACTATAAGAACAAGCAGCTGGTGATTTGTGGGTGTGCCGCTCCAGGTTCTACATTCGAAGATGAACTCCATCAGATGGCGGCGAGATGTAGGAATGTCATCTTTACAGGAGCAATCTTCGGTGACGATAAGGATGCTGTGTTGCGTAACGCTTGGGCATATTGTCTTCCTTCTACTATTGAAGGGCTACCTATATCTCTATTGGAGGCTATGAGTTACGGAAAAGTATGTATAGCATCCGATATTCCAGCCAATAGAGAAGCTCTTGGCGAGAGTGGTATTTGGGTAGATAAAGAGAGTCCTGAAGATATTACTAAAGCTTTAAATAATCTCTATACTCATTACGATGAACTAAAATGGCAGGGAGATGCTAATCTTGAGCGTGTAAAGAGAGACTTCTCATGGAAGTGTAAGGCTAAACAATATGAGATTTTTATAAATAAGGTAATGGGTAAGTAAATCAGACAGATTATTTATTGATATGAGTAAGATTTTATTGCTTGACGGTGAAGGCGTACAAGTGGTGTGTATGGCCCGCGAGTTGAATAAACTAGGACATGAGTTGACAGCCCTTTGTGCACAAAGGGTTAGCAGCGGGTATGCTACCAAATACCTTCAACATAAGTACAAATCCCCAAACTTACACCTTGAGCCAGAGGCGTTCAAGGCTTATTTCTATGAGCATCTTAAGTCACACCAATATGAATTGATTATTCCAATGGGTGATGAGTCTGCTTATTTCTTAAGCCTTGAAAAGGAAAAGGTTGAGCAGCAGTATAAGATTATTTGTGCGGTGGAGACATATTCGACCTTTGAGTTGGCTAATGATAAGCAGAAACTTATGGAGGTATGTGAAAAGTTCGACATCGTGCATCCGCATACCAGGGCTTTACCTTCAATAAAGTTGGGGACAGAAAGTTCAGAGTTTAAGAATAATTTAAAATCTGTGGCAGAGTATGTGGGATTTCCAGCTATGATTAAGCCTAACTTGTCGGCAGGAGCTAAGGGGATTACTAAAGTTGGAAACTTGGAGGAACTGGAAGACAATTATCCAGTTATTGCTAAGAGCTTTGGCGCTTGTGCGCTACAGCAGTATGTGGAACAGCCTGATTATTATTATAATGTAATGTTGTTTCGTAGGTATGATGGAAAGACCGTTGCCTCAACAGTGATTAAAATCCGCAGGTTCTTTCCACTTAAAGGTGGTACAAGTTGCTATAGTGAGACGGTGGAACATCCATTTCTCGTAGAACAGTGTGAACGCTGTTTGGACAAATTAAATTGGCATGGCTTTGCTGACTTTGACATATTGGAAGATAAACGGACTCATGAACTTAAAATTATTGAGATTAACCCTCGCGTCCCATCAAGTCTCCAGGCTAGTTTTGCTGCAGGTGTAAATTTTGCGAAAATATTTGTAGATGAATATCTTGGCAATGGCGCAGAACTGTTTGATATGACTAAATATAAATCTGGTCAGCAGGTTCGATGGTTTGGATTGGATGTGATGTGGTTTTTGTTTTCACCTGAGAGATTCAAGTTTAAACCGTCATGGTTTAAGTTCTTTGGGAAAGATGTAAGTTATCATGATGGCGCATGGAATGATCCATTGCCTATGATAGCCGGATGTCTTCAGGGAATTATGAAGTATCTGGATCCAAATTTTAGAAAAGCTAAACTGAAAGGATAAAACATAGGAATATTATGGATAGTACAAGACTGGTAAATCCGATAGGGGGGGGTAAAAGATTAGATTACAATGACTTAGCTAAGGCTTTTGGAATGTTGGCAATCATTTGGGGCCATATCCGTCTTACAGGATGGAGTAATGCGTTCGTATATGCATGGCATATACCTTTATTTTTCTTCCTGAGTGGTATGGTTTTCAATAAATGTAAGTATGCTGATTTCAGGACTTTTTTTATGAAGAAAGTGAAATCGCTGCTCGTGCCTTATGTGATATTTTCGTTCTTGACATGGTTTGTGTGGGCCGCATTCTCCTTAGTGACACATGCTCAAGTGGATAGTTACTGGATGCCGTTGGCGCAGACTTTCATCGCTCAAGGTAGTGGTGGTTTCTTGGTTCACAATGTGCCGCTGTGGTTTGTAACTTGCCTGTTTGCGATGGAGGTCATCTATTATTTCTTGTCTGATTTCAAAAAAGTATGGATTTTGATTGTCAGCATTGCCTTGGCATCGGTAAGTTATTACATGATTACGTATGTCGATGTCGTAGATATTACTTTGCTGCCATGGAATTTGGAGGTCGCTTGTCTTGGCTTGCCTTTTTTCGCGATAGGACATCTGATAGTGCAGAAATTCGGACATCAGCAGATGCAGAACTGGGTGGATAGCCATCGTGTCATTGCACTTATTTCATGCATGTTGCTTGGTTCCCTTGTGTTTATTGGAAGTAGTTGCAATGGCAGCATATCATTTGGACATGCAGATATACATAATCCGTTGATTACGTATCCATGTGCATTGGCGGGAATAACGATGATGCTTTTGTTCTGTATGTTGCTTGCCGGTACTGAGTCTTGTCTGAATGATGTAAAGTGGATGCATTGGATTAAATGGTTCGGTCGCAACAGTTTCACTGCTATGGCTATCCACAATCCGATCAAGGGGTTTGTCTGTGTAATCGTTGGTGTGCTTTTCGGATGTGGAAGTGCTTCAGTTTCTAATAACGGTAGTTATTCGGTGGTGGCATTTGTATTGACATTGACAATTACTATCGTTGGTATTTCTTTGGTTAATTGGGTAAAGACAGTATATAACAAGTTGGTGATGAAATAGATGGTAGTTGGAAGCGGAGCATAAGTGCCAGTCCATATTCCAACTATTGCATATTTGAATTTTTAAAAATGAAAAGAGTATTGATAACTGGTGCCAATAGTTTTGTGGGTACTTCCGTGGAACGTTGGCTGATGCGCGAGCCTGATAAATATCAGGTGGATACGGTGGATACTATGGATGGAGTTTGGAAACAAGCCGATTTTTCGAAGTATGATGCTGTGTTTCATGTTGCGGGTATTGCTCATGTAGATCCGAAGCCGGAAATGGCTCCTCTTTATTATAAGGTAAACAGGGATTTGGCTATTGAGGTGGCTAAGTGGGCGAAGTCTCATGGCGTGAAGCAGTTTATTTACATGAGCTCGAAAATCGTTTATCACGCGAGCAAGTCATTGAAGGGGGATGTGGTAACCAAAGATACGATGCCTAACCCTAATGATTTCTATGGTGATTCTAAATTGCAGGCAGAAAAGGGCTTGAATGAATTGTCGTGTGATACGTTTAAGATAGCTATTATTCGTCCGCCAATGATTTACGGGCCTACCGGAAAGGGTAATTTCCAGAGGCTGGCTTGGCTGGCCACTAAGACACCGGTATTTCCGGCGTGGCACAATAAGCGGTCGATGCTTGCCATTGACAATTTGTCTGAATTCGTGAAGCAGCTGATCGAGAGAGAACTGGACGGTACATTCTATCCGCAGAATAAAGAGTTGGTGGATACTGTGGAGTGTATCCGGTTTTTTGCGAAGATGTACGGAAAGAAGGTCTGGATAACCGGTTTGTTTAATCCTTTGGTATGGTTGGGTTCTTTCGTTTTGCCTCAGATTCCTAAGATGTTTTCGGATTCGTATTATGTCCCGGAGATGTCAAAATATGATTTTGACTATAATGTGGTGACTTTTGATGAGAGTCTTAAGGGGATAGAACCGAAGAAGACAATGAGATAATGGTTTTGTTTTATGGCGTATAGATTTTTCAAGCGCTTTTTTGACGTGGTTTGCGCCATTTTGGGCATCGTCGGCACGTCACCGATATGGATTGTTTCTATTATTCTGACGGAAGTCAGCGATCCCGGGCCGTTGTTCTATTTCGCCAACCGCGTCGGGAAGGATAACCGACGGTTCAAGATGTGGAAGTTCCGTTCCATGCGAGTGGCTCGTGGCGCAAGCGAGGCTTCGCTTCGTCCGGAGCAGGATCGGATCTTTTGGTGGGGAAGGATCATGCGGAGGCTCAAGATTGATGAGCTGCCGCAATTGTTGAATATTCTTAATGGGACGATGTCGATTGTCGGCCCTCGTCCGGCGGCGGTGGATCAGGTTGAGGTCACCCGTGGTGGAGAGAATGCGGTCGCCTCGACCGTTCCATGCGGACTAACTAGCCAGTCAAGCCTTTGGGACTACATCTATGGTGATCAGTTCCCGGATGAGAAGGAGTACAATGAAAAGGTTCTGCCTATTAGGCTGAAACTTGACGTTTATTACGTGAGGCATGCCTCTTTCTTCGGCGACATGAAACTAATCCTTTGGACAGTCATCGCGATAGCCTACACCGCCTGTGGAAAGTACCCTAAATGGATGCATGATAAGTTGGTGGGATATTCGAAGACTGTTTAATTGTTATCTTGTTGGACGTAAGTAAATGAACGATTTCATCGCTTCCATAATGCTCATCGGTGCCATGGCATCTTCCGAGGGTTATTTGCCGTACTGGATGACGACCAACCAGTATGGGCTGATGCCGGAGAGAAATGGCGGGTTGGCGCTGCTGCAGGCAAGCACACAATTTGATCAGTCCAAGACTATTCAATACAGGTTTGGCGCTTCTTTGGCGGCGAATAGTTATAAAAACCCGCTTGGTCTTTCATCAAAATCTGTGAATATGATGGTGGATGAACTCTATGGCTCGATCAAATGGAAACCGTTTACATTGGATGTCGGGATCAAGCATCGGGACAATGATTTCATGGGGGCTTCACAATCGCTTGGTTCCTTGTCAGTGACGGGTGGGCATCTTGTGGAAACGGGCAAC
>OLGV01000522.1_pt1 | contig 15943 bp, 16 predicted proteins | sample 1605761 | NCBI WGS metagenome assembly OLGV01 (sample SAMN03283245) | human gut metagenome | biome: human-associated habitat; material: feces | host: Homo sapiens | place: Peru | collected 2012
GACGCCAATCTTGACCAGATGAACTATATAGCAGGTCGCCGCCTCAACGAGGTCAACCAGACGGCGGAGAAAGCCACTATTTTGGCGCATGTCGATGGAGGCGTGCCTAATATTCGTGTCGCGGTGCCTGCACTGAACGCCAATGTTCTCGGACAGCTCGTTTATTTCTTTGAGATGGGCTGCGCATTGAGCGGATATATGCTTGAAGTCAACCCGTTCAACCAGCCGGGGGTGGAGGCATACAAAAAAAACATGTTCGCACTCCTGGGCAAGCCAGGATATGAGGAGTTAAGAGAGAAATTGTTAGAACGATAATGTATAACGACATTGAAATCATGGCCCCGGTGGGCTCGTATGAGGCGCTGGCGGCGGCGATACAGGCAGGAGCCGGCAGCGTGTACTTCGGCATCGGCAAACTCAATATGCGGTCGAAGTCCACTAAAAACTTTACGCTCGACGACCTGCAGGCCATCTCCGAGACATGCCACGCTCACGGAGTCAAGAGTTATGTGACGGTGAACACCGTGGTTTTCGACGAAGAGATTGATGAGATGCACGACCTGTTAGATGCTATAAAAGCCAATAATATCTCGGCTATAATAGCTTCCGACCAGAGCGTGATACAATATGCCCGTGAAATTGGCGTGGAGGTGCATATATCGACGCAATGTAATATCACCAACATGGAGGCGGTGAAGTACTACTCCCAGTTTGCTGATGTCATGGTGACAGCCCGCGAGCTCAATATCAATCAGGTGAAACATATCGTTGAAGAGGTTGAACGTCAGCATATTACAGGTCCTAAAGGCGAGTTGGTGCGTGTTGAGGTGTTTTGTCACGGAGCCTTGTGCATGGCGGTGTCAGGTAAATGTTATCTCAGTCTCGATAACTTCGGAACGAGTGCTAACCGCGGCGCATGTGTTCAACCATGCAGACGTGGATATGAAGTCACAGATCGTGACAATGAAATAACGTTATCTATTGATAATGAATATATTATGTCGCCGAAAGATCTCTGTACGCTACCTTTTCTTGATAAAGTGCTGGCTGCCGGCGTCAAGGTCTTGAAGATAGAAGGTCGTGGCCGTTCGCCTGAATACACTAAAGTGACTGTGGCTGTTTATCGGGAGGCAGTAGATGCCATAAACGCAGGAACATTCACAGAAGAAAAAGTCGCTGCATGGACAGAGCGCTTGCGGAGCGTTTACAACCGCGACTTCTGGGACGGCTATTATCTCGGCAGAAAAATGGGAGAATGGACTACGAAATACGGCTCGCAAGCTACAAAAACAAAACTGTTTGTCGGTACAATCACCAATTTTTTCGCAAAAATCAATGTGGCGGAAATCAGAATGGAGACACACGAACTCAACGTTGGCGATGAAATAATGATAATCGGTCCGACGACAGGTGTATATGAGGATACAATAAAAGAGATAAGAGTTGACTTGCAGCCTGTAAATCAAACAGTTAAGGGCGAACTGTGCTCCGTTCCAACATACGACATAGTTAGAAGAGGCGACAAAGTCTATAAAATTATTGAAACAACAGAAAACGATGCAACACTTTAATTTACACACACATAGCAATTATTCCGACGGCAAGTCGCAGATGGAGGAGACTATAGCGGAAGCTATCCGTCAAGGAATGCATACCCTTGGCTTTTCAGACCATTCCAGCGTGCCGTTCGAGAGTCGTGTTTCTATCCCGATGGATAAAAACGATGAATATGTCAACCATATTAAAGAATTGAAAAACAAATATTCAAGAGATATTGACATCATAGCTTCCATGGAGATGGAATTTATTCCGGGCATCGTGGTGGACTTCCAGAAAACAAAGAAAGACTACAACCTTGATTATCTTATAGGGTCAGTGCACTTGGTGGGTAAAACGCCTGATACTCTTTGGTTTATCGATGGTAAAAGCATAGAGCCATACGATGAGGGTCTTAAAAAATATTTCGATGGTGACATCAAAAAAGGTGTGAGGGCTTTCTTTGACCAGGAAAACGAAATGATAGAAACCGAGAAATTCGATATCATCGGACATTTCGACAAGGTGAAGATGAATGCGCGAGGTCGTTATTTCCACGAAGAAGAGAAATGGTACCGCGATATGGTTCTTGAGACCCTCGACCTCATAAAACAGCATGATTTGATAGTTGAAATCAATACTCGTGGTTTATATAAGCAGCGTTACAACGGATTTTATCCGTCGGAGTGGCTGCTGCCTCGCATGAAAGAACTCGACATACCGGTGGTCATCAGCTCCGACGCACATCAATATTATGAGTTGACATATTTCTTCAAAGAAGCAGAAGAAGTGTTGAAAAATGTGGGATATAACGAAACAATGTGTTTTAAAAATGGAAAATGGGAAGCAGAGGCTCTCATGTAATTTCGCCGAATATTATCGTAATTGAACATGACAAAAAATATTTAAATCTTAATGAAATGAAAAAACTGTTTTTATCTATTACATTGATTATTAGCGTTTTATGCGCTAAAGCAGATGAAGGAATGTGGCTGCCATACAACCTCAGCTGCCAAAGTCTCTACGAAATGCAGCAACTTGGATGCAAGCTTACTGCCGAACAGATTTTCGACCTTAACCAGCCAAGTCTTAAAGATGCCATAGTGCAGTTCGGCGGCGGCTGCACCGGTGAGTTAATCTCACCGGAAGGTCTTTTGCTCACCAATCATCATTGCGGTTTAAGCTATGTGCAGAAACACGCCACCGTGGAACACGACTATCTAACCGACGGTTTCTGGGCTTACAGCAAAGACGAAGAGTTGCCGAACCCGGGCTTGACGGTTTCTTTTCTGGCAAATGTTGAAGATGTCACAGAATTGATTCTCGAAGGTGTCACCGATGAGGAGACACGCAGCGACATTATCTCCGAAAACATCAAAAAGATTAAAAAAGAACGCAAAGGTGAACGTGACGTGACTATCGAGATTGTGTCGTTCTACTCCGGCAATCAATACATTTTGTTTGAATACGATGTTTACAGAGACGTGCGTCTCGTTTGCTGCCCGCCATGGGGAATCGGCAAATACGGCGCTGACACCGATAATTGGACATGGCCCCGCCATAAAGGCGACTTCAACATTTTCAGAGTATATACCGACCGTGATGGAAAACCGGCAAAGTATAGCGAAAACAATATCCCGATGCAGTCGAAACACTATCTGCCTATCAACATCAAAGGCGTGAAAGCCGGCGACTATGCCATGATTTTGGGTTTTCCGGGTTCGACAGACAGATATTCAACATCTTACACCGTGAAAAATCTTATCGAGTCTGACTGCCCGGCAATCATCAATTGCCGAACAACCAAACTCAATGAATATCGCAAGCACATGGACGCCGACCAGGAAGTGTTTATCAAATATGCCTCAAAACAGGCGGGTGTCTCAAACTACTGGAAATATTCCATCGGTCAACGCAAACAGTTGGTGCGCAACCATGTTTACGACAGAAGGCTGGAACAAGAAAGAGCTTTCCGTGAATGGGTGTTGGAAGACCCTGCGCGTCAGATGGTTTATGGCGATATTTTCGATGGAATACAAGAAAAATGGGAGATTCTCGATGATATTATTATGCCTATGACATATCTTCGCGAGGCGGGGTGGAACGGCGGCGAGGCTGTCGCATTCTCACGTAGATTTGTCAAAATCAATAATTTAATCAACAATAAAGCCTCAAAAGAAGACATAGCCGCGATGGCGGAAAGTTTGAAAACCCAGGCAGAGACATTCTTCAAGGACTACGACAAGGCTCTTGACATGGACGTGACCATTGCTTTGCTCAATCTTTTCTACAAAGATATCGACCGTTACCTTCCTTCGATGATTGCTGAAATAGGTGCTAAAAACAACGGCGATTTCACTGAATGGGTTGCGAAAGCATTTGAAAAATCTGTTTTCGTCGATTACGCCAAGCTTGAAAAATGGCTTGAAAAACCCAAGAAACTCGATAAAGACCCTATCTTTGCATTGACTATGAATATGATAGAAGAACAGTCCAATGTTATTTATCCTTTGTATGAGGCTGCCGGCTTGCTTGGCAACAAAGGAGAACGTCTATATATGAAAGGTCTCATGGAGATGCAGACAGAGCGCAATTTCTATCCGGACGCCAACTTCACCATGCGTCTCACGTATGGCACAGTGGAGCCTTATAAAGGCGCTGATGCCGTGAATTATAACTACTACACGACTATGGACGGCGTGATGGCAAAATATATTCCCGGAAACTGGGAGTTCGACATACCGCAGGATGTCCGCGACCTCTATGAAGCCCGCGACTATGGCCGTTACGCTGACGAGAACGGCGACCTCGTTGTCAACTTCATCACTACCAACGACATCACCGGTGGTAATTCAGGAAGCCCCGTAATCAACGGCGAAGGCGAACTTATCGGTCTCGCTTTTGACGGCAACTGGGAAGCTATGAGCGGCGACATCATGTTTGAACAGAAAGTGCAACGCACCATCTGTATGGACGCCCGTTATCTGCTTTGGTGCCTCGAAAAAGTAGGAAAAGTGAACAATATCATCGACGAATTGACGATAATAGAATAGGACAACTTTGTCGGGACAAGGCTTTTAAGCCTTGTCCCGACAAAGTTATTTCGAAAACCAGTTTTTAAATTCAGAAACCTTCGCCTTGCTTATGATAATCTTTTCTGGAATATTTACCGACATATTGAGCGACAATTTGTTGCCAAACCATATCGTCAAGTCTTTTATCGCTTTGCGCGAAACGATGAATTGTCGGTTGGCGCGGAAGAAATCATCAGGATTGAGTTGCATCATGATGTCGTCTAAAGTCTGGTTCATGTAATAAGTATGCTCATCTAATGTGATGGCTTTCACCGTCTTCGTGTCGATATAAAAATATGCGATGTTGGTCGTCACTATGGGAATGAGCTTGTCGCGTTCTGGCACTAAAAAACACGATTTGTGTTTTTTAATCGAGCCGAGTTTTTGAATAATGTCTGTAATCGCCTGATTGTCAGTTGAGTTATTGTCAATTAGATTGTTGTATTTGTTCATTGCTCGTGTCAAGGCGTTGCGGTTTATCGGCTTAAGAAGGTAGTCGATGCTGCTGACTTCAAACGCCTTGAGGGCATATTCGTCGTATGCTGTTGTGAAAATGACAGGGCATGTTATCTGCACCTGCTCGAAGATGGTGAACGACGAGCCGTCGGCTAAATGTATGTCCATGAACACCAAGTCTGGCATTGGATTTTCGTCGAACCACGCCACGCTTTCGTCTATCGACTGCAGCGTGGCTATCACCTCGGTGTCGGGTGCCACTTCCGTTATCAGTTTTTGCAGCGATTGTGCTGCTAAAACCTCGTCTTCAATGATTAAAGCTTTCATAATAAATAGTTTTATACCAAAGGAATCTTCACGCAAAACGTACTTCCATTGTTGGTGATTTTAACAGTTTTATTCCATTTCAGCCTATAACGCTCCGTGAGATTGGCCAATCCGATGCCGTTGCTCTCCTCCGGCGTGGTTTTCAATTGTATCGGATTAGAGACAAAAATGCCGCCATCGTCTGTGGCGATAGTCACCACCAGAGGCTGTTTCGACGAGATGACATTATGTTTCACGGAGTTCTCTATCAGCGACTGTAAAGATAACGGCAAAACGCTGAAATTGTTATATTTAGAATCAATCTTAAACTCAAATTTCAAATTTTTACCATAGCGAATCTGCATCATCCCGCAATAAGCATAGACGCATTTCAGTTCTTCTTCAAGACTTAAAACCTCCTTGTTTTGTAATGTGTAGCGTAAAACAGACGACAGTTCTTGAAGATAATTCTCCGCTTTTCCAGTGTCCAAGGTGATGAGCGACTGCAAAGTATTTAACGAGTTGAAAAGAAAATGAGGGTCGAGTTGGTTTTTTAGCGCCTCGAAGCGGGTAAGGATATTTTGACTGCGCAACGATTCGTTTTCGACAGCGATTTTCTTTTGATAGTACTGCGATTTCAACAGTTGCACTACAAGTAGCGCCATAACTGTAAGCGTGAGGTCGCGGATAAGACTGTCCCTTAGCACATTATACACAAATTCCGGATCCGTGGGTCCCGGATGAATGGCCTCTATTGTGAAGACAAAGCCTATGCTCAACACGCCGGCGATTATCATAGAGCCTAAAACAGTGATGCCTAATTCGACAAATCTGTTTTTTATGGAATGAATCATTACTATCCGATGATAAATCAGAATGATGAAAATCATGATGAAATGGATTGTCGAGAAAAACAAAACCCTCCATAGGCTGAAGTTATAATGTTGAAAAGCTCGTATCTCTTCGTTAAAAAACAGAGTGTTTCCAAAGAAAAACGCCAAAACCATTATCAGATGGAAGCCCACGCTGATGATGAGCGACCATAAAACGATTTTTTTCAGTGTCAGATATTCCGGTACGGTGTATTTATTCATAACGTAAAGCATTTATAGGGTCGGTACGGGAGGCTTTCAAGGCAGGAAAAAAGCCCGCGATGAGACCGAGAACCGCACATGACACAAATGATATTATCATCCATAATATATTGACAATGAATGGCAAAGACATTATCAAATCGACAGAATACGACAGTATTAAGCCGAGAATGAGACCGAGAACGCCGCCAATCAGACTCAATATGATACTTTCTGTTAAAAACTGCAGCAAAATTGCAGAATTTTTCGCTCCGATTGACATTCGGAGGCCAATTTCTTTTGTGCGCTCTGTCACGGTGACGTACATGATGTTCATAATGCCAATGCAGCCTACTAAAAGCGATATCAGGGCGATGGCGATGAGAACAGTGGTTATCATGCTGGTCATGGAGGTCATCATGTCAAGTAATTCTTGCTGTGTACGCACCTCGAAGTCGTCCACTCCGTTGTTAGTGATTTTATGAGAGGCGCGCAAGATGCCGACAATTTCATCGACGGCGGTGTCAGCCACGTCTTCCGATGCCGCGGAGCAAACAATCTGATGAATGAAATCAACGCCGAGCATTCGTTTTTGTACCGTCGAATATGGCATGACGACGACATCGTCTTGGTCCATGCCCATGGTATTTTCGCCTTTCTCCTTTAACGTCCCTATAACTTTAAACGGCATATTGCCCACACGTATTGTCTTGCCTATCGGGTCTTCGTCCTCATCGAAAAGATTCTTGACAATAGTCTGTCCGATGAGACCCACCTTGGCATATTTCCTCACGTCATCTTCGGTGAAGTTGACACCTGTGGCGATTTCGTATTTCCTGATTTGTAGATAATCTGTGGAGCCTCCATACACCGTTCCCGACCAGTTTTTCGAGCCGTTGACAATTTGTCCGCCGCTGTTCACCACAGGGCTGACCATTATGATGTTTTTGGCGTTTTCAGCAATCATCTCGACATCTTTCACTTTGAGTGACTGCACATTCGAAGAGCCCATGCTCACGCCTCCTCGCCGTTGGTTGGCGCGCATCACCATGATGAGATTGGAGCCCATGTCCGACAACTGATTTGCGGTACTTTGTTTCAAGCCTTCTCCAAGATTCACCACGGCGATTACAGCTGCAATGCCGATTACGATTCCAAGCATGGAAAGCACTGAACGTGTCTTGTTGCGCAGCAATGCTTTGGCTGATATTCTTGTTAAATTTAGAATGTCCATATCAATAATCATTTTCAATTGGCAGAGCCTTCAACGCTTCGGCTGCCGATTTCGTTGCCACTGCCTCATCACGAAGGATGTGACCGTCGCGTAAAAATATTGTTCTGTCAGTAAACACCGCGATGTCAGATTCATGCGTGACAAAGGCGATGGTCTTGCCCTGCTCATGCAGTCGTTGGAAAAGACTCATAATCTCGTAAGACGTACGAGTGTCAAGATTACCTGTCGCTTCGTCGGCAAGCACAATGACAGGGTTGTTGACCAAGGCGCGGGCGATGGCGACACGTTGCTGTTGTCCTCCCGATAACTGGTTCGGCGTATGATACATGCGGTCTTTCAAGCCGACCATCTCGAGGGCGTGCTGCGCCTTTTCGTGACGTTCGCGATGCGACACCGCTGGATTGTAAATCAGCGGAAGCTCCACGTTTTCAAGAGCCGATGTGCGCGGAAGCAGGTTGTACGACTGAAAAACGAAGCCTATCTTGCGGTTTCGTATATCCGAAAGCTCGTTTTTCGTTCTGTTTTTGACGGAAAGACCGTCGATGAGATAGTTGCCTGCCGTAGGCTGGTCGAGGCAGCCGAGAATGTTGAGCAAGGTTGACTTGCCGCTGCCAGACGACCCCATGATGCTCACGAACTCCCCCTGAAAAATCTCGAAAGAGACACCTTTCAGAGCATGCACCTCCTCGCTTCCCACAACGAAAGTGCGTTTCAGATTCTCGACTTTTATGATGGAATTTTTATTCATTTTTTATTGTTTCTGCTTCTTCCGGGAGGACCCGGCATGAAAGGGTTCTCGCCTGTTTTCTTGACTTCTTTTACCGTATATTGAGCCGACAACACTATGGAGTCGCCTTCATTCGCTCCACTTTCGACAATCTTATATGCTCCGTCGCCCATTCCTGTCTTCACCCGACGCGGAATCATGCTGTCGCCATTCTTAATCCACACCATGGAGGTTTTCTCACTTTCATTGAAATGAGGTCGCTCCAGTTCCGACGGCTTCTGCATGCTTTTCAGAATCTGCTCCGACGGTGTGAAAAGGAAAGCTTCGGCAGGCACTGCCAACCCTGTGGATTCTTCCGTCACGATAGTGACACTCGCCGTCATGCCCGGAAACAACTTTAGGTCTGGGTTCGGAGCGTCGATAATGACAGTGTATGTCACCACATTGCTCGTGGTGGTTGGCTTCATGCGTATCTGGTTTACAGTGCCTCGGAAAACATCATCGGGATAAGCATCGACAGTGAATGTGACTCGTTGTTGAAGCTTTACTTGTCCGATGTCAGCCTCGTCAACATTGGCTTCCACCTGCATTCTGGCGAGGTCGTTGGCCAAGGTGAAAAGAGTGGGGGTGCTGAACGAGGCAGCGACAGTTTGTCCAACCTCAACGGCTCTGTCCAACACCACTCCGTCAATAGGTGAATAAATGTCGGCGTATCCGAGATCCACCTTCGCCTGGTCATATTGTGCCTGCGCATTTTTCATGCTCATCTGTGCTTGAGTGTAGGTGTTTTGTGCCGCCTCATAATCCGCCAAAGTGGCAGCGTTGGCCTCGTAAAGCAGCTTTGTGCGCTCAAAAGACAACTTGGCGTATTTCAACTGACTCTCCGAAGATGTGAGGCTCGCCTGGGCACGGCTCAAACTCTCGTTAAGCGTAAGCTTGTCAAGCTCCGCCAACAAGTCGCCTTTCTTCACCACAGAATTGAAATCAACGTATATGGTCTCCACTTTTCCGGAGACCTGCGTCCCAACTTCCACTGTCTCAACAGGTTCTATGGTCCCGGTCGCTGTCACGGTGTTCTCAATGGTGTGCTTGCTTACCACATGTGTGCGTATCATCATCGATTTGTTCGCCGATTTTGAGCCGCGAATGACAAAAAACATACTTAAGGCGACTGCCATGATAACGAGAACAATAATCCATTTTATCATTTTCTTTTTCATAAAACATTGATGTTTAATTATTTACAAATTTATTTCTTTCCCCATATAGATATCTAACACCTTGCGCTGTAGCACGAGAGTGTATTTGTTTTGGATATAATCGTTGAGCACATTGAGATAATTGTTCTGTTGCTGCAAAAGCTCGACGGTGGTGATTTTTCCGTATTGGAACTGTGTCTCGTAGGCGTTGTAACTCTTACTGTAAGCATTCTCCTTCATCTCGGAAGCCTTGTATGAGTTATATGCCGAAACCACATTATGATATGCAACCGCAACTGTTTGACGCACATCTAACTGCGTTTGCTCATAGTCGAGTTGTGCCTGCTCTAACGCTATCTTGCCGCGTTTAACATTGGCCTTGGTCTGCCCTCTGCTGTAAATCGGAATGTTGAGAGATATTCCAACCGACTGGTTGAAGCGGTCGCCGAACTGTTGTCCGAGATTGTCAAAGTCGAGATGTCCGGTACCGATGCTCGCACTGGCGGAGAGAGTCGGCTTGTAGCCGGCCTTGGCTATGAAAATACTGCTTTCTGCAATCAAGATGTCGTATTGACCGAACTTCAGCGTTGGATATGTCTCCATTGCCATCTCTATGGCGGCTTCTTCGTCAGGAAGAGAGGCGGCAAGTTCGTCAAGATTGTCGGTGTTTGGCTGAATAATCTGCAAATTGTCAAGAGGGTCCATTGAAAGAAGTACCTTAAGTGACAAAATGCTGTTGTCGAGTTTTATTTTTGTTTCTAAAATATTTGTAGAATCGCTAATGTATTGAGCCTCAAGTAAAAGCATGTCGCTTTCAAGGATGGAGCCCGCATTGTGTCGTGTCTTGCCTTGGTTCATTTGCTCACGGCTTGAGTTAAGCATTTTTTCTTGATAATGAAGCAATTCGTTATAACCCAAAGCTGTGAGAAACGATTGCAGTATCTGCACCGACAGCTGGTCGTCGTATTGTTGCAGTCGCATTTCAGAGCGTTCCTTGTTAAGGCGGTTCTGCTCAATGGTTTTGTTGATGTTTCCACCTTGATAGATGACCATGGAGGCACCGATATTGGCGTTTCCACCGAAACTTCCACCCTTGCTGTCGTGCGAATAACCTTCTGATGCCGAGGCGTTTACGCTTGGCATTCTTGATTTCCTCGACTGTTCGTACGATACCTGTTGCGATTCTGTGTCGAGTTCCATGCTTTTCCTGTCGTAACTGTTGGAAAAAGCAAAACGCAAGCAGTCCTCCAAGGTAAACTGATAGTTTTTTCTTTCCTTCACTATGCTTTCCTGCGAAAAAGTCGGCCGAGCCGTCGCCAAGATTGCCAATGCTGTCAGAAATAATGTTTTTATTGAAATCTTCATAAAAAAATACTTTTACATATTTATCGTATGCAAAAGTATTTCAAGATTATTTTTGAAGGTTGTTTTTTATCGCCGAAATGGCAATATTGAAAACTGAAATGACTTTATGTCATCCTTAATTCCGCAACACTATTACAAATTAAATCTGAAAAACTCACTCCTTTTGGAGGAATATTTTCGGGTCATGGAGCAATTTGACTCCACATTGTCATCAGTAATCGATTCAACCCTCGGTTTAAGATGTAAATCTTTCGGTTGTCAGTACAGCGAAATCATCCGTTCTCTCATGAGTATCTACTTCTGTGGTGGCTCATGTATTGAGGATGTGTACACGCAAGAAGGACGTTGAAGGGCTTATTTTCGGATTTGAGGGTTATTTCAAATCAACGGTTTTCCATCAAGAATCTTTCCACTTCAATACCTGCCATGGCGCCTGTGCCCGCTGCCACGATAGCCTGACGGTATGTCTTGTCTTGACAGTCTCCTGCCGCGAAGATGCCTTCAACGTTTGTTGCTGTTGACTTCGGTTTTGTAATGATGTAGCCTGTCTCGTCCATTTCGAGTATGCCTTTGAACACGTCGGTATTAGGCACGTGGCCGATAGCCTCGAAGAATCCGTCTATTTTCAACGTGCGTTCTTCGCCGGTCTTGTTGTTTACGACTTTCGCTCCTTGGAGAGTGCTCATGAATCCGCTGACTTCGCCAAACAGTTCTTTAGTGTTGGTGTTCCAGAGGATTTCTATGTTGGGTGTGTTCATCACGCGGTGCTGCATCGCTTTGGAGGCGCGTAGCACGTCGCGGCGGACAATCATATACACTTTGTTGCAAAGGTGTGCGAGGTATGTCGCGTCTTCGCAAGCCGTGTCGCCGCCTCCGACCACTGCCACGTCTTTGCCACGGTAGAAATATCCATCGCATGTGGCACATGCCGACACGCCGCCGCCCTTGAACTGCTCCTCTGTCTCCAAGCCTAAATAACGGGCAGAGGCTCCTGTCGCCACCACTATGACATCTGCCAAAAGCTCATCGCCGAAGTCCGACTTGCAATGAAAAGGACGTTTGGAAGCGTCAACTTCCACTATCGAGCCCATGCGGAACTCGGTGCCAAAGCGTTCGGCCTGACGACGCAAGTCGTCCATCATCTGGTTGCCCTGTATGCCCTCCGGATAACCGGGGAAATTCTCGATTTCTGTTGTCTGTGTCAGCTGTCCGCCAGTGAGCGGCCCTTCGTAAATGACAGTTTTTATATCGGCGCGGCCAGTGTAAATCGCTGTGGTATAGCCTGCTGGCCCCGAGCCGAGGATTAAGCATTGAATGTGTTTCATATCAATATAATAAGGTGTTGTTTTAAATTTTTTGCAAAGATAGTAAAAAGACTTTAGACTTTAGGCATTAGACTTTAGATTTTTTACATATAAAATTTCAAAAAAAGATAATATATCAAAAAAATGTGTATCTTTGCAGCGCGAAAGCAATCGGGGTGTGGTGCAGTTGGCTAGCATTCTTGCATGGGGTGCAAGCGGTCGCCCGTTCGAGTCGGGCCACTCCGACAAATTATCTTATGTTTATCAAAAACAACGGACAGGAGGCATTTATATAGATACAAATGGCCATGTACGTATAGGTTCAGGAGCTGGACTCATTGACAAAACTCTTGAAGTGACCGGAACCATCCGTTCGAAAGAAGTTATTGTTGAATTGGCAAACTGGTCGGATTTTGTTTTTGACAACAATTACAATCTCATGTCGTTAAAAGAGACAGAACGTTTCATAAAGCAGTATGGGCATCTGCCCAATGTGCCTTCGGCAGCAGAAGTTGAGAAAGAAGGCATAGAACTCGGCGAAATGAATGCCATTTTGTTGCAAAAGATTGAAGAATTGACGCTTTATGTCATTGAACTTCAAAAGCAAATTGACGAATTAAAAGGAGATAAATGATGAAAACAAAACTGGCTTTATTATTAGTTGTAGTAACTCTATTATACTCTTGTAAACGGAAAATTGGCGGATGCGCTGAAACATGTTACGATATTGAGAAACCGGCAAATCTAAAACCCATTGACTGGAATGGCTGGAATGACGCATACACTGTATATTTTAATTTTTACGACAACGAGGAAGACGCATGTTATGACCATAATGGGGATACGATAATGTGTTACGGGCATTTACCAGAGTCTTGGCACGTTTCTCCTTATGGTGTTTTTTACCTTGAAGTAACAGGTAGTTCTAATAATCTTAAAATTAAATTTAATGACAACAATATAGACTCTCTAACTTGTTTGTTAAATAATTCAAGTCATTCCGACACTTGTTTCGTAAAAGGCGTTCTTAAACTATGTGGTTATGATATTCAGTGTTGTATAGTGGTTGACCCCTGTATATTTGTTAATAAAATTGAAGACATATACTTTAAATAAAAACAATGTGAAAAGAATCATATCATTTGCGGTAATAATCTTGTTGTTTGGGGTTACAGGCAAAGTTCAGCAGCAAGTGTCCATATCCACTGCAAGAACGGCTGCAATTAACTCTATGAGATATAATAGGCAGATGTATTCCGAGGCAGACATTGATACAATACATATATACGTTTCTGGGAATGACACAATACTCTATGAAGTGAAGTTTAACAACAACCACAGCGTTATATTATCTGGAAGCAAGGCGTGCCAACCAATACTAGGATACAACTTATCTTACGACGGCGAGACGGCCTTGGACAAATTTGATGAAATTCCGCCAGGACTACATCTATGATACAGGAATACATCGACCAGATTGAATTGTGCTATGCCAACGACACCATTACTCTTTGGCATGAAAAAGACTGGTCGGATTTGATGAAGTATAACAAAAATGGTAATGAAATATATGATGTTGTTTCTCCTTTAATTAATACAAAATGGGGACAAAGCATATCTAATGATTACCAGGATTGCCATGCATACAATTATTACATATCAGAGACAAGCAATTCTTGTTCTTGTAGTGACAAGCACTGCCCCACCGGTTGTGTGGCAACAGCTATGGCTCAAATAATGAATTGCTGGAAACCCCCTGTTTATCATCCCTTTTATGGCCCCAATCAATTTGATTGGTGTAATATGCCTGAAGAAATATATACTGATAGTAATAACTATGAAAAAGAATGATTTCGAGCTACCTGGTTATAATCGGCTACACAACAATGTCGGCTCTCCTTTCTTTTCGGATAAGAATGTCGGATATTATTTGTTCCTGACATACAACCCTATTTTTGATACCACAAACATCATTTTATACCAGACACTTATGATGCAAAAATCATAATGAACAAACTTGATGAAAACTTCGATGTGGAATATTCAAAAGAAATGAAAATATGCTTGGATACTGTTGACTGGAATATTTTATGGCAGCCCGGATCAAGCCCTCCTTACATTGAAATCGGAACTGCATTTGAAGATGATGGCGAAGGTTTTATCATTAGCTACGAAAAATACATAGGGGCAAACCCATCTCATCTGTGGAATCATGGAAAAGATTCGACATTTTTCCTTAAAACCGACTATGATTTGAATATAATAAAAAAAGGATTTTTCGAACATGAACGATGTAATAAATTGAACCACAGAAATCATTTCTTATATGACAGGGAAAATGATATATATCTGTACTATACAAGCATTATGCACATCGGTTTTTATGTGCGCCAATTCGATTCAGAATTCAATCTCATTAAAGAGAATGTTATGAAAGGCACAACTGGGACTGGTAACCATGCAATTGCATTAAGAGATGAGGTCTACAATTGCCAAGGTATCACCCTAAAGCGCACATCTTCAAACACTACATTGGTCGGCAGCAGTGCTTTTATTGCTCATTTTTCAAAAAAAATTTATTTTGCAGGTTTATGCTTTGAGATAAATGACAATGCCAAACTAATTGACAGTATGGAATTTGCACGTGATAATGGCTATACTTCGACCAACAAAACTGCTGTACCAAGCGGTTGTAGTATCGATTATTTTGAAGATAACAAAATTTTCTTTGGTGTCACACCCCACGCATGGTTTTCACACGGTCATTTCCCGGAATTTCAATATTTTGTTTTACGTTCGTTAGATCGAAATTTAAACACCACGAGTGAAATGTATTACGATATGGGTGTTGACAGCACCGCTTTGTGGATAAACACATTGAAAGCGACAAGAGACGGTGGATGTATAATAGCAGGACACTTCAGAAACTACGTCGAGAATCCGCATGACAACCATCCGATAGCGTTCCACAGTGTGGTGAAGAAATTCCCTCCCGAGGCGTTCAACGGCATCGAGGAGGCCCACGATAACGGCCTTAAAGTGGCTTTCGCCTACCCGAACCCCGGAAACAATGTCCTAAACATAAGAACGGCATTGCCGGATTCGCATGTCGAGGTTTATGATGCCAACGGCAAACTTGTTTTCAATCAAGATATTACAGACATCGTCACTTCGATTGACGTTGAAAAGTGGTCTTCCGGTATATATGTCTGGAAAGTGGTTTCAGACGGCAAAGAAGCTGAAACGGGAAAGTGGGTTAGGGAGTGACGGCTCGGAATGCCAACCGACACCTTATTAATATAACAGAGATGGGACAAGAATCTGCCGTCTCTGTTTTTTTTGTAATAAATCAATCTGTTTTTTTTAGTTTGTCGTATCTTTGGCGTAAAATTTCCGTGTTCGTGGCGCCGTCCCGTCCCCTCCCGGCGTCCCCTTTGGTTCCCGTCGGCGTTGTTTTCCGGGCGTGCTCCCGTTGCAACCCGTTGATTTTCAGCGCGGAGAAAAAATGTTAAAAAAATTTCAAAAAAAGTGTCGCGCGTAAGGAAAAAGGTTGTACTTTTGCAACCGCAATCGAGAGGGAATCGAGGTTGCGAGTTCTTTGAAAGCAATGAGCCAACAAAAGCATAGTCTGAAAGGTAAGGAACCCGAGAAATTCCAGGGAGACTACTG
>OLGV01000523.1_pt1 | contig 15943 bp, 18 predicted proteins | sample 1605761 | NCBI WGS metagenome assembly OLGV01 (sample SAMN03283245) | human gut metagenome | biome: human-associated habitat; material: feces | host: Homo sapiens | place: Peru | collected 2012
GAAATGTAATGTCTAATAAAGCTAGACATTATCCAGATGAAATTAAAAAAGAATTAGATAGTGTTATTAAGCCTGATATAAATGATAATTTAATGTCACATATTTATTGTTTTTTAAATGATATAGATGAATATCCTAAGTGTAAAATATGTAGTAAAGATATAAAAAGATTTAAATCATATACTAATGGTTGGTATGATACCTGTTCTAAAGAATGTGCTAACATTGATAAATATGGTGTTCCATGTACTGCTTCTGTTAAATCGGTACAAGAAAAAATGAAAGCAAGTATAATTAAAAATCATGGAGCATTGGGTTGGGCAGCAAAAGATATTCATGAAAAATGTGAAAGTACAAAGAAAAAGAAATATGGCGAAAAACTAGAATTACTAACAGAAAAAGTTAAGAAAACATGTTTAGAAAAATATGGTGTAGATCACATTATGAAATCTGAAATAGGTGTCCAAAAATATCTTAATTCTAGAGATTATCATGCGCCAAAATATATTCAAAAATGCAAAGAACGTTTCATTAATGAAAATCTGCATAATAAAATGGTTAAAAGCAGATTAAACAACACATATGATAGATTAGTTGAAGCTACAAAAAATGATGTTGAATTTTTATTTAGTAAAGAAGAATATAAAAGTTTTTGTAAAGAAATTAATGGTACAAGAAAAGTTATAAAATACAAGTTTAGATGTAAGCATTGTAATACGATATTTGAATCATCACTTAGAAATTTAAAAAGAGACACAATTTTACATTGTCCGACTTGCAAGAAAAGCTTTAAGTCATGGACACAACATTTATTAAAAATTGAATTAGAACAAACATATTCAAATTTTACATTTCAAGAAGATAGAATTGGAATATTATCTGGAAGAAAAGAATTGGATATATATTGCCGAGAAATTAATTTAGGTATTGAATATAACGGCTTAAATTGGCACGCCGAAAAATATAATAATTTTCATCAATTTAAACATTATAATAAATGGAAAGAATGTTTTGATTCACATGTAAATTTTCTTGCTTTTTGGAGTGATGAACTTGAAAAATATAATAAACGAGTTAAAACAATGATTGATTCATTTTTTACAACAAACAACTCCTATGAAAATTTCAATTATGATAATATACATATTGAAGAATTAACAAAACAAAAAGCAAGACTATTTGCAATTGATAATTTTTATAAATGTTTTACTATAAAATACTTAGATAATAATATTGCATATTTTTATATTAATAACAATAATGATTTAATAGATTTTTGGTTTGTTAATAATAAATTAAATAACGTACAACTTTTTAATTTTATTGCTAGAAAGTTATATATAAGTAAATGTATTTTTGAAAATAGATTTTTATCATATTATACACAATTTATAAAAAAGTTTAACTATTTTGATATAATTAATCCAAGATTTTATATATTTAATATTGGCAGATCATTTTCTACGAAAAATGAATTTGAATTTTGTAATACAGATAGAATTTGGAATTATGGATATCAAACACTCGAAATAAGTTAACATAGTAGATAAATAATTTATATTAAAAAAGTATTGTTAATTATGAATAATTTTGACATGTTTAAAGAAGCATATTTAAAATGTTTAACAGAATCCGATAATAATTCTGTTATAACCATTGAAGATCTTGATAATCTTAAAGATGGTGATATTATAACTATTGAAAATTTTAGAGGAAAGAGAAAGAAGTATCATTTTGCAGCATTTGCTGTGCCTGAACAAGTAGGTAAACCTGAACGAGAAATATTTGTACATGAAAGTCGTTCATCTATAAACATAAAATTGTCAGATTATCATAGCAGTGGTTTAGACTTAATTGCTATTAAAAAAGCCGATAAAAATGATAAAAATATTGATTATACTTTTTTTATAACAAGCGTTAATGACAATAGATATACATATTATGCTATAGGATGTACAATAGGATTTGAAAAACCTAATTATGCGCGCATACAAAAAAGAATGGGTGAAAAATATTTTACTGATTATTATACAAATGGAATAAAAAAATCTTTTAAATCATATGATTCATTAGTAAAATTTTGTAATTCATTACAATTATCATCTGATATTCCAACAGAAAAAGTATTAGTAGATAATTCAGATAGTGTATTTTATATAAGCTAATTTTAGTTTACTTATATAACATGAAGTTATCCTATACAATAAAACTGTATAATTTAAATTTGTTTTTATTTTAGAATTATTTTATTTTTTAGATAAAGAATAGTAAAATAATGAGATATAAATGTAGAATTTGTGGATTTGAGACAGATTTAAAATCTCAGATTAATTTTCATCATATTACGCCTAAAGAATGTGGGCGGTAAGAATTCAAAATGGAATTTGGTTGAATTATGTCCACGTTGTCATTCATGTGTTTATAATCCTGAATCATCTAGCGGTATACATTCAAAATATCGGTGAAAAGTCATTTGAAATTTTATGTTGGAGAGAATCAACAGCTGGTAAACTTCTTGAATGTAAAAATTTAAAAACTCGGTAAAATATTTTATAGATAAAATAAAAAGAATTATAGTAAAGGACAAAAAACTATAATTCTCTTTATTTTTATAAGGATACTTACTATTTTAATTTAGAGGTTTTCGATCATAATACTGGAATGTTTCAATATTTCCATTAATTGTTTTTGTTTTAATCATTTTAATTTTTTCTTCATACATTTTTCCAGTATTCATATCTTTAATAAGACGACGTACACCATCATCAGTTTCTGTAGAGTTATACAGTTTCGCTGAATACATAACTTGCCAATTTTCTTCCATTTTAATACCTCCAATGTTTTAAGTTTGGTGTTTTTCTAAAATTATAATAACATTATTCAGTGAAAAGTAAATTAAGAATAGCTAAAATGTTGATTGATTGTATGAAACACAACATCATTTAAGTATACACCAAGAGTTTTAACTCTAAAATAATTTCTGCAAACTTCTATAGAAATTATAATTATATAAAAATTCATAATAAGTAAAACTTTATAAATATTAAAAATCTATGAATTTACATTTTTAGATTTTTAAGTCTGTAAAAATAATAAAAATATAAGGGAATTCCTATAAATGAAAAAACATAATTTACGTGAAAAATCTAGATTACTAGTTGAGCATGTTTTAAATAAAGAATTTCTTGCTGCTAATTCTGTATTAGAAAAACTTATAGTTGAAGCTGAAGAAGATCGTGAAAATGAAGTTTCAGAAGAATTTGGTTTTGATTCAGAAGAAGGTGGAGAAGAAACACCAAACGATGGTGGAGATGACACACAGTTAGACGGTTCGTCTGAAGAATCTTCTGAAGAAGGTATATCTGATAAAGATGCTGATAAAGCTGTAGACGACACAATTGAAATTGCATGTCAGATAAATGCAAAAATCATTGCAAAATTATTTGATAAAATTTCTGCGTTAAAACAAGCATTAGATAATGCTGGTCTTGATCAGGATTCTCGTGAGTTTATCAAATTTGATACAAGTATTACTTATTATTCTGATAAGCTACAAGATTTACAAGGTAAAACAAATCCAGGTGTAGATCAATCTAAGGTTGAAGAAGCACTTAATAAAATTGATACATCTTTAGACCAGCTAAAGGGAGAACTTGGTGGAAGTTCTGACGAAAATGCAGCAGATGTAGCATCTCCTGAAGAAATTGATTCTGCAAATTCTGAAGATAGTGAATCTAAAGAAGAAGAAACTGATACTGATGCTGCTGAAGAAAAAGCAGATGAATCTTCTGATGAAAATAAAGAAGAAACTAAAGAAGAAGCTAAAGAAAAACCAGCTGAAGAAGAAAATAAAGAAGAATCTTCTGAAGAAGGTGGAGATGAAAATTTTGATGATTTATTTGCATAATAAATCATTAAAACTTTATAAATAATTTTGAATTTTTAAAATATTAAAAAATGTTTAGTAATTTGTTAACATTTTTAATAATTAATTAACGGAGTTAAAAATACATGAAAGTTTTTCAAACATTATTAGATACTGTGCGAAAATCTTGTCCTGATGTAATAACTGAAGAAATTGCTGATAGCATGATGCATGAATTTGAGGATGGAATGAATCAAATTAAAGCTGATGCATTAAGTGATGGTAAAGCTCTTGGTTATCGTGAAGGATATGAAGAGGGTAAGAAAGTTGCGTCAGATCAGGCAAAAACTTCATTAGAAGCAGCTCTTGCATCACATGATGAAGAATATGCTGAAAAACTTTCTCAAGTTATTGACATGTTAAATGAACAGCATGCTGAAAAACTTGAAAAAGTTTATGATCTTTTAAAGCAGAATTACGTTCCTCATCAGGAAATGGATGATGCACTTGCAGCGCAAGATGAAGAATGTGCTACCAAATTTGAGCAAGCAATAAATGATTTAGATGATTTAAGAACAAAACAATTAGATAAAGTTGTTTGTGTTGTTAAAGAAAGTATTTCTAAAAAACATAAAAAAGAAATAGAAAAACTTGATGCAGAACATTGTAAGCTGTTAGAAGAAGCAGTAAAAGCAGTTGATTCTAAAAATGCTAAGATTCTTCAAGAAACTGCAGATATTCTTAAACAACGTCATGCTGATAAAGTTAAGCTTGTTACTGAAGAAATTTCTTCAAAATATAAAAAAGAAATTGAAAGTATTAAAACAGAATCCGCTGAAACAATTTCTGGTTTACAGAAAGAGCTTAAAGATGAAAAAGAACGTAAGCTCAATGTTATTGCAGAATCTATTGAAAAATATCTTAATTATGCTCTCGAAGAGCGTATTCCAACAAAACAACTTATTTGTGAACAAAAATATCGTGCTAATGCCAAAGCATTAGATCGTATTGTTGATATACTTAGTGTTAATAAGATTGTTCAGGAATCTAAAGATGATTTCATGGCTGAATATGAATCTAAACTTAACAAAGTTAAAGATGAACAGCAGAAAACAATCAATGAAAATATAGAGTTAATGGCCAAAAACAATCGTTTAGAGGCACAACTTTTACTTGAATCAGAAGCACAAAAGTGCACTCCTAGCGAAGCAAGATTCTTAAAAGCGCATTTTAAGAATGCATCTTCTCCAAAAGTTATTGAGGAGTCAATTGAAGAAGCCAAGCAGGCTTATAAAAAGATACAAACTGAACAGCGTCAGCGTCTTGTAACTGAATCACGTAAAAATGGTGCAACAAGCACTCCTTCTAATGTGATTTCAAATAAAGCTGCTGAAAAAGAACAGGTTCAGGAAAAAGTCATTACTGAATCAGTTAATGTTCAACCAAAGCAAGCTGAGCAGCGTGAATTAGTAGATATGTATGCAGAACGTTATGCTAGCTTTTTAAAAGGAAATAAGAAATAATAAATTCTTATTCAATAAACTAAACTACAGGAAATTTTATATATGCAATTAATGAATATTAAAAATCAGGATCAGATTATGAAGAACTGGTCCAAACTTCTCGATGCAGAAAAAGACATTCAGAATGATGATATTCGTCTTTCTACTGCAATTGTTCTTGAAAATGCTCAGACTGAAATTGATTCTCAGGCAGCCCGTACTCGTGGTCGTGGTCTTCTCTTAGAAGCTGCTGGCGCTGGTACACTCAACACAATGGGTCCCGCTGATCCTAGTCAGTCTTATGCTAATACAATGGGTGATGCTCGTATTCCTTCCGTTGTTATTCCAATGATTCGTCGTATTTTCCCACAGCTTCTCGCTCACAAATTAGTTGGTGTTCAGCCAATGCAAGGACCAATTGGTATGGCTTTCGCTTATCGTGCCCGTTATGGACGCTTTGGTCGTGGTGGAGATATGGAAGGTCAGGAAATTGGATATCTTGGCGTTAATGCTGCTCACACTGGTAAACCCCAGGTTGGCAACAAGTTCAATAATGAACCCTATCCAATTGGTGAAGGTTCTATTGCTGGAGCTCAGGATCAGGGTGCTCTTGATGGTAATACAGATGCAAGCGGATTAATTTCTGGCAAGTTCGGCGTTGGCATGGGTAATTATCTTGGACCTAATCCTGTTGATCCAGATCCTCAAACAGGCGATTTTATGAAGTATTTCTTCGGTAAAAACAACGTTTCTAAATATGGTGCTAACACCTATGGAATGATTGGTGATGGTGCTGATACTTCTGATGCTGAAAACTGGGCAGTTGGACGTGATATGCCTGAAGCTAGCTTCGAATTCCTCAAAGCTACAGTTACTGCTAAATCACGTAAACTCGGCGTTCAGATCACCCGTGAAGCTGAAGAAGATATGCGTGTTATGCAGGGTGTTAATGCCCAGCAGGAAGTCGCAAATATCCTCAGTTACGAAATCGCTCAGGAAATTGACCGTCAGCTCATTGGCGAAATGATTCAAGCCGCTATTCGCGCTCATAACTGCTCCATTTGGAATCCTGCTCAGGCTGATGGACGTAACCAGAATGAACGTGTAAATGCTCTCTACACCACAATTCTTAATCGTAGTACTGCAATCGCTGCTAAATCTCGCCGTGGTGCTGCTAACTGGTGTGTTGCTTCACCTGCAGTTACTGCTCTTCTCGAAGCTCATATCAGCAATCCACTCTCTGTTGGTGGTGGCCTTTCAACTTCTGCAACCGCCTTTGGCAAATCAATTGATGATGGCATCGGTGTAGCTGAAGTTGGTACTCTCCGTAATGGAACAATCAAGCTCTATCGTGACGTTCTTGCTGGTGGCGAATACGCACTCCTCGGTTTCAAAGGACGCAACATCTATGATAGCGGTATTTTCTATATGCCCTATATCCCACTCGAACTCATGACCGCTCTTGATCCATTCACCATGAATCCTATCACGGCCGCGAGAACCAGATACGGCGTTACAACTAACCTGTTTGGCGCGGGACAATTCTATCAGTTTATCGGTTTCGAGGGCCTCAACACAGCTCTTACCGCTGATGCTACAAAGGTATTTGTCCAGTAATAAATTATTGGATTACAATAACTTATATCAAAAGAAGCTTGGAAAATTCCAAGCTTCTTTTTTATTTTAAATTATTTTTGCTATTTTATGTCATGCCGCTGTTATTTGGTTTATATTAAAAATAAAACAAAGAAAGAATAAGGTATGATAAAGAAAATTATAAAAGAACATTTTAGTAATTGTAAAAGAGTTACAAATACTGGAGCTACAAAATTTTTAAAAAATAACCCAAGAATAGATAAAGTATTAACAAAAATTTTAGAAAAACAACCATTATGGGAAAGTAAATTAAATTTAATTAATTCTGTATTAAAAGATATAAAACTTTCTAGATGTAAAATATGTAATAATTTAATGTCATTTACAAAGCATACATTTGAATTCTGTTCAAAAGAATGTATGTACAAAGACCATGACCATTATGATAAGAATGCTTTAACAAAATTGCAACGTTATGGTAGTGCAACATATAATAATCCAGATAAAGCAAAGAAAACATCACTAGAAAAATATGGTGTAGATAATCCGGCTAAAGCTGAAATTGTAAAAGATAAAATTAAGAAAACATCACTAGAAAAATATGGTGTAGAATGCGCTTTTCAATCTAAAACAGTAAAAGAAAAAATATGTGAAACAAAAATGAAGAAATACAATGTTCCTCATCATATGCTTTATCATAGGTGGAAAACAATTCAGGAATGGAAAGATTTTGTAGTTCCAATGTTTGATATTTATGAACTTTATAAAGATAAGCAACATTTGAAATGGAAATGTGTAAAATGTGGTAATATATTTGAACAAAATATTTATTCAACAGGCTTTAATAAAAAATATGATAGACTTCCTAGATGTAAAAAATGTTATCCATTTATGCATGGCGTATCAAAATTAGAAAAAGAAATATCACAATTTGTAAGTCAATATGTAACAATCGATGAAAATAATAGAAAAATTATTGCTCCATTGGAATTAGATATAGTAATTCCAGAAAAGAAAATAGCCATTGAAGTTGATGGTAGTTATTGGCATAGCTTTAATAAATACACACAATTTCATAATAAAAGAGACATAGCAAGTTTTCATTTAAATAAAACAGAATTATGTGAATCAAAGGGTTATAGATTAATTCATATATTTGAATGGGAATGGATTAATAAACAAGAAATTATTAAAGAAAAACTTAAAGCTATTTTAGGTGTAGATAGAACAAAAATTTATGCTAGAAAATGTACTGTAAAAGAGATTGATGCAAAAGAAAAGAATGAATTTTTGAAAAAATATCATATTCAAGGTGCAGACCAAACAAAAGTTAAACTTGGATTATTTCATGAAAATGAATTAGTTGCTGTTATGACTTTTGGAAATCCAAGATTTAATAAAAATTATGATTGGGAATTAATTAGATATGCAACTAAATTTGAATATCAAGTTTTAGGTGGAGCTGGAAAACTATTAAGCTATTTTAGAAAACATTATGAAGGTTCAATCATTACTTACGCTGATAGAAGATTTAGTCAGGGTGATTTATATAATAAGCTTGGATTTAAATTTCTTAGATATTCTTCTCCTAATTATGTATGGTTAAAAAATAATATGATTTTAAAAAGATATAATACAATGAAATTAACATTAGAAGAAATTTTAGGAGAAGATAATATTGATTATTCAAAGTCAGAAACAGTAAATATGATTAACAATGGATATTATCAAATTTTTGACTGTGGGAATATAGTTTATGAAATTATTTAAACATCCAACTCGTTTATTTTCATCATATACTGATAAAAAATATCTTATCTTTGAAGATGTTTATTATGATGATATATTTGAAAATTTAATTAAAAATGTAATTAAGAAAATTGATAAAACTAAAATTATAATTAATGAGTTAAGTTTTGAAGAATTGATGAATTTGTTGCCTGATTATTGGTCAGGTAAAAAGTATCTTAAAAAGAAGATCAATCTTACTTTTATATGTTTTGATTTTTCATCTGAAGATAAAATTAATGATTTGTTCGATAGAATGAAGTTTGCTGCATTTGAGCGTGTGTATTTAATGACAGCATTTGATAATTCATCTGGTTTCTTTTCTACTGGTTTTCAAAATTATTCAAAAAATAATGTTTTTATTTTTTTAGATAGTTCAGTATCTAGTAGTATTTTTTATAATACGCTTAGTCATGAATTAGTTCATTTATTTCAAGATATTAGTGGAAGATCTAAAGTTAAAATCAACAATGAAAAAATATTTGAATTAAATGAAAAAGATAAAGAAGATATTGAAAAATTTCTTAAAATAGACGAAGATGAAATTTTAGAATTGTTTGGTTCAAGAGAAATTTTAGCCTATATAAAAGATTTATTTTCAATTTTAAAAACAGAAATTGGTAATGATAAACAACAAATGAAATTATTTCTTGATTATATGTTTTATAAATTGAGCATAACATCTAATTCATTTAAAGACTTTTTCAATAAAATTAAAGTAGAAGATGATCATGTTTTTAATAAAAATTTTAATAATGTTATTAATAATGACGATTATCCAGTAGTTTTATTATTAATTTCTAGTTATTTGAAATTAGGATTGAATACGATTAAAAATCATTTATATGGATATCAATCAAAAATGTAAAAAAAAATGGAGAAGATGTTGTAAATCTTCTCCATTTTTTAATTGAAAAAATTAAAAATTAATACGTAATCAAAGAAATATTATCTGCTAGTAGTTGCCAAAATTCATTAGTTTCAAAGTTTGAATAACTATCTTCAATTTTAAAGTTTTCAGTAAATTTTGGTCCTTTACCATGTACATTTGCGCCATAATAATCATATTGAATATTAAGACGACACTTAACTTCTTTTTCTTCATTATCCATTATAATAACTAATGAAGCAGTACCAGTTAAATCATTATAATATGTTTCTCCGGCGATGATAAATGAATATTTATTATTATCATTATTCTCAAAATAATAAGTATATTCTACTTCATTTTTGGGAAAAACAATATTATAAGAAGATGCAGATTCACAAAATGCATTTACAATTTCTTCATAATGTTCAACACAAGTCTTCTTAAATTTATCGAAATTCATTTTAGTTTTACCTTTCTGTTTATGTAATTAAAATAGCATAAGAAAAATGGAAGTAAATAATTTAAAATAGAAAGTGTATTTTTATTATGGCAATTATTTTAACTAAAGACCAGAAAATTGTTAATGGACAATTTATTAAAGTTCAGAATGATAAGATAAAACATGCTACAGAAGCAAAAGAATATTATGCTTTATGGGTTATTGATGAGAATTCTAATGAAGAATCATGTTTATTATTTACAACAGGTGAAATTAATAAAGCATCCATTGTTGGTGGAACATTGGTAAAAAATCTTTTAACTGGTAAATTGTATACATTTGGAAAGAATGAAAGTTATCCAAAATTTATCATAAAAGTTGTTTGGACTAATGGAAATGAAGCAGTTTTACAATTTTCAAAATCAACAATTAAAGCAGCAAGGAAACGTGCAGAAGCAAATATTGAAGATATTCCAAAAAAAAGCTGGTTTTATGATAAGATTGTAGAAGAAGTTGGTAAACACTTTTAATAAAATGAAAATATAAATAAGAAAAAAGAAAGAACGTTTTCTTTTATAAAAGAATTAAAAATAAATTGGGAAGTATTGATATATGTTAAGTGCAATTAAATTTGGTACAACACAGTTTTTAACTTCAAATCCTCCTGCTAATACTATTTGTTTAGCATTAGATTTTGATGATAAGCAACTATATATGATTACAAGTGAATGTAAAGTTCTTCTTAGTGATTTGATGACTGCCCATTTACTTGATGAAACTGGTAAAATTAAAAAAGAATATCTTGACAATGGATCTATTGTTGAAGTTCCAACTAAAACATCACAACTTGTAAATGATAGTGGATTTATTACTAAAGACAGTAAAGATCTTATATATTATCTTACTAAAGATGAAACACTTGCTGAAATTTCTGATAATATAAAGTCTATTGATAATAAATTTAGTCAAAAAGTTGAAGATCTTCAAGAGCAAATTGATGGATTAAATGGATCATATATTTACATCGGTAAAATTGATTCTGTTAATCCTTCACAAGAAGAGCTTACACAAGCAGCAATTCAATTTAAAGGTGAAGCTAAACTTGGATATGTGATTGTAGATGGAATGCAGCGTGAATGGTATTTTAATGGATCTAATTGGAATGATTTTGGTTCTTCAGCTGTTACACTTACTTGGGATGCTATTCAAGACAAACCAAATCTTGTTGAATATCAAGCAATTGATGGAAAAACTGGAGTGATTACTCTTGATAATCATCAAAATTTACTTGGTAAAGGAACTAATGGTTCATTATATAATTTAGCAATGGTTTCTAAATGGGATAAAGCAGATTTTGGTTCATCTGGATTAGAATGTAACTTTAATGCAAAGGACGGAAAAGTTACCATTAATGATGATAAGGTTGTTGCTACTGTTGATGTTGTAAACGAAACCGCTACAACTATTGCAAGTGAAACTGTTAAAACTGCTATTGGAACAGATGATGATTTAGCATTAACTCTTGACGCAATTAACGCGTTAAGCACAAAAATTGAATCAATTTGAGGATAAAATAAACTATGAGTAATCTTAATACTGCATTAAATGGCATTGTTACAAATGTTGATGCTTTAACATCTAAAGTTGTTGAAGTTAAAGCTAGTGTTGCTAACAAAGTTTCTTATGTGTCAGATGATAAAGGAAGAACAAAAAGTATTCTTTTACCAAATAATGAAATGATTCTTGGATCTTCAACTAATACTCCTGCTTCTGGCGGATTTGAAGTTGAGGGTGGAGCAGATAATCATAATTTGATTATGGTTAACAAATGGAATGTAGTTGATGTTGGCTCTCCAAAGGTTCCACTTACATTAAATGCATATAATGGCATTGTTAAAATTAATGATTCTAAAATTGTTGCTACTACTGATCAGCTTGATAATATGATGGTTAGTGGTAAAATTAAAGATGAATTTATTCCTGAAGATGTTGTTAGAATTGCCGATGTTGAAGCAACTCTTGAAGATTATCAAACTATTGCTGGTATGGATGTTTATGCAACTAAAGAATTTGTCACATCTGGTGTTGCTGAAGCTAAAACATATACTGATGACAAACTTCAAGAAATCGATCAAAAACTTAATGATATTCTTACACAGGTGGCTGAGCTTAAAACAAAAATTGATACAATCTAATTAAATTTAGATTATAAATTATCAAAAAGAGGCTAAAAATATTTTAGCCTCTTTTAGTTTATTTTAAATTATAAAAAATAAGTTTTATATTATGATAAAATCTATTATATCTTGGTTAATTTCTGGAGTGTTTATTAAGCTTCCACCTATAACTATACATTATAATTATTACATTCTCCAGCGAGCTCCTAAATCAAAAATAGAATATATTAAAACAACAGAAATAAAATATATAGAAAAAGAAATCAAGTGCGAATTTATTTCATATAAAAATGAAAATCCAAACATTATGTTAAATCAATTTTGGAATAATTATCAGTTAGAAAAAAGTTCTTGGAGATGAGTTTTAATATTTGCAAGTGATAAACAATTAAATTCGTTTTCAAATTTAGTGGAATTATCATATTTTGAATAATCAATTATCAAAAGATAATGATCGCATTTATCATCAAAAATACCATATGATAGTTTATTTTTAATTGCAATATCCATACCTCTAAATATATAATTTGATGCTAAAACACTTAATCCAATTGCATTTAAAAATGATACAATATTTTCGATCTTTTCTTTTGTTGTTAATATAGTAACAAAGGTTTTATCAAGTGATGAATAAGAAACAGAATTTATTATAACAGAATGATTAAAATCAGGACGTACAATCTTTTTAAAAAGATTATCGATATTCATATTTTAATCCTCTTCTTGATAAAATTTACAACATCTATGACGATTAACTACTTTATTGGATTTTTTACAAACAATTGTGATTGTATGGCTATACCAATGTTTTCTGTGAAATTTACAATTTAAACAACATTTTTCGAGAAATTTAATCATATTAAAAATAAGATGGCGGAGAGGGTGGGATTTGAACCCACGGACCGGCATTTAGCCGATCGACGGTTTTCAAGACCGCTACCTTAAGCCCGCTCGGCCACCTCTCCATATATTAAAAGCCAGTTATCGGATTTGAACCAACGACCGATGGTTTACAAAACTGTTGCTCTACCACTGAGCTAAACTGACAAAAATTTTATTTATGTAGAAATAATGTCTTCTTCTAAAAAATTAATATAATCTTTTACAATTTGTAGACTAATTTCAACCGAATCAATGTCCTGCTGGTTATTTAAAATATTTTCTGGTTGAATATCTTTTCTTCCTGTTAAAAGATCAAAATACACATCATCGCAATAAATTGGTTTCTTTAAATCTGCTCTTTCGTAATATGTCATGGGTAAACGCTCGTAGGTTTATATCCGAATTCAATATGAACCGGAATAACTTTAATACCAAATTTTTCAACAAGTTTTTTACAATTTTCACATGGATGAATTGGAAGTCTAGAAAGATCTCTTCCAATTCTTACAAGATAAATTGTATCAATTTTTCGTCCAAATTCTGCTATAAGTGAAGCTTCAGCATGTTTAGACATACCTCTTCTAATAGCCATATAATTATTATGGCTATTAGATCTTACACCAAGTAAATTTCCTTTTTTAGAAAAAGCTGCTGCTGCAACAAAAAAATTATTAGGACTTTGAGTAGCCTTTTTCATTATCCGAGGCATAATTTCATATTCAACTTTTTTCAAACTAAACATATTGTTGTAATGCTCTTTGTTATTTTTTGTTTATTAAAAAATAGCATTAATTAAAAAAGAGTTAACAGATTTTTTGAATAATCTCAATCATTTCATATACAGCTGATTCTACACCAACATATGCAGATCTAGCAACAATTGCATGACCAATATTTAATTCATTAAGATGTGGAACTAAATACATTCCATAGATATTATTATAATCTAATCCATGACCAGCATTTACAATAAGATTATGGATATTACTCGCATAATTTGATGCTGCAATCAATTCAGTTATTTTAACTGATTTTAAATATTCATTTTCAGCATTTGCATATGGCCCTGTGTGAAATTCAACAATATTTGCTCCAACATGTGAAGCAGCATCAATTTGCTTTCTATCAGTATCAATAAATAAACTCACTTTAATTCCATTATTATGGAATTCTTTAATATAATCAGTAAGTTTATTAAAATTTTCTTTTACATTTAATCCAGATTCAGTACTAAGTTCTTGACGTTTTTCTGGACAAATAGTAACTTGTGCAGGTTTATATTTACATGCAAAATTTACCATTTCATCAGTTGGCGCCATTTCCATATTAACTTTAAAATCATTATCATGAGACATATTAATAAGTTTAATCATATCATCATCTTGTATATGACGTCTATCTTCTCTAAGATGTGCTGTAATACATGATACACCTAGAATATTATAAATGTTATTTGCGATTTTAACAGGATCTGGATGTGTTGCTAATCTAGCTTGACGAATTGTTGCGAAATGATCAATATTTACACCTAATCCAATTTTCTTTTTCATAGACTCTCCTTTTATTCTTTTTCAATCATTTTCTTTTTGTCCACATGAAATACATTACAAACTTTTTCGGAAATATCAGCAAGAATACCACAAAAATGTTTACAAGTTCAGTTTTTAAAATCTGAATTTATTTGCGTACGCAAATAAATTCATATGTATAATTATTTTTAAAAAGTAAACCCAGCAGCCATAATATTTCCCATTTTTATCATGTCACTGATTTGATTCTGAAGATCTTTGATTTTTTCCATTGCTTCATTTGCAATTCGTTCTTTGTTTTCTTTGTTTTTAGTCCACAGTCTATTGGACTCTGCACGATATTCAGCCTCTGCATTCTTGAGATCGTTGTCGCGAGTTTCCGCAATTTTTACAATTTCATTCTGAATTGTGTCAATTGCAGAGATGACAAACTGATCTTCCACTTTTTTACCAATCATTTCATCCCATTTCACCTGATCGTATTTTGCTTTAAGTTTGTCCACATTTCGTCCTTTGAGAACTTCATACAGGATGCGATAATCCGTTTCACGATATTCATATGCAACGTCATCACCATTTCGATTGGTTCTCTTGAATTTGAAGACCCCATCATGTTCCTTGAGATATTTGGAATATGCCATCCAAAACTTTTTCAACTCATTGGCAATTTTATCTTTAATTGCTTTGTTTATTTCAGCTGGGGCAGAAACTGCGCGGATATATCTCTTGATATATTCTCCATAAGCTTCTTTGAACTTCAAACCTACTTCACCAATGGAGGAAATAACGACTTCACAGTTGCATTTTACAAAGAGTCCGCCACCTTTCAGAGAATCCACACCATCATAATATTCTTTACCAGCTTTTGCGGCGCACGTTCTGATTCTCCAATTGATAACTTCATTGAGGAGTGTTGCAGCTTTTTTAGAATGAATTCCAAGATATGTTACAGATTCATAGAAGCTCCTGTAACTGGAGGAAACGACATTGGTGTTTTCGAATTTACGTTCTTCTTCCACGGAGAAAAATTTGATTTCGCGCTGAAGGTTCATATTCTGTTTTCTTTTCATTAAATGTTGTTGTGTATATTTTAATAATAACACTTCAATTCAAAAAGTAAATTTATTTGATATAAATTTTTTCACCAATTTCAAGATTTTCTGCTTTATTATCTCCAGCAATTGTCCAAAGAACAGGAATATCAATAGACCCGTCATTTTTAAAGTTTTCACAATATCCATCAGTGAAAATTACCACACCACTTACTTCAATATTATTAAGTTGAATATAATCA
>OLGV01000524.1_pt1 | contig 15894 bp, 23 predicted proteins | sample 1605761 | NCBI WGS metagenome assembly OLGV01 (sample SAMN03283245) | human gut metagenome | biome: human-associated habitat; material: feces | host: Homo sapiens | place: Peru | collected 2012
GCCGCGCCGGCCGCCGCTCAGCCGCCGCAGCCCGCCGTGCATGAACAGCTGAATAAATGACGTCTGGAGGGAGTCCAATGTCGAAGGCGGAGTTCTATGATCTGCTGCGCTCGGACATGGCCGGGCACGCGAATCTCAGTTCCGAGCAGGCGGAACGGAGATGTCAGACGATCATGGACTACTGCCGCCTCGGCGGACTCATCCACAGGGGCTTCGCCGAATGCGAAGACACGCCGGGTGGCCGGATTCTCAGAATTCTGTACATGCCGCGGAAAAACGAAGATTTATGCATATGCGCCGTCTTCAAAATCACGGAAAAAAAGAATTGAATCCGTCTCAGCCCGGCGTGTATAATATAATCATGGCAGAAAGAACACTGGCGCTGCTGGCGCCCAAGAAAGAAGATGCGCCCGCCGCGCTTGGCGGTTTCAGCAAATACCTCGACGCGTTCACGCGCGTGTGCATATTCTCCGACTTCGATCCGGGGATAGCCGGAGTAGAATACGTAAACGTCCCCGCGTCCGTCATATCGCATGAGACGGCAAGTCGTAATTTCGTGAACGCGTTTTTCCGCGACGCCGGATACGGGGGTTTTCTCTACGTATCTTCGGGGGAAACGTCGTTCAACTCTGATCCTGGCGCGTTCATGCGGAGCATCGAGTCTGTAATGGAAAAGCTGGACTATCGGGTCTGGTTCAGCACCGTCACGGACAGGTGCAACTACGTGTACAACAGGTATAATCCGACGATGGAGATCGCGCTCGATATTCCGGATCTGGCCATGGACGGTCTTCCGGACAGGATTGCGTTTACAAGCCATTCCAATACCGGATTGATCATTTACGATTTCAGCGCGGGAGCGCCGAAAACCATGGATTTTGATGGGCGTTTTGAAATCCCGATGTATTTTATCATAGAGTTTCTGGCGAGGCGCCGGAATATGAAAAATCCGGATCAGCTGTATTTCATGAACCAGTACCTCACCGTACCCGAAGAACACGGGCTGTTTTCGGTCAGGCAGTTCGAATGGAAGAAGTTTAGCCGTGAAGACTTCAAGTGGGAAGACGCGTTGTTTAAGTCTATGAACGTAAACTACAAATCTGACAACGACGCCGATTTGATAGTGAAAAACCTCCATGAACTTCTCCGGCGCGCGAAAGGAAACATCTGATGGAAACGATAGAATTCAACAAGAAAATGAAGTGCGGCGCTGATTTCGTGGCCGTCACCGTCCTGGATACACAGGAGGATCTCAAGATAGGAAACGTCTACCTGCCGGATTCGGTCGGCGCGAACGGCCGTCTGGCGCACTGCAGAGTCGACGACGTCGGCACAACCGCGGCTGAAAAGCTCGGGATCAAGCCAGGCGATTATATCCTGATAGACAGGCTCGCAACTTTCGCCTGGACGGCGCCGAAGGCGGCGCTTAAGTATGATTCCGTCATATGCCTTTCGAACGAGAAGAAAACCGAATGCTTCCCGCTCAAAGACTGTATGTTCATCGAACCGGACGCACATGAATCCATTACCGACGTCGGCGGATTCTATGTGAAGGATTACGACAGGCGCCTTAACACCGGCACAGTCGTAAAGACGAATTTCGAGAAGACCGCCGCGTTTCCGTTCGAACTCGGACAGAAGGTTATGCTCGTCAAGCGCGGCGACGCGATTGAGTTCGGCGAACGCATGTACCATTCGATTTCAAAAGACATGGTCGTCTGCACGGTGGAGGACTGACATGATAGTCCCGCAGAACAACTACGTCCTGTGCCGGCGCGTAAACCAGCCAGAGCACATGGACGCTCAATCGGGAATTGCGTACGTCAAAAAGGAGCTTCCGCTTTACCGGATTGTCTCGGTCAGCCGGACGTTTTCCGAAAACATACATGTCAAGCCGGGTCAGCTGATAGTGATAAACTCGACCGGAACGCACGTCGTATACGAAAACGAGAACTACTGGCTGGTGAACGGCCAAAACATAGCCGCCGTTCTGGAGGATTGACGATGCAGTCAGCAAAGAAAGACAAAGAGGCTTTGTACGTATTTGAAATCGTCGCCGACGTACTCGTCGGAAACGAGCGTCAGGACGTCCTGATTGAAGATTACGTAAGGGCGTGTTCCACGTCTGAATCATGCCAGAAGGTCAAAAAGATACTCGCCGAAGTCCAAAACGTATTTCCGAACCTTACGCTCAGGATCAGGCGCATCGAGCGCGAAATCGAAATGTCGGACGAAGCCTGAAACGGTATTTATTTTCCATGGAGCTTAAAACTATGATAGACAAGATTAAGATGACGAAGGTGCGTGCGGTGAAGACGCCTGTGCGCGGGACAAGCGTTGCAGCTGGGCTGGATTTCTTCGTGCCGGAGGATCTCACGGCGGAAGACATGTCGAACATGTTTGACAAGACGAACCACGTGCTTGACTTCACAATAGACGAAACTGGGCATGTGACGAAGATGACGGTGAAGCCTGGTTAGAGCGCCTGCATTCCGACAGGCGTCAAGGCGAAAATCCCGGACGGGTACTGCATGGTATTCCAGAACAAGTCAGGAATTGCGTGCAGGAAGTCGCTTTTGGCCGGCAGCTGCGTCATAGATTAGGATTTCTAGGGCGAATGGCACATCGACGTCCATAATACGTCTTCCACTAACGCCGCCGAAATCAAGGCGGGGGACAAGCTTGCCCAGTTCATCATGTATAAAGTAGAATATCCGGCGGTCGAGCTCGTCGATACGGCGGAGGAGCTTTTCGCCGGGACGAAGTCTGACCGTGGCGAGGGCGCGTTCGGAAGCACGGGCGTCTGAGTCTTTGGATTACCTCGTGGACACATGTTTGAATTTGTTCGAACATGTGTTCTTTCTTTCTGCCGACGTATTTTTTAAATAAAGGAATTGATTTCATGAATAAGGAAATGCTCGATAAAATCGTGGACGATAAGGAGTTCTCGGACTGCATCGCCGACGCGGTGCCGCTCCGCGTAAAGGTAATAAACGATCTCCAGCCCGAGATGAAGGAGATAAAGGAAGAATATGAAACGGCCATGATGCAGGCTGACTGGCTCGGCGTCTCCAATATAATGCAGAAGCTCAAGCTCGACAAAAAGGATGAGAACGCGAAGCTGGAGCTTAAGGAGTGGAAGAAGAAGATCGGCAGGACGTTCAAGGCCGCGTTGAAATGCCTTATCGGATTCGACGAAGACAAGACGTATATCGGCGCGCTGTACAACGCGGGGAAAATCCTGACGTACATAGGCCGGGACGACGTCGTGCAGAAGACGGTGAAGTCTGACGACGACTACGCCGGAATAAAGTTTAAAAGCCTCGATCAGCTTAATCCCGCCTTCACGCCGGACGACGTTCGCGAGAAGATGACGCAGCTGTTCAAGGACGCGGTTGACGTCCAGAAGAGAATCGACGACTGCGCCGCGAAGATTAAAGTCGACATCTACGAACGCCTTCCTGCCGCGGTCAGGTACGATAAGGACTAGAATCCGAGTGGGCTCAAGTCCGGCAATTTCGGAAGCCTCGTCAAGACGAAGACAGTCGGGGTTCTGAAAGACAAGGAGAAATATACGAAGTACATTGAGGCGCAGATCAAGAACTCCGGCGACAACCGGGATCGTGAGGAAATCATGACAGCCAAAATGGAAAGGCTTTGATATGGGCTCCAAACGCATAGACTGGTCAAGGCATTTCGACGCGGTGTTCTGCCTGGCGTATCTTCAGAATACGCTGCGTCTTCGTCTGATAAAGTCGGAACTCGAACGCATAGGCCTGCTCAAGTCAAAGGTCTTCATGTTCGAGCATACATTCCAGAGCAAATATTGTGACATCCTGTATGCAGTTCTCGCGAGGAACAGGCTTTGCCGGAAGATACTGCGTCCGAAAAGTCTCAACGCGACGCTTGGGCATTATTCATGCATAAAGAAATCCGCCGCGCTCGGATATGACCGCATCCTCATCATAGAAGACGACATGCGGTTTCTGAAGGATTTGGACGCGATAAAAACCCAGCTGAAGGACATCCCGGCGAACGCGGACGTAGTCCTGTTCGACAAATTCGTCCCCGGAAACGCGGACTGGAACTAGATTCTCGAGAAGAACAAGGTAAACCGTTCGTTCGTGTCGTTCGAGCATATGGGCAGTACCGGCTGCTATATGCTGTCTAAAAAGGCCATTCTGAAGTTCTCGGAGCTTTATGATTAGATGCTGTATCCGTCGGACGAATATACGTCCGAGCTCGTACAGGCGCCTGAATTCATGAAATACGCGTCAATCAAGAATATGGCCTGTTAGGCGACGTTTTCAAAGGCGAACAACATACTTACGGTCGGAAACACGGACGACCTGCACAATACTTACAAACGCTGCGGACTTGACTATTCCGAATACCAGATGTTTCCGGATGGTTCGGCATATGACTACGGATTCTGCATAACGGAGTGAAAAATGATATTTTTCATAATTCTCACTGATTCGAAAACAGACGCGCATCGGAAAATGACGTAGAACTGTATAGATTCGATATGCGCGTCTAACAGGCCTCCGCCTGGGACGGGGTTGTCTGAATTTCAGATTACGACAGTCGAGTCTTGTCCAGGAGTCAAATATCCACAGGCAGAAGCGCTTGAATACACGAATCCGCCCGGCATGACAGGGTTTAACTATAACCACGCGCTTAATATCGGCGTTTAGAGATATGTGCATATATTCGAATCGCCGTCGCCGGACGACGGCGATTCGTGGTTCTGCTTCATGAACAATGACGTCGTATGCGGCAAGGACTGGTTGGTCGAGCTCGACAAGGCGGTACGGGAACATCCCGAGATGGATTCCATGTGTCCGAACATACGGGAACGCGGAGAAGGCGTGAAGTTCGGGTATGCGACATGGGTTCATCTGGACGGGTGCTGTATTTTCTGCAGGAGCAGGGCCCTGAAGAAGATCTGGCCGTTCGACGAACGGTTCAGGTTCTTCTTCCAGGACGACGACTACTGCGAACAGCTCGCCCTGCATAAGATAGTGCATGGCAAGGTGATGTCGAGCATGATACGGCATCTGGGCGCGCAGACAATGCCTGAAGACGAATCCGCACGTCCGCTCCTGTTTCAATGCAGGGACGAATTCATCGGAAAATACGGAACAGACGTATATATAAGACGCGAACGCGAAAAGCGCGCCATTGTCTAACAGAAAAAAAAAATCCGGTCGATATCGACCGGATTTTTTCTATATATGGTAAATATAGTGAATGTGTGAAGTCAATCCCGTTCAGGAAGATACTGGAGAAAAGAAGAAGAAAAGCCAAAAACGCGCGGATAGACAGGCGCGAAAACGCGAACGGCGAGCATTAAGGGAAATGTCCGGCAATAAGAAGGGCACGGCGCCTGTAAAGGCCAGGCTTCAGAAGAAATCCCTTCCTGGTTTCATGGCCAAGAACGCGGAGACGATTCTTCAGTGGCTGAAAGACTATATGCTGCTGTTCATATTGGCGGACGACTACGGCATTTCGAACATGCAGCGCATTCCGGAAGAACGCAGACGGGCATTGGTATAGAATTACGTCGACGTCGGGGATTTTACGATCATGCTGCAGGACCTGCTCGCCGAACAGAAGCAGAAAAACAGTCCGGTGGCAGAACAGCCGATTAAATCTTAACGGTTAAAAAATCAGAGGCGATCTCTTTTATAGATTGCCTTTTTTGATACGGAAATGCTTAAAAAATTTTTAAGTAAATATATTTTAATTAGTTATGACTTTTAACTGGAATCCATTCAGAAAGCGGCATATCGGATTCAACGACGAAACCGAGACCAATATTCAGAACAATCCGAACTATAGCCAGTTCAGCCGCATAAACCAGGATATCTAGACCATCGTAAACTAGCGGTCGGTCATCAACCGTGGCGTCGTAAATCAGAACAAGATGTACGCGAATCCGTCCTGGCAGACGTATTTTGACGGGGAAATCCTGGCTATGCCGCTGGCAACGAACAAGGCCGAGCGCATAGATCAGTATCGTCGGATTGCGTCGTATGGATTATGCGACTGGTGTTTCGACGAGATAGCCGACGATTTTCTGCATGAAGACGAAGACGGAAAAACCATTAAGCTGCATCTTCCGGACAGACTGAACGCGTTCCAGCAGGATATTCTTCAGAACGAGTTCGAACGGTACATGGAGAACTTCAAGCTCAAGGAGAACGGCTACAACATAATAAAGCGGTTCCTGACCGAAGGCGAGCTCGCGTGGGAAAACGTCATAAGCCAGAAGCATCCGGAAATGGGAATAATCGGCGTGAGGTTCCTGCCGGCGGAGTTCTACGAGACGCTCGTCGACATAAGGACCGCGCAGCCGATAGGCATAGTATTCGACACGGAGCACTACGCGCAGACGCTCCGTACGCAGTACCAGAACATGTTTCAGAGCGCCGCGCAGGTCTTCAACGCCATATTTCCAACTACATACCAGTATTCGGCGCCGAACAAGCAGACAAGCGTTCCGATGCTGTATAACCAGATAACGTATATAAATTCCGGCGAATATTCGCATGATTTCATGATTTCGTATCCGCTGATAGAAAAGGCGAAGCAGGACTACTATAAGCTCGCGCTTCTTGAAGATTCAGCCGTGATACTCCGCGTGACCCATGCCCCGGAAAGACTGCTGTTCAACGTATCGACCGGAAAGATGACTCAGAACTACGCCGACGAATACGTCAGATGCTTTGCCAACCAGCTTAAGTCGAAGAAGGTGGCGTCTCCGGACGGGAAGGATGTTTCCGGGGTGTATTCCCCCATAACGCAGCTCGAATCGTATGTTTTCGGTAAGTCTGATGGCAACGACGGAACAAGCGTTGAATCTGTCGGTTCATCCGCGAGCTATGATTAGATGGACGACATCGAATATTTTCTGCGCAAGTTCCTCAAGAATTTCAAGATTCCGTGGTCCAGGTATAAGACGCCGGAAAATACGATCGAGAAAAACGAATCGATGACGTACGAGGAATATACGTTCAGCCGGATGATAATAAGGTTTCAGCGGCGATTCGCCGAGGGTTTCAAGCGCGGGTTCATAACCAACCTCAAGCTCAAGCAGCTGTGGGACAAGGAAACATACGAGCTGCATGAATCCGATATACAGATTGATTTCGTGAAGCCGGTCCTGTATGACAAGTACGAGCTCCACAAGGCGACGGAAATCAAGATGAATATCTATAAGCTGTTCGTGGATAACGACGAATTCAGCAAGATAATCGCCATGAAGAAGTATCTCGACATGTCCGACAAGGAAATCGACGAAAACTACAGGATGCGCATCAAGGAGCAGCAGTACAACGCGATAGCCGAACTGTTCCACGACAAGATTTCCGAAGACAATCCGCCTGTAGACTTCAAGTCGCCGTTCAAGCTTAAATCAGACGTCGAAGCCGAGGACAAGGCCGGCGGAATAAAGACTCCGGAGGGTTCGAGTTCCGAAGGCGAGGAGAGCGGAGACCAGGGCGGCGAAGCCGCCGACGATGGCATGGACGAACTGGAAGAAGAACCAGAGGACGAGGGTCCGGCGAAATCTGCCGAAGAACCGTCGTTCGGATTAGGATAAGGTAGATGGACAGGAAGAAATTTCTACGCGAATCGATTCGGTTCTGGGAATCCGTGCTACGGGAATATCCCGGCGACAATTTCGTGCTTGAACGGCGCATGTCGCCGAAGCAGCTCCGGCGTTTTTACGGAAAGCTGGAGGAAGGCGAAATCCAGTTCAGGTATCAGAAGAAAGACGGAAGCATACGGCAGGCGCGCGGGACTTTGAACGCCGGGCTCATGCCGAAGAAGACAGCCGGGAGCGACTGGTACAGGAATTTCGACGATTTGTGCGGCAAAGCGAGAAATAACAGGAATTTCATAGTTTTCTATTATGATCTCGACCGCAACGCGTTCAGACGGTTCCACATTGCGCGTTTTCGCGGATATGTAAACAAAACCGGCATAAGGCTGAACGAATCAGCTGAAATCCAAAACGAAGACTAGCTCGTCCTCGTACGGGACGTCAAACCTGATTTGTTCAGGCGCCTCGCCAAGACGTCAATAAAAGACGTAAGCAGATTCAACCAGGAAATGGTTGAGAAGTTGGCGGGACAGGACAACGCCGAAATCGTATGTCTGTTCAACGCCTCGGACAGAAAAAACATCCTGGCGGCAGTCGATGTGGATACGAGCTACGACATAGGCGCGTACATGCATGAACTTGTCGGATTCAGGCGTACGTACGGAAAAATTCTATTCCGGCGTCTGATGTGGGCGTTTCCGAAAGGATGGGGACAGATTCAGCTCGACTATATCGGCGACGATCCGAATGGGAATCCAAGATACGCCGTCAATGAGAAGCTTTTCAACGACTTCTATAAAAAATTTCCCGAATTGAAATTCTACGACGTTGAAAATTCAATCTGGGGATGTCCGGCCAGGTGTTTCTACTGGGGCATTCCGGATATGGAGTTTTCAAAGTTCGCGGAAAAGCAATTCGGCGGTAAATCATCTTAAACGGAGAAAAAAGACATGACATACAATACGGCATATATAATGGCCATGAACGAAAGACGGAGACAGACTCTTTTGGCGGCATATAGGCAGATGCGCGCGGCGGGGTACGCGGAACCCGGCACAACACCGCCTAACCCCCCGACACCGCCAGATCCTCCGCAGCCGCCGGAACCAGAACCGGAACCCAATCCTGATGTTTCCACACCGGAGGATCTCCAGAGCGCAATCCAGGCGTTGGAGGACGGCGGAACAGTAAAGCTCGCCGCCGACGTCTAGGCGAAGGCCAAACTTGAGTTTAACGCGACCGCGACGCTCAACCTCGATGGCCATACGCTTACGCTTGCAGGAACCGATGGCGGAAATGATTTCGGCGCAGTCGTTTCCGGTGGAAAGACCCTGACGGTCGAAAACGGGACCGTGACATTTCCGGCACGCGGATTCAAGGCCGACGGCGGACACCTGATCATGAAAAAAGTCAAGGCATCCGGGTTCAAGGCCAGGGTTGCAGCCGTGTACAGCGCGGAAAACGGCGGAACTAGGACCAGCGCGTCGCTCAGCGTCGACAAGGACTGCGTGTTTACTTCCGATTCGTCAGAGGATCAGATAATCGGCGTCTACGGCTTCGATCAGCCGGGTCAGTCTGAAGATTTGGTCGTATCGGCCGACATATGCGGCAAAATCATCAATACGAATCCGAAAGCGACGGTTTCGCCCGTTTCGACATTCGGTTCAGACGTATACAGCAGCCAGAAAATCGTGCTGCACGACGGTGCCGTCGTCGAATGCGCGTCGACCGAATGCCCGGCGATATACTTCCCGTCAAGGGGCGAGCTCGTGCTTGAAGGCGGTTCCGTAAAGGGCACTACCGGCATATATACGAAGGGCGGCAAAATCATCGTTCCGGAGGGCAGCAATGCCGTAGTGGAAGCCACGCAGGCAGAGCATGTTCCAGCCGAGTTCAACAACAATGGCTGCACGAATACCGGCGAGGCGCTTACGATAGACAACTGCCATACTACGAGTCTGCATGGCGAAAACCTGGTGTATTTCCAGCCCGATTCGCATGAAGTCAAAGGCGGTACGTTCAAGTCCGCATGCGGCGTGGACATCGGATCGTATGCGACGCATGATGAAAATCTGTCCCAGCGCACGACGTTCTCGAAATTCGTCTCTGGAGGCGTATTCAGTTCGAAGGTGGACGACGTACTCGTCGCCGACGGATTCAAATGCGTTGAAGAAGGAGAATCGTTTAAGGTCGTCGCGGCGGAATAATTCGCGCTTATATAGATGAAAAACGTCCGGACTTTTGTCCGGACGTTTTTTCATGCGCGGTCGAAATCCAGGACGAATTCCAGAGCTTCGCTGATATTCCAGAAAACGACGTATCTGAGCTCGCCTCGCCTGGCCGCACGCAGTTTTTCGACGTCGCGTACCGTCCATGTCTGAACGGCATTTTCATAGAATTTCGACGTTTCCGCCTTCTTTTTCCAGATTTCAAGTCTTTTCCTGTCCTCGTCGGAGTTTTCATCGAAGAAATGTCCGCCATGCGTCCAGGTTCCGTTGAACTCAAAGTATATGTCGGAGACCGGGTCGTGAAAATCGCACGAGAACGGGTATTTTTCGGATCTATATTGGCGTTCAAGTCGCGGATACACGAATTTCAGGATCCAGAAGCACTCGTCTTCTTTTTCGGATTTTCGAAATGTTCCATTCCGAATCTTGCTTTCCAGCTGTTTGCCAAACCAGCTTTTTCTGAATCTGTCGTTCTTGAAGAGATTTTTAAAATTTTCGGTCTACGTGAAATGCATGTGGCCGTATTTCTCAAGGCATGTCTTATTTGATTTTTGTTTCGTCTCGTCAAGTTGAAGTATGAATGACACGCCATATTTCCTGATACACGTCTATTTTGTCTTCTCTTGGATTTCAGGTCGCATGGTTGGCCAGGCGACGCCGTATCTTTCCGTGCAGGTTTTCCTGATTTTTTCCGGCGTCCCGGTTTTATTTTTCGGGTCCTGGGACGGCGATTCGAATCCCGTCTTCACGATACAGGTCCTTCGCCGCTTTTCCGAAATCTCCGCGTTCCGGCTGGGCGAAAAACTACGTTTGGTACGCGATGCCTTTTCGGGATTCGTCCAGAAAGGCATTCCGTGCCGGGCGACATTCGTCCGCATGCGCTTTTCGGGATTTGAGAAATGCGCGTCGCCGTACCTTTCAGTTGACGTCTCCGCCGCCTTTTCCCGGTTCGTCCAGTTCTCGTCTCCGTGCCGTTCAAGCCTTGTCTTCTTCCCCTTCCTGTACGTTTCCGGATCTCTGGCCATGCAGATCCTCGAACAGTACGTCCGATATCCCCTGAACGGCGATACGTTCGCGCAGTTTTCCGCGCCAGCATCGATTGAAAGGTCTTTTCCGCACACGGGGCACTTGGGGAAATCTTCAAGGCCGGCGATGATCCAGTGGCATTTGGTCGCGAGCGTATACCGTCCGTCTTTTAGAAACGGAAGAATGTTTTCGATCCATGAACGCATGCTGGCCATGTCTTTTCCACGGAGACGTCTGCAGAAGCCGAACCGGTTAGATTCGACGAGTTCGACGAGTCTGTTGAACAGGACAGCGTTTTCGGCCAGATATCGGTTTCCTTCCAGCCTGATTTTCAGATTCGGTTTTTCCAGCATGCTTAAAACGTATATTTTTAAAAAAACAAGCCGAAGCGCATGCTTCGGCTTTGGGCGAAAAGATCTTCTCTCAGACGTCTTCTATGTAGAATTCCTCGTATGCGCACGTAAAGCTGTGCGTGACTTCACCGGCCTGGTTGACGTCAAGCTGTATGTCGTTGAAGACCTTTATCCATGTGTTGGTGAACAGAAACTGGACAATCTTCTTTTTATATGGTCCGAGAAGGTATATCCTGAGCGGCAGGTAGTCAGCCGGCAGGATTCCGTCCGCCTTGTCTTCGGACGTCGGGTTAATCGTTCCAAGATATCCCGAAATCCACGCGTATAGCGACCTGTAGTTCCGCCAGTCCGATTCGACGATATAGTCTATCGTGAACTCCTTTGAACCGGCGTTGAGGACTTTGGACGGCACTTCCTTCATGTATCCGCGGTAGGAGACTTCCATCGTCGTCTGCGCGAGCTACGGAAGTGAAAACTTTGTAATGTGAAGATCGAGGTTTTTGTATTTTCCCCCGAGGATGTCCTCTATCGGGAAATGCGCTATCCATTTATTCTGGTTCGCGAATGACTGGTTAAGGCCGAAAGTGTTCGGCGGAACATGGGCAGCGTCTTGCGGATTTACATACGCGGATCCGTTGAATTGATCCAGCGGCGGGAGCGGCTGCGTTTTTATGTCTAAATTGTCCATGTAAATATTTACCAATGAGTTTTTTATGTTTATTTTTTTAAAAAACATGGTAAAATATATTTAAGTTTTTAACGGGCCGGTAGTGATAGCGATAAGCACTGAACATTTGCACTGTTCGAGTCTGGGTTTGACTCCCAGTCGGTCCACCAAGTGAAATCAAGGCCGGTATGGCGTAGTGGTAGCGCAGCGGTTTTGTAAACCGCTGGTCGGGGGTTCGAATCCCTCTGCCGGCTCCATTGAAGGTGAACTCTACATCGGGCTGAAGACCCGGCAGCTTTCTTGCTTTAATTTCTGTAAAACCCAGATGCTATACGCATCTGGTTTTTTCGTTCACCATGGGAAATCCGGGCCGTCAAATCACAGCGATCGCATAAAGTTTTCGACAATCGTGCTTCTGTACGCATGCCCTGCTTCATTCGGATGACTATCAGCTTCGCTGACGGTGAAGGCTGTGTTCCTCAACTGTCTTGCTATTTCGCATGTCTCCCATGTTTTTCCGCCCGTAAGCATCGGAACGGACGAATCACCCTTGAAGTCAAGGCACGGTATGCCCCAGTATTTTCCGATTTCAAGCTGGGTTGTCCTCTGCTGTTCCGAAAGCCAGGAATCGGACAGGATGATTCCTATCTTCATGCGCGGATTCCATGTCAGGAGCTTTTTGAGGACGTAGTTCCACGCGCCCCACAGAGTATGCCGGTTTACGTTCAGTCCGTCGGCGTCCGTCTTTTCTCCTATCTGCTCGGTCGTCAGGTTCAGCTCGTTGAGTCCATACTGGATCGTGAGGTATTCCGCAGAGGAAAGCCTTTCCCCGAGCGTGTCTATCCTGTACGAGAAGACGGAATTGACGTCTTTAGGGGCGTCCGAATCGTCGAAGTTGGATGTCCCGAAATATCCGATGCACGACCCGCCTATGCCGAGGTTCATAAACTGCATCGAGTTTCTGGCCGCGATGACGTTTGCGTATGAATAAGACGGGCTGGTGAAGCTGTCTCCGACGGAGACGTATTTTCTGTTGAAGAGGACGTTGCCGTTCGACGCGTTTTGCAGCTTCTTCGCCAGATCGAGAACCGCTTCGCCGGTGTCCAGCATTTCGAGCTCGCATACTTTGCGCGCGCAGTCCGCGTGTGCGGGTGGCGGCGTTCCGCTGCAGAACCTCACGTATGCGATGCTTGAAAGAACCGCCGGGTTGATTTCCATGACCGCGCTTATGTCAAGCTGGTAGTCTTTCAGATAATACGCGATGTTTGCATCGGAGACGTTGTATCCCTCATATCCGGGGACGTAGAGGGGTTTTCCGTCAAATGAGTAGAAATTGAATATCGCGGTCGCCCACTGGGCGTATCCAGTGACAAGAAACCTTGAATCGCGCGTAACGGGAATGAAGTCCGTCGTTTTCCAGCCGGCGGCTTTCGTTATGCCGCCGCCCCCTACGTTCCATGGATATTTGTTCGTCCATTTCGTAAATTCGAGGTGGCTTAGATATTCATTGTCAAACGGAAAATCAAGTTCTGTTTCGACGCGCGGATATCCCTCCAGAACCCGTTTCGCCAGAATCCGTTCGCCTTTTACGCGGCGTTCAAGCTTGAAATGCGGTACGTTGTACGAGCTTGTCCGGATATGCGAATACGGATTTCCGCCGGTAATCTTCAGAATGCTTTCCTCGGACAGCGGAAACCTGAAGAGCTTGGTATTCAAGCCGTACGACGCCGGCTTTCCATCCGGGGTTTTGACTATCTTCCCGTCAGGACCGTACGCGGCCACTAGGATGGGACTGTTGAACGGGTCGGAGCTTCCGGTAAAATACAGGTCTTCGGCCTCTTCTTTGGAGATGGGGACGGTTGTCTTCCCGCCGTTGTTGAAGTTTCCGTTTACGTCCAGCCATTTGTCGACAGTTTCGGTTTTATCAGATATGTCCTCGAATTCGGCGGCGTATTCCACTCCGGCGTCGTTTTCAAGCGCCGTCGTCCTCACGGACAGACTGTCGGTTTTTCCGGACAGCTCCTCCGTTTTTTCCGACAGTACAGACAGTCTTTCACCGACGTCGACGCTGAGGTACGATCTTTCGTCTGACATGTCCTTGAATTTTCCTGGAAACTGCTCGAATTTCAGCGGTTTCACCTGTTCTTCGCCATACGCTCCGGAAAGAACTCCCTTCAGCTGTTTCTTTATGCTTGATATCTTCTTAAGTTTGCCTGTTAAAGCGCCCATTTGTCATTCTCCTAGAATTTCGTCTACAAGGTTCTCGATTTCGCCGAGCCTCTCGTCAAGTCTTGAATCGACGGTTTTTTCGACCTGGTCCGCCGTCATTCCGGTTTTCACTTTGTATGGCCCGCGCATTACGACAAGTCCGCCGTTCTGGTTTAAAGATCCGTCCGCCTTGAACAACGTCATATGAGATATCGAGAACTTTCTGACTGTTTCCGGTACGATTATCCTGAGTCCCATTACCCCGCTGGTCTTCGGATCAAACCATTTGTCTGGTATGAAGTTGAACAGGTCTTTGTTCGACGTGTCATGATGCCATGAATCGACGAAATCGCCGTTCTCGTCGTACGCGACTATTCCCATGTTCCAGTTCGTCTTTGAGCTGATTTCAAGCATCTGCCCGGGTTCGACGTCAAACGACGCGATTCCGTAGTTCTTGTCGTCCGTCTTCAAAAACCGTCCGTCCTTGTAGCCGAGATATCCATGCGAGTCCAACTGTATCTGGAAATCTTCCTAGAGATCCGACAGCACCGTACAGGATTCGAAATCGACCGAATCCAATATGAAGTCAAGCACTTCGCCGACATGCAGCGCGTCCTTGATTTTCTGGTTTCCGAGGTAGAATCCGCCCGCGCCGCCGAGCGGGTCTACGTTGAACGTCCCCGTGCCATGGCTTTCGTACGTATTCGCTGATTCGGAACCTTTCCATGTAAATGAATTGTCATGCCTGGCCGAACAGTTCGCGCCCATGCCAATCGAACGCATCCCGAGCGCGCTGATGTCCAGTCCGGCCGCGAATGAATTAATCCCCAACGCCTTTGCGTTTATCCCCTGCGCATGCGCGGCGTAGCCCGCGATCGTGTTCATGCCTTCGGCGTGGGAATATTTGCCGTGCGCGGAGGATCTGACGCCTTCGGCGAAGGAATACTGCTTCGCGGCATGCGAACCCAATCCGAACGCGACGGCGCCCGTCGAATACGAGCTGATGTCTCCAAGATTCGGATGGCCCAGGATCCAGATCGTGTTTATGTCCGCGTCGTAGTCGTCGAATACAGGAAAGCCCTCCGGTATTTCGGTTGTTTTGCTGAATCTGTGGTTTCCGGCCGAGTCCATATACGCCCATGAATACCCGGCGTGGCCGCGCAGTGTCCGTATTTCCTCTTCGTACAGATCCGAACCGGTTTCGCGCAGATACGGATCGTTGAATGTTTCATCCCACCTCGTATTTTTCGATATCGGCGGCATTTCGTCTACGAAAATCTTCCGGCCGGCCGGATCTACTCCGGTTATCTTCCCGATAAGCGTATAGTTGTTGAGGAGCCTCACCGAGTATTCCATGCCCGGTTCAAGCCCCGTGACCGTTTTCAGGGTCCAGGATTTTTCCTCCATGTCGCCGGAAACAAGCCTGAACGCCCTCGTGCCGGCCACGGCGTTTTCCCCGTACGCGAAACCGTTGTCAGTATATACCGTCGAACCAAGCCCGTACGCTCGAGAGTTTTCGCCGAGGCTGGAACAAGTCGCATCCGCGTTTTCGTTTCCGCCCGCGCAGCTTACGTCGACGACGACGTTTTCCGCGAGTCTCAGGTTCGCGACGGTTTTTGTTTCGATAAAAGCCATTCTGAATTCCCTTTTTCTGTTTTGACGATAATCCATACCGATAACCGGTGTTTAAACGCCAATTTATTTTTATATTTACCGGGTAATTTTTTGTAAATATAGATGAATTCATCCATTTTAAAACGGAGAAAAACTAAAATGACAGAAATATACCTCGGAGAACCGCCC
>OLGV01000526.1_pt1 | contig 15880 bp, 15 predicted proteins | sample 1605761 | NCBI WGS metagenome assembly OLGV01 (sample SAMN03283245) | human gut metagenome | biome: human-associated habitat; material: feces | host: Homo sapiens | place: Peru | collected 2012
TGAAAGTACATGTTCACATTAACTCAAAAACTTATGACATCAAGCGACCGATTGACGAATCGTACCAGAAGAGGCTTGCCAGACAGGTTGTCTTCGCCCAGGAACTCGGTAAGTGGAACTACCTTGTCAAACCGGTCAACTGATGCAACTAATTTTTTACACATTACTTAGTTCTTTTTGAAAAAGCCTTTAATCTTTGCTCCAAGGTTTGATAACCATGATTTTACGCTACCACCGAGGACTCTTTGCTGAAGCAACGATACGAACTCTTCCATTGTCTTGCATTCTTCTACTTGTCCCAGATTATGATGCATTCCTACGTCTTGAGCACAAAGATACCACGTGTTTTTGTTCTTGTATTCATCAAACTCAAGAGTGTAGTAAGTCAACCCATCCTTCGCAACAACTGCAGCAGCAAATCTGGCGAGAGGTGTAATGTCCGGCTCGGGAAACCAATAAAGAAGAAGCACATTATCATCGACCTTTCGAACTGTTGATTTGAAGTTATTCCAATTCCACCCAACTTTATCACAATTTTCATCAACGAAGTTCATAATATACTCCTTATCGGCAATAAGTAACGGATGAATTTTATGCTTTGAGCATTGATCCACGAGATAGGGGAGCACACTATATTCAAATGAATACAATCCCATAATCTCCGGTGCTGCCCCCTCTGGCTTAATGTATGGCTGAGGAGGATGCATCATCATATGCTTTACAAGACCGCCTTCTATTTCGAATTCAAGTATTGCCTCAATATCTCCGTATTTCAAATAGATCGCTGGTTCATCTGTCTTCATATTCCGATAAAGTTGAACATCCGATGAGACTTTTCCCTGACGAAGAGTGTTGAATTTACCGCTTATATAATACAGATACTCTTCTTTGGAAGAAATCACTTCAAACACTTTCGAAGATCCATATTGTAAATCATATGCGAGATAAGGAGCCATAAGAGAGCTGTCGTATTGTTTCCAAGCCTCCATAATTGCAGATACAATTGTTGATGAATCCGCATCGGCGCTATTCTCTTCTGGACAAGGAAGCAATGTCTGATACCATAGATTTACGAAGTAGTCTCCACCGGCAGGGCGATCTTTAGGATCAGGATCTTCGGTATGATCATCCGGTACAGTAATATTCCATAGATAGACATAAATGATGACAGGAAATACGGGGTGTCCTTCATCATTCATACGCTTCGGTATATTTTCGTAGGCATAGTAATCCCGACCTTCATCATAACATCTGACCACTATATCCTTGTCATAGCCATGCCCTTTCATAAACAAGTCAGTGCCCGGAACAACTGCATTTCTCATTTCGAGCTTTTGTGACAATGCTATTTCCTTGACGATTTCTTTTGCGAACAAATCCAGTTCCTCTATCGTCATTGACTGCCCTTTTCTTTCCGTGTGGCATTTATGGGTGAACACTTTAGGTTCACCATTTTCATCGACAATTGATTTTGGAATCATAAAGGTAGGGATTAGTTGTTACTATGAAGTCATTATATTAGCATTGGATATCAATTCGCTCGTTCTCAAGCTCAATACGACCATATCGAAGAATACGATACTTATCTTTATTCTGAATCATATTTGTTGGATTATCGTTAATTACTATGTACACTTTACATCCTAGTCAGATTCATCTTGTTACAGATATTGTCTCTATACCTTTTCATAATCAAGCTAATAATGACTTCACAAAACTCTATGCGATACCCATAACATTATAGGTATTCGAACATTACCGCATTGCACCAACTTCTATGATACTCTATCATGCAAAAATAAGGCCATAATCTTCCTATCACAAAATTGTCAAGAGTGTATATCTCGTCAAAATGTAGTTCTTCGCAACTTTTCTACCACCACAGATCTTTATTTTTAATACCAATCCGCCTTGACTGATGGAATTGGAGAATTTGTGGACAGATTTCTAAGATGCCATATCAAGATCGAATAACGTGTAGCAAACTATAGCTCAAGGTTTTTAATCGATATGTCGCAAAATTTGCAGATGTCTTCATAAGCGAGGAGTTCGGAGGGCTCGATGACACCATCGGCAAGGATCATGTTCTTCATCAAGGCAACATAGTTCTCCTTCTGTTCCTTTGTCATCCCCTTTAATATGGAGAGACTGAGGAGGGTGCTGAAGTCTTTCACTTTGAAGTGATCCTCTGGGCTAAGGTTTAACTCTTTCTTAACTTTCTCAAAATACAGAGTCTCCCTCTCATCTATTTTCTCATCGATACTTATTATGTCCAGAAGCAATCTTACAATTGCCATTTTCTGAGTGTACTTGTATTCCATATCTTTTGTCTTTTGTTATCCTACTATTTCTACGTCTGGAAGACCCTCAGAACTCTTGTCCAGCGACTGCCACAAGGTTCACCAGAGAAATCTCCACAATATAGATTACCTCCATGCTCGTTTGAGCGTCCGGTCGCCATGTTATTGCAATTCCAGAACCTGCTGTACTTCGTGTTCGTCTTGCTGTTCAGCAAGTTGAATTCGGGGGCATTCTGCTCCATCAATCGCACGAAAGTATCGATTTTGTGCGTGCGAATATCATCAATATGTGGGCTTATGCATACACAATACTGCCGTGCGTGAGATAGAGCTTTCACCAGACTAGCCAGATGCTCAACAGAATAGCTCTCCATATCAAGGACATTGGAGAACAAATTCACCGTTATCTCTGGTTCTACGATATGAATATCATCCAACGTCAGTTCGTCGAATTCTTTACAGATGGTTTGGAGAGGCACTTCTGGCGCATACTTCTTGCAATGGAGTGCTGCCCTTCTGAGTGCGATTTCCGATGGTTCGACGAGTATGATCTGCTTGATATTGGCCGTGCCATACTTATCCATAAACACCATTGAAGCAAGCCCTTGCCCACACCCCCAGTCAATCAGTGATATCGGCTTGTCAAATTCCTGTGGAAAGGGGAAGGCAAGTGCCGATTTGACTTTCGCCTGATGCATGTTTCCGTAGTTCCGCATATAGTCAAACAGACCGTCCTCGTTTTGAATCTGCTGGACACCACGTCCGGAAATCTTATTCCCGGAAGCTCGATTATCGGATAGTCTTTTGATACTACGGAAATCACACGGAACTCTTTGAACGTCTCTCGAATAGTCCGTGCCTTCTTCTATTATGAACTCATCAGCAGGAGTTGGTCTTGCCCTTACCACAGATTCCTGAATTATAGCATCAATGATGGCTTGAATCTGGTCTTGAGCCCTCTCCGGGTTAGAGGCATCTACATTCCACAGATCTTGAACATCATTAAGGAATGGATACTCGGAACTTCTAATCGATGTATCAATTCTCTGCTTTAACTCATCTGCATAATCCGCAGATAATTGATCGAGCGCCGCAGAATAATAACTCAAGAAAGTGATAAGGCACTTTTTGTTATTATCTTCTTCTGTGTCAATTGCTTCTTGGAGTAGGGAACAGATTTGGGCGTACTTCTCGATAATGTCATCGGCAGTATGAGGGCGGGGATAGATATAGCTAACTCCGGCCATCAAGCGTTTGTTGAGATGGATCTGTTCGCTATGTTTATTGGCAATACGGACAAGGTGCGGAATGGCAGACTGAAGATTGAGCCTCTCGGCAAAATCCAAGCATATCAAGATGAATGCACGATTCTCTTGACTCTCAAAATCGAGCTTTGAGATTAGGGAGTGCTTGAACATTATCAAATCGCTTATCCCGTCTCGGTCAGCGCATATGGTCTCCCATCCAGAATTGTATAGTTCATACAAGTCCGGCATAATCTCCATGATGCTCGTAGAGAGGGCTTCAGCGGTGTCAATGCTGAGCAGTCTGTCTATTACTTCACTCATTCTAATCAAATAAGGAAGGTCCATCACCCTTATTGGGAGGTGTTTTCATTACATCCTCTTTAGCTGGAATTTGAAGCTGATCAGCTCCTTTATCGGCATCCTCTGTCTGGGCCTTATCTTTGGCCTTATTAGCGGATTTTGACGAGTTTCTTTGCTTAGCGGAACCCGAACTTGATTTTGTCTGACGAGCCTTTTTTTTCTTTGGAGCATAACCCTCAACGACACTTGATGTCGCGGTTATTGGCGATTCTCCAATAGGTAAATCATCTTGATCCTGCTCTTTGGCTTCCGAACCATATTTTACTTCCGGTTCCTGCAACAAGCCAGAGGATGATTTCAACAGCTCATTCTCTTTCATCAATTCCTCGGTGCGCTTCTGTAGGTCGGAGATAATGCCATTCTGCGAGTCTATGTCTGCCTTCAATGAATCGATTTCGGCTTGGGACTCTTTATCTTTTGCCACCCACTTCGCTTCAGCTTCAGCGAATTTCGTTTCTGCGGCATCCTCAATCTCTTCTTTGGTATCGTCGGCAACGCGAGTGCGGATTTTGTCGACCAAAGATGAAAGAGGAGTGTTTATGAAATCGAACGTCTTAATCTCCTCCAAAAATCCAAGAAAGTATTCTTTGGAAAAAACCGACGGTTTTTTTTTACCAATGAATGCGGTATCCAAGACCATATAATCAGTTTTTCTCTTCGGACGCTGATTCTTCCTGGGGCACCACGCATCAATGTAAGGGAATTGAGATGATGTGGTATTGCCATAAAAAGCAAACTGATATACGCTCTCAATCGTATAGTAGTCTAATTGGCTCTCCAGAAGATACTTAACATTCTGTCTTCCTATCTCCTGAGTTCCATAACAATTGCTGAAAACGGAATAGCCACGATTGTACCCATAATAGAGAGCAATACCTTCTGCTTTACCATCCTTGAGTTCTTCGAAATTGTTGGAAATGAGACCATCAATCTTTATTGTCGCAGCTTCACCTCCGACGCCATAAGACTGGAGAATGGCAAAAGCATATGTAATGCCGCTCAGCTTATCATAATTGATTGCTCTGGTGAAACTTCGTTCTATTCTTTGATTATTCTCTGCAGCAATTTGATCGAGATCTTCTTTTGTAATCTTTTTTTCAAGGTAAGGGATGAACTTCACGAAGTTGCCCGACCTGGAGAAGAGTCCAAAGAATTTTTCATTTATCTGACGCCCCTGCTTCTCCAAGTCGTTCCTTACTAATGAGTTAAAGAACGACAGAGTGCTAGCATAATTCTCTGAATAGTTCATATAGGGCTCCTTGGCCGTCTTCATCAAAGCTAAAGCACCAAGGATTCTATCGAACATTTCAAGTTGATCGGAATAATCCTTATCGGCAGGGTTATCAGCGACATTGACCACATCTATTCCTGCATTGGAGAACTTCGCTACCTTTGCTAAAGAATGAGGGATGAAGGCCGCACTCATGTTAATATTCGACAACGTCTGCTCAAGTTGTCTTGGGTCTCGGAAATGGATTGCCTTAACACGTGAAATCGGAAGAGGGGTGGGGAATAAAAAGAACTCCCTTCCACACGGGACAAGGTTCCTCTCTTCATCTTTGGTTAAAACAAATTCGATGCAACAATCGGTGTCGTTGGTGCCCAGTTCGGATGATAGGAGCAGAGCATTCCTAAATCTGTCCTGTAGATCCTGCGGTTTGTTCTCAAAATATTTCGCAGGCTTGACGCAGGCACATACGAAATAATGAGCCAGCGAAGTCGAGTTTATGGGAAGATAGTATGTCATGACATGCGTTTAAATTCTTGATATATCTACAACTCCGTTTAATGAAGGAAGATTGCTATTGCTGAAGAGGAACAGATTGCTTCTGGCACGAGTGCAACCCACGTAGAAGTCCTGCCAATCAACATTGTAACTTCCTACTATTGAGGACATTTTATTGAAATCCGGAATAATTACCGTATCAAATTCCAACCCTTTGGCTGATTTGAACGTGGTGATGTGGACATTCTTCAACTGGGGACATCCATCCGGGAAAGCATATTTGTCCTCATAGTAAAAAGAGAAGTCATCAACATCGTCCTCAAGGGCAGAAACATAATTCCGCACACTGCTTTTCCACGGCAAAAGAATAGCAATGTTCTCCGTATCATTGCGAAGATCATTGATGATTTGGAGGATTGCACTGATTTCATCATCCGGAGTGACTTCTCTCGGTCCCCAACTTCCTATAAGTAAAGAAGGCTTATCACCATGCCGGTCAATATTGTTGATCATATTGTATGAGATGGCAGCCCTGGGGAATGCTTGCCTTGCGAATTGCATAATCTCCTGGATGCAGCGGAAGTTTTTTGTCCAATACGCATGAAACGTTGTCAGGGAACAATTCTTCGAGTTCGCTCTGCGTTGTAGAATGCTCTGGATAGAGAATCTGGGAATCGTCGGCACCATATGAAACCGGGGAACATATCTCAGAGAAATAATCCGATTCAAGATCCTGAGCCTCATCTATGATGACCTCAGAGAATCTGCAAGTCTGCGTCAGAAATCTATTTCTTAACGAAGTTCCGACTTGTTGCGCTGCAGCAGCGTTATTGCCACGGCAGCAAGCCTCCAGATAACGTTTAAGGGTCGTGGTATATGTCAAGAGAAGACTGCGGTTGCCTTGGCGATAGTTTGAGATATGTCGCCACATAGAGACGACAGATTTACCGGTACCCGGTCCTCCGGATAGTGCAATCTGTTCGGTTTCATTCAGTGCAGCCTGCTGGGCTCTCGTCAAGGCCGTGATGGGTGGTAGGTTGAAATAGTATCCTGGCATATTATCAGTGTTATATTCCTATGATGGTTTCTGAATAAGGATTGTCTCGGTGCCTCTTCAGATTGTTTATCGCGCTCTGTTTGCTGGTGTTGGCATAGCAATACTCACATTGATGCGCGCATGTATTATACTCACCAATATCTTTGCTTGCTATACACCCACAGAACACTCGCTGTCCGTTGTCTCTATTATTCTTCGTCTTAACAGCATATTGGCCATTAGGAAGGCTGATTGCGTTTTCCGGGATACCAAACAATCCTCCCTCTACAATCTGAACGCCTAAGAACTTCATAAGTTTGGTGTCATCGTATGAACGGTGGATAATGAGGTCATCGTCAATACACTTATTATGGGCAACGTGATATTTCTCTAGATCAATCTTTTCCCCGCAGGTAGCAAGGGTGTACCCCCATTTCTCGTTGAGATTGGACAACTCTTGGGCGAATACATCCATTTCGGGAATGGTCCACTCGTGATAGCGGATATTGTTCTTCTCAAGATTTGCTTTCACGCGACGATATAATGCTATGTCAGCATAACTGAATACCAGTTTCTCGGTATATCCCTTAAGCTGGTCAGCAATATTTTCGACTCTGCGAAGGAGGTCATCAGTATGAATCTCATCCGTTAGAATCATCGGGTCAAAACGCCAAACAACGGAACCAAGGCCAAGCCGATCTACAAGCATTTTGAATGTATCAATGCGGTATTGGAGTGGGGGAAGGCCACGTTCAAGGCCATTCTGTTCGTAGTCATTGAGTGAATACTGAATGTAGGTCCCAATCTTTCTCTCTTCAAGATAGCTCAAGTAAGGAAGGAGAGGGCGAGGGTTCTTGGACCAGAATACGATGAAATGAGTGTTGCTGTAGGAAAAAAAACTCTTGACACCGCTGAAAGGATTAGTCCAGACGGAATAACCTATCTTCATACGATTGAAGAACCAATCTGCATAGAAGGCAGGAATATCCGTGCTCCTACTTGCAGAAATGATGATAGGTGCTTGTGCAAGTACCTTCTCCCCACGCCCTTCTCTGGTTATCTGAACTTTGTTCCAATTCATTTTGTCATCGTTTCATTTATCGCACTTAGCGTAGAGGAAATAACTTCCGGGTACAGCAACTGTGCCATACAAAGTTACTCTTTTTTCGTCTTTCATAGCAAAGCGGACAGTAATTATTCGCAATTATTCGCAGAGCAACCGCATAAATTATCAGCGACTCGAAGCCTTTCCTATGCGGCAGACCACTTCCTTGAAAGTCACGTTGAGATGTCAGTGCCCCCCAGTCCTCGATTTCCCTGTGCCTCCTGCCTAGTATGGCGTAGTACGCAGTGTGCAGATAGTCCTTGTCGCTGATGTAGCTCCTCTCAGAAGATGTCTCCACCGGGGCGTAGCTACAGTGGAAAGCGTATCCGACCACGTTGCATAGTGATGGTTGGCGATCATTGATTCCCAATTTATTATTAATAATCAATGACATGTGCAATACCTCCAGAACATTGATATGATTTTTTCAAATATGCGCTCCTATATGTTCCTAATACAGGTCTGCATGAGTGACTATGTGGCTACCACATTATCTCATGCCAAAGGAGGGATAATTTTGACGCGGTTGCCTTGTTCGGCAAAACCACTGATAACCATGTATGCGAGACAAAAGATCGACCGCAAAATGCTGAACCATAAGGCTGACTGTAGTCTCAGTCGTCGGTCTCGGGGTCGGCCATGATGGTGGTGCCGGCATCCAGGGCGGAGGCGGAGGTGATGACCACACGGGAGACACCGGAGTTGATGGCTTCGAAGGCGTTCTGGAGTTTCGGAATCATTCCCTCGGAGATGGTGCCGTCGGCGACCATCGGGGCGAAATCGGAACTGGTTATGGTCGGAATCACGCTCGACGGGTCGTTCAGGTCCTTCATCACGCCCGGAGTGGACGAGCAATATGTCAGGGTCACGTCATAGACTGAGGCGAGAGCCTGGGCGACGGACGAGGCGATCGTGTCGGCGTTGGTGTTCAGCATCGAGCCTTCCTTGTCATGGGTCAGCGGGGCGAGAACAGGCACGGCACCGGACTCAAGAAGGTTTTCCAAAGCCTTGGCGTTGACGTACTTGATGTCACCTACGTAACCGAAGTTGATTGGCTGTACGGGGCGCTTCACACTCATAATCAGATTGAGATCAGCACCGGTAAGGCCAATGGCGTTGACACCAAGGGCTTGCAGACGCGCAACCAGATTCTTGTTGACAAGTCCGCCGTAAACCATCGTTACCACCTTCAGCATCTCGGCGCTTGTGATCCTGCGGCCATCGATCATCTGGGTCTCCACGCCCAGTTTGGCCGCCATCTCAGTGGCGATCTTGCCGCCTCCGTGCACGAGTATCTTTCTGCCCTTGAGGCTTGACAGTGACATCAGGAGGGACTGGAGAGACTCCTCGTTCTCCACTATGGCTCCCCCCACCTTAATTATATTCAATGAATCCTTTATCATATTCGTTTTTCTCAAATTATTTCCGTACACCAAAGAGGCTTTTCCTGTACCAAACGATGACAAAAGGCCATTTGGTACAGGAGAGGCCCCTTTCCTGTACCGTTTCCGCAACAAAGTCTTATTGCAGATCCTCCAGCATCCTCTTCATCACCACCTGGGCGGAGACGACACGGTTGGCGGCCTCAGGGATCACGATGCTGCGAGGAGAATCAATCACTTCGTCGGTCACGATCATATTCCTTCGCACAGGAAGGCAGTGCATGAAGTAGGCGTTGTCGGTGACGGCCATCTGGCGCGCCCCGACTGTCCATGCACGGTCCTGACTGAGGATCTGGCCGTAGTGTGAGACGGAGGACCAGTTCTTGGCATAGATGAAGTCCGCACCCTCAAAGGCCTTCATCTGGTCGTACTCCACACGGGCATCGCCGACGAACTGAGGATCAAGCTCGTAGCCTTCCGGATGGGTGATGACGAAATCCACATCGGCGGCATTCATCCACTCGGCGAACGAGTTAGGCACAGCCTGAGGCAGCGCACGCGGATGCGGAGCCCAGGTCAGGACCACCTTCGGACGCGCCACGCTTTTATATTCATTGATCGTGATGAGGTCGGCGAAGGCCTGGCATGGATGGACGGTGGCTGATTCGAGGCTGATGACAGGTTTGCCGGAATATTCAATGAACTGCCTGAGAATGGTCTCGTTGTAGTCGAAGGACTTGTCCTTCAGGCCGGCGAACGAGCGCACTCCGATGATGTCACAGTAGCTGCCGATGACAGGGATCGCCTCACGCAGATGCTCCGGCTTGTCGCCGTCCATCACCACGCCCATCTCGGTCTCAAGTTTCCAGCTGTCGCCGTTGACATTGAGCACTATCGTGTTCATTCCCAGATTCATGGCCGCCTTCTGGCTGCTCAGGCGGGTGCGCAGGCTGCTGTTGAAGAAAATCAGAATGATCGTCTTGTTCCTGCCCAGATTCTGCCATGCGAACGGGGTCGCCTTGACCTGCTTCGCCTCCTCAAGCGCCTTGCCGAGGTCGCCTATGTCACTTACGTGGAAAAAACTTCTCATAATACTTCCTTCAATGCGTCAATGAATATGTCAACGTCCGCCTTGGTAAGCGTGAGCGGGGCAAGAAGGCGGATCATATTCTTGCCGGAAACGCCTGTGAATATGTGCTTTTCGTAGAGGAGGCGGCCTCTGATCTCGGCGATCGGCTCATTGAATTCTATGCCGACCATGAGTCCGCGGCCACGCACCTCCCTGATTCTCGGAGAGGCCGGAATGGAATTCTTCAGATACTCTCCTACCTCAAAAGCGTTCGCAACGAGATTCTCTTCCTTGAATATGTCTGCGACGGCGTTTGCCGCGGCCATCGCGAGGTAATTGCCTCCGAATGTGGTGCCTAGCATTCCCTTTGTGGCCTCGAACTCAGGAGAGATGAGGACTCCGCCGATCGGGAAACCGTTCGCCATTCCCTTGGCCATCGTGACGATGTCCGGCTTGATTCCGGCCCATTGGTGGGCGAAGAACCTGCCGCTGCGGCCGTAGCCGCTCTGGATCTCGTCCAGAATCAGCACCACGCCGGCTTCCTTGGTGGCCTGACGAAGGTCTCTCATGAACCGGTCATCAGGGATGACGATTCCGCCGACCCCCTGGATGCCTTCGATGATCACGCCGGCGACATCGCCCTTGGCAAGTTCTGTTCTCACTGCCTCAATGTCATTCAGCGGCAGGAAAGTGACTTTGTGATGCGAGTTGAACGGCGCTGAATACTTAGGATTGTCAGTGACGGCCACCGCTCCGGAGGTCCTTCCGTGGAAGGCTCCCTTGAACGCGATCATCCTGTCCTTTCCGGTGTGGAAAGAGGCCAGTTTGAGGGCGTTCTCATTGGCCTCCGCTCCTGAGTTGATCAGGAAGAGGGAGTAATCCTGTAGTCCGGATAGTTCACCGATCTTTCCGGCCAGCTCGACCTGAAGCGGATTCTTCACGCTGTTGGAGTAGAAGCCTATCTTGTTCAGCTGGTCGGTGATGGCAGCCACGTATTTCGGGTGACAGTGGCCGACCGAGATTACGGCGTGGCCTCCGTAGAGGTCGAGATATTCCTGACCCTTGTCATCCCAGATTCTGGTGCCTTTGGCTTTGACGGGAGTCACATCAAAGAGGCTATATACATCGAATAAGTTCATAATATGATTCGAATATTAAAAACGAGTGCCTTTGAGGTGAAGACCGGTGTCCTCCGGGAGGCCGAAAATGAGGTTCATATTCTCGACCGCCTGACCGGAAGCGCCTTTCACGAGATTGTCGATTATGCTGATCACGTGGAGCTTACGACCGTACTTGCGGACATTGACCACACATTTGTTCGTGTTCACGACCATCTTCAGATCCGGATTCGTGTCGATCACGTGCACGAAAGGCTCGTCCTTGTAGTAGTCTTTGTAAAGCGCAACTGCTTCTTCCTCGGAGAGGTCGCAATCAAAATAAACCGATGCCAGGATTCCTCTTGTGAAGTCTCCTCTGACCGGAACGAAGTTCAACTCGCCCTCGTAACTTGGAGCGAGAGTGTGGAGGGTCTCCCCTATCTCGCCAAGATGCTGATGGGTAAACGCCTTATAGACAGAGAGGTTATTGGCCCGCCAACTGAAATGCGTGGTCTCGGACGGAGCCTGTCCCGCACCGGTCGATCCGGTGATTCCCGTCACGTGAATCTCAGGCAGTTTGTCAGCCTTCGCCATAGGCAGAAGCGCCAACTGGATAGAGGTCGCGAAGCAGCCAGGATTGGCGATATGCTTAGCCTTCACGATCTTGTCTCTGAATGCCTCTGGAAGTCCATAGACAAAATCCTCCGCATCGGCGGCCAGACGGAAATCGTTGCTGAGATCGATGATAGCACCCTTATAACTCTCTGGCAAAGAATGGACAAAGCCTTTTGATTTTCCGTGACCGGAACAAAGGAATATTACATCGGCCTCTTCCACAGGGGCTTCCGCACTGAACTTTAGATCCGTCTCTCCCAATAAATCCTGATGCGCTGACCACACAGGCTCGCCGGCATGGCTGCCGCTCTGCGCAAAGACAACCTTCGCGGCCGGATGATTGGCCAGAATCCGCAGAAGCTCGCCGGCCGTGTAGCCGGCGGCCCCTACGATCCCTACCTTTATATACTCATTTAAATTCATCAATACTATAAACTTATCTCACTATTCAACAGCCGCCGGCTACCTTCACGTTACCCCTACCCTAAATCCCTCCCCTCGGGGGAGGGATGCGCTTTGCGCACCCCGTAGGGCCTTTCACGTTACCCCCACCCTAAATCCCTCCCCTCGGGGGAGGGACTTACCTTCGCCACTTCGTGGCTCAAAGGGTTTCTTCCGCGACTAAGATAAACACTATAATCTACAATTCCTTTTCAAGCTGTTCTCCTTCGTCCTTGTGGGCGGTGTAGTAAACACGCAGAGGGGTGGAAGTCACCTTAATGAAGCCTTTGGCATCCTCGCTGGTCCAACCTTTCTGCATCTCGCCATATTCACCGAACTTGGTCTTGACAAGATCGCACGGCGAATCCACGCCGACCGTCGAGAACGACCGTGGACGAAGTTCCATTGTAACCTTGCCGGTCACGTTCCTCTGGCTACTCTCCAGCATCGCCTCGATGTCCCTCATCACAGGCTCAAGGTACTGGCTCTCGTGCAGGAACATTCCGTACCAGTTGGAAACCTGATCCTTCCAGTACTGCTGCCATTTGCTGAGGGTGAACTTCTCAAGGAACTTGTGGGCGGCGATGATGAGCATAGGCGCGGCGGCCTCGAAGCCGACACGTCCCTTGATGCCGATGATGGTGTCCCCCACGTGCATGTCGCGCCCGATGCCGTAAGGAGCGGCTATCGATTCAATCTCCTGAATGGCAGCGACTTTGTCAGTGAACTTCTTGCCGTTGACAGCTGCGATCTCCCCTTTCTCGAACTCGATCTCTATGGTCTCGGAGCCATCCTTTGTGATCTGTTTCAGATACGCCTCCTCCGGAAGTCCCTGGGTGGAGTCCAGAATCTCGCCTCCACAGATGGAAGTGCCCCAAAGGCCGACATTGTAGGAATATTTAAGCTTCTTGAAATCAGCCTTGAAGCCGTGCTCATTAAGGTAATCAACCTCAAACTGGCGGGTCAGAGCCATATCCCTTGTCAAGGTGATGATCTCTATTCCCGGAGCCATCACAAGGAAAGTCATGTCAAAACGGACCTGATCGTTGCCGGCGCCAGTCGAACCGTGGGCGATGGCGTCAGCGCCGATCGCTTTCGCGTAGCGGGCGATGGCCATAGCCTGGAATATCCTCTCGGAAGAGACCGAGATCGGATATGTACCGTTCCTCAGCACATTGCCGAAGATCATATAACGGAGACTCTTGTCGTAATATTCCTTGGTCACATCAAGGGTGACATATTCCTTCGCACCCAGTTCGTAGGCATGCTTCTCATTGTCTTTCAGCTGCTCAGCGCTGAATCCGCCGGTGTTCGCACACGCGGCGTAAACCTCATAGCCCTTTTCCTTGGCCAGGTACATCACCGTGAAGGATGTGTCCAGACCGCCGCTGAAAGCGACCACTACTTTCTTCTTTTCCATATTCATTAATTTTTGTTGTCATTCTCGGCCTCGTCGATCCTGCGGATCCTTTCGAGGACTTCCTGCGGGATTTTCGCCGGAAGATGCTCCTCCGGATCGAATAGCATTCCCGTGCAGATGCAATATTTTCTGTCGGTGCGCTTCAGCACATCCACGTTGACGCATCCATCGCAGCCTCGCCAAAAGGCCTCGTCGCTGGTGAGCTCGGCGAAAGTCACCGGCTTGTAGCCCAGCTGGGTGTTCATCGTCATCACCGCCGCACCGCTTGTGAGACTGAATATCTTGGCGTGCGGCCAGCGTGTGCGGGCCAGCGAGAATGTCAGATCCTTTATCCTCTTGGCAAGTCCCAAACCACGGAAATCCGGATGCACGATCAGTCCGGATGTAGTCACGTACTGCTTGTGCTCCCATGTCTCGATATAACTGAATCCAGCGAATTTCTCGCCCTGAAGAGCGATCACGGCCTTGGCCTCCTTGATCTTCTGGGCGACATATTCCGGCTTTCTCTTCGCGATGCCGGTGCCCCTTACCTTGGCCGCCTCCTCTATTGTCTTTAGAATCTCATCGACATAAATGAGGTGCTTGTCCGAAGCGACCTCAACAGTCAATTCGTCCTGCGTCATCTTTTGTTTAGTCCGTTAAATTAATTAACCCTTTTGGTCTCGATGCCTTTGAATATCTCAGAAAGAGACGATGTCACATCTTCGTGCCGGAATCCTTCCCTCAGCACAAGCAGGATCGTGTCATCACCGGCCAACGTGCCCATAACCTCCGGAAGATGCCCGTCGTCAATGATAGAGGCGATCATCCCGGCATGGCCAGGCCTCGTCTTGATCACCGCCATCGAGCCGGAAAACTCCAGACTGTCGATGCTATCAGATGACATTGAGGATTCACGGAGGCTGTTACGCAACATTCCAGGCTGGGGAAGACTGTAACTGTAACCGCTTCCGTCATGCATCTTGGTGATTCTCAATTCTCTGATATCCCTTGACAAAGTCGCTTGAGCGACGCTGAGCCCACGCTGTTCCAGCAGCGTGGAAAGTTCCTCCTGATTAGAGACCCTGTTATCCTTGATCACCTCGCGGATTATTCTTTGCCTTTCAAGCTTACCTTTCATATCAAAAGCATATTTATTCAAACGTTCTGCAAATATATGTATATTTTTTCAACATTTTGGCATTATTAACGAATATTTTTCAGAAAGGATGAGAATATCATGAGACTTGGAACGAATCGCCCCCAACATGCAACCATATTCATTCCAAGGCGTTGAATATTCAAGGAGGCTCCAAGCCTGATCGACTTGAAGCCTCCTTGAATATCACTCCCAAAGGTCAACCGGACAAGGACCATGGAAGGCTATGCTCAAAAGCCCTTTGCTATGTTGTCAGCGATGGATTGTATCAGACGTTCACGAGCCTCGATGCTTGCCCAGGCGATGTGAGGAGTCATGCTGAGACGTTCCGGATGTCTGGTATGGAGAAGAGGATGGTTCTCCGGTATCGGTTCGGTCGAATAGACATCCAGGCCCGCTCCCCCAATGACACCCTCGTCAATGACTTTAGCCAAGGCTTCCTCCACGACTATCCCACCTCGTCCCATATTCACGATGATGGCTTTCGGTTTCATCATCCTGAGTTCTTTCTCACCGACAAGGCCGGCTGTGCGCTCATTGTACGGAGCGTGCACGGAAATGACATCGGACTTGCGCATAAGGTGCTCAAGAGAGACCGACGGATACTCTTCGGAATGGTTTGTTCCGGAAGTGGAGTAATAGATGACTTTCATCCCAAACGCGGATCCGATTCTGGCAACTTTTGAGCCTATCGCGCCCAGACCAATGACACCCAACACCTTGCCAGTCATTTCAATGAATGGCCTTGAATAATCAGTGAACAACCCGCTGCGCGAATATGCCCCGGACTTCACGACATTGTCAAAATAGGCCCCGTTGCCCAGAAGGTTAAGAATATGCATGAATGTTTCCTGAACAACGGAATCCGTGGAATAGCCGGCGACATTCCTGACAATCACTCCATGTCTGGCACAGGCATCCACATCAATATTGTTTATGCCGGT